>ERZ773235.2346-NODE-2346-length-16133-cov-15.019965_pt1 | contig 16133 bp, 17 predicted proteins | sample MGYA00580522_ERZ773235 | MGnify/ENA primary metagenome ERZ773235 (study PRJEB29015, sample SAMEA2737797) | human gut metagenome | biome: human gut; feature: human-associated habitat; material: faeces | place: China | collected 2012 ...
GCAAGTCCTACATGTGGCTGTACCGCACCAGCGGCTGCGCGAAACAGGCCATTGTGCTGTATGAGTACCAGCCTACGAGAAAAGCGGAGCATGCTGAATATTTCCTGAAAGGCTTCTCGGGCTGGCTGCACGCAGACGGATACCAGGGATACCACAGACTGCCGGGCAGCATCCGTGTGGTGGGCTGCTGGGCACATGCGAGGCGAAAATTTGACGAGGCTCTGCAAACGCTGCCCAAGGAGATGCAGAAGGACTCGCCGGCAGCGATTGGCGAATGCTATTGCTCCCGGCTTTTCAAGCTGGAGCAGGCGTTTGCGGAGCTGACGCCGGAGGAACGATATGAAAAGCGGCTGGAGCAGGAGAAACCTGTTTTAGACGCGTTGTTGTCATGGGCAAATGAGATGCAGGCGAAAACCGCGCCGAAATCTGCGTTGGGCAGGGCCATTCACTACCTGCTGGAGCAGTGGCCGTACCTGGCAAGGTATCTGGAGGATGGCCGTCTGGAGCTGAGCAACAACCGTGCCGAGCGCAGCATTAAACCATTTGTGATGGGGCGGAAAAATTGGCTCTTTGCCAATACGCCCGGTGGCGCGCAGGCCAGCGCCGTGATCTACAGCCTGATTGAAACGGCGAAGGAGAATGGCCTTGATCCGTACCGTTATCTGCTGTGGGTTCTGCAAAACGCGCCGCAACTGAGCGAAACTGATGAAACATGGCCTGAAAAGCTGCTTCCCGCGAGAGCCCCGAAAGATGCTATATGCCTCATAAATAAAAGACCGCCATCTCGCTGAGCAGCAGCTCTCCTTGAGATGGCGGCCTTTTTATACGCGGGGAGGTTTGACGCTTACGATTTTAAGTTTTACTTGCCCTGATAGGCGCGATACAGGAACGTCACGATCTCCGCGCGCGTGCAGTCCGCGTTGGGGCTGAACGTCGTGTTGGAAGTACCGTTCGTCACGTCGCTTGCGACCGCCCAGTTGACCGCGTTGGCGTAGAACGCGTCGGACTTCACGTCGGTGAAGTTCGTGCTGCCGCTCGCGATGCCCTTGAGGGCGCGGTACAGGAACGTCACGCTCTGGCCGCGGGTGCAGGTCGCATTCGGGGCAAACGTCGTCTCGGTCATGCCGTTCGTGATGCCGTTCTCGACCGCCCAGGCGACGGCCTTGGCGTAGTAGCTGCCGGCCGGGACGTCAGCGAAGCTGACCGCGGTCTTCGGCTCGGGGCTGCCGGCGGCGCGCCACGGGAACGTCACGATCTGCGCACGCGTGCACGACTCGTAGGGGCCGAACATCGTGTCGGACAGGCCGTTGGTGATGCCCTTGCCGACTGCCCATTCGACCGCACTGGCGAAGTAAGCGTTCGCGGGAACGTCGACAAAGCTGGTGGAGGCCACCTTGACGAAGCTCGCCTCGACAATAACCTTGCTGTCAGGCATCGTGAAGGTGTACTTGCCGTCGCCGAGGTCGGCGAGCGGAAGCAGATTGCCGCTCGCGTCCTTGACGGCGAGACTGCCGAGCTCATAGCCCTCGTTGGGCTTCACCGTGATGGTCACGTTCGTGCCCTTGGAGGCGTTGGCCGGGGAAACGGTCACCGTGCCGTTGGGGACAGCGGGAGCGGTCGCGGGATAGGTCGGCGCGCCAGGAACGTAGTAAGCCGTCACGGACACCGTGCAGGTTTTCTCGGCGCTCGCGTGGTTATTGTCGCCCGCGTAGGTAGCCGTAAAGGTATAGGTCTTGGTCTCGTTGGGGAGGAGCGCGGAGAACGTGCCGTCGCCGGTCTTGGTAACGGTCACACCCTCGCAGGTGGGAATGACTTTTTCGGGTGCATTCGTAGTAACAGTAAGCTTGACCGTGCCGCCGCCGACAAGCGAAGCCGGTTCAGCGGTGATGTCGACGGTGGGGGTAGCCTTATTGACAGTCAACATAAACGCGTCAGACGCGGCACTATAATTTGTGTCAGCATCAAAACTCACAGAAATTTCTGTGGTGCCTGCACCGACGATGGTAACCGTCACGGTTCCGTTGTTATCCCGAACAGTAGCAACGGAAGTATCGGAGCTTGTCACCGTAGCAGTTTTACTGGCAGTATAGTTAAAGGTAAACGGCCCATCGCCATAGGTGGCGATGGTCTTGTTGTCGGAGATCGTGACGCTGCCCTCCCGACTTGCTACGGTAACAGGAACGACCGCAGTGGTTGCAGAAGTGGTATCAGGATCATTTGTAACCGTTACAACGCAGTAATAATAAGTCGTACCAGCGGTGGCGATGCTCGGGGAATACGTTGCACCTGTAGCGTCGGAAATCTCGGTACCATCCGTACTGCTGTTGCTGTTATTGCTGTACCACTGATAAGAATAGGTAAAGCCGTGAACAGGCTCAGACACCTTGGCGGTCAGGGTAACCGCACTACCGCGGACGTAGGTATTAGCGGACGCAGGGGACACAGTGACAGTGGGGGAAGTCAAAGACCAGCTATGGGCATCTGTATAAACATTTTTTGTGGTGGTGGAGCCTTGGCTCACAGTGACTGCTTCCCATTTGGCAAACGTATATCCCGCTCTCGTGGGCGTGTCTGTTCGGCCAGTATAATCCGGAACGGCATCTTTCGCGGTCAAAATATAATAGAAGTTGCTGATATTGACCGTACCGACACCATTCTTTCCCCATTCAAGATTGCCCTTTACGCTACTTGCCTGAGATTTTGTGCGGAGATAATACTTTACATATAGGGTGTCCTTAATACAAGCGTGTGTAAGAGCTGGATCGCCGTTACCACTCCCGTTATCGTACGTTTCATCGATTTTTGTCGCACGATGCAGGTCAATCACTTTTACGCCGGTGCATCCGCCAAAGGCATTGCTGCCAATATCATCGATCCCGCTTCCATAGGAGATGTATGTCAGTCCGGTGCAGCCAGAAAAAGCACTTTCGCCGATTTCCGTGAGACTGTCAGGGAATGTGATGCTTGTCAGCGCGTCACAATCACGGAATGCCTGATAACCGATTTCGGTAAGGGATGCGGGCAGCGTAACATTTTGCAGGTTGGAGCATCTGAAAAATGCTTGTTTGCCGATCTTTGTCAGGCCAGAGGGAATACTCACCGTCTGCAGTCTTGTGCAGTTGAAAAAAGCCTGCTCGGGAATTTCTGTGATAGAATCGCCTAACGTCACCCTTTTCAAGGTCGTTATCTGTGCGAAAGTGCTTTTGCCAAAGAGACAGTTTACATTGAGTTCTTCCAATACGCCGCCATTGAAAGACCAACTGGGGAGTTCTGTTTTCACATTGTTACCAATCGTGAGTTTTTTAATTGGGCAACCGACAAAAGCGCCATCCGAGATGGCGGTCACAGTAGAAGGTACTGTATATTCATCTCGCACAGTAGAGCCACCCGGATAAGCGATCAGTGTTGTGCCTTCCTTGTTGAATAAAACGCCATTATTGTCTGTTTGGAAATTGGTATCCTCCTTCAGATTAAACGCCTTAGCAGAAGATGTATCGAGTGCCCACTGTTTAATGGTACTCACATCTGCGCCAATGTCGTACTCCGAAACGGCTGTCAAGCCGTTAAACGCGAAGGTACCAATAGAAGTAACACCTTCGGACACAACCACTTTGGTAATCTTTTCGATTTCAACACCTGTTTTACTTGCTCGCCAGGGTTGTGTGGCCTTTTCATTGTTAATGTTGACAGTATAATCCGCCATAGCGCCATTGCCGCTGATGGTCAGGGTATAGAAACCGTCCCCATCGTCATCAGTCAATGCCCATGTGACAATATCTGCTTCCGTTGCGCCGCAGGTGCCGTTCTTCGCGGGCGCTTCGCTCTCGCCGTCCGCCGCCATCGCGGTCGGAACCAGCGTGAATATCATCGTCAGTGACAATAATATTGCAAGAATTCGCTGTTTCATCACTTTTACCTCCTAAGTTTTCTTTATCTTTTGCCCGTCTCCGCGGGCTGGGTTTACTTGGTTCGCTTGGTTTTCCCGGCGCAGACGGGGCAGCCTGTTCCCTCGCTCCGGGTGTAAACCATGGCCTGCCATGAGTGGCCGCTTGGGCAGGTCCACCAGACTCTTTTGTGACTGCCGAAAGTCACATCATCCGGCGTGAGTGGTAAATTTCGCTCAATATCCCACTGGGCAAGCAAAGCAGTCTTTCCCTGTTCCGCGCAAAACGCTCGAAATGTTCGTCGGATCGTCAGCCACCCCCCCCTCACGAAAAAAGCTCCGTTCCAGCAAAGCCGGACGGAGCAGTGACAAGCGAATACATCAGTAAGGGTGCAACCGGCTGTCATAGCGTGTTCTCCATTCGGAGAGGCGTTAGACCCATCTGGCTTTGCGTCGCCGCCTTTCGACGGTTTTGCCAAAATATGAGATTTTGAGAACGGAATCTATATTCTGTTGCGCAAAAATGCCAAAGCGAATACAGTTACCACTATATTCACAACTAAAGCGCATGCAGAGATCGAGCTGTCTGCGCCCGAGAACGCTCAAATGGGTGCAGCGGCACAAGCTTACAGTGCATTTTCCCCTGTAAACTCCATAATTTATATTTGGAATCATAATTTTCCTAGCCTTTGTCGGAAGATTGTGCTATATTTTGCTACGAGTAAAGGAAGCGATGAGAGCGCTTCGCTTCCTTTGCATATACAGAATATAGATTCCGTTTTTATGATACAAGTTTTAGCTGTTCGAGCTGACGCCGATGCTCCGCCATGCTCGTAACAAGGTAAATGCGCGTCGTTTCGATGCTCGAATGCCCGAGAACATCCGCCAGCTTGACGATGTCCTTGTACGCGCGGTAAAACGCCGTCGCGAACAGGTGGCGCGGAAACACTTTCCCCGCGTCGACGCCCGCGCGGGCGCACAGTTTTTTCATCTTTGACCAAATTTGATATCTTGACATTGCATTGCCGCTTTTGGTGCGAAAGATCGCGCCGGAGGCGGTTTTTTGCCGCGCGGCGAACTTGAGCAGCTTGCGGCAGAGCTTGGCAGGCAGCAGAATGGTACGGATTTTACGTTTCAAAGCAATTTCGGTCTTGCCGTTTTTCGCCGCTTCGACGGTGATATACTGCACCTCGCTGACGCGAATACCGGTGGAGCAGATGGTCTCCATCAGAAGCGCGAGGGCGCGGTCGCCCGCAGCTTCCGCCGCGGCGACCAGCCGTTCATATTCTGCGCGCGTTAACTCCTGTTTGCTGTCTCGGAACAGGCGGCGCTGGATCTTGAGAAACCGTGCGCAGCAATCCGCCCAGCCGCAGAAATGGAAGAATCCGTTCAGCGCTGCCAAACAAGCGTTGATGGTCGACGGTGCGTAGTTACTTGCGCGCAGGTCGGCCTTCCAGAGCCGAATCGTTTCCGAAGTGACCTTCGCACCTCACAGGAACGCAGCAAAACTCAACAGCGCACGGCGGTATTTCTCGATCGTCGCCGCGGCGCACTCTTCGTTTTCGAGTGCCTTCAAATACTCAGTAATTCTCTCGTCGGTCATATAGTATTCCATAATAAAAAATACCCCTATCTCTCTTGATAGGGGTATTGTAACGTATCACAGAATAGTTTTCGAACACCTTTGCATCTTGTGTTGAATTCTTTTGTATATGTAGGTTATCTCTGCTAACAGTAACAGCTGTCTTTCGGTCTCAGCTGATATGATGCAGCAATCACTGCGCAGGCGGCGTAATGCCAAAAAACTTGGTGGGTACTAATTGCATAACAGCGAAATTGCTGATACAATAATAAAGTAGATTGCATCGGCAGGATGTAACTACAATGATGTATCCATTCCTCACCCTTGATGACAGTACGGAAATCGTTCATTCTCAGACTTTGCAGGATGGGAATGTAAAGGTCTATATCGAAAAGCCCGATGAAAAAGACGGGTTCCACCATGCAACCTGCTTCCTGCCGGAATATCGGTGAATAGATATCTTTGGATTCTCTGACCCGGATATTCAGAAATATCAGAAGATTATTGAATCCACTGCGCACCTGATTATCCGCTTTGCCGCAGAAGGGGGCTTGGAAAATGCCGCAGGTTTTTAAGGTTGGTTCCTATTGGATCTTTTTCTGGGCGAATGAAAATGATTCCTTAGAGTCGGTTCATGTCCATATATGCCAAGGCGCTCCCAACGGGAACGCTACAAAGATATGGATTACAAAGGCTGGCGGATGTATCCTCTGTAATAACAATTCAAGGATTCCTGCTCGCATTCTCCGCAATATCATGGATGTGATTGAAGCGAGAAGTTCAGAAGTTATAGCAAAAAGGACCGACTTTTTCGGAGAAGCCCGGTTCTTCTGCTGAAAATCATTTGTCAGAAAGGCATAGCACCACGACGGTGCTGTGCCTTTTAGCTTGATCTCTCATGATATGTGTTGTGTGGAATGAGCCCGATGGCTTGATGTTCTTCATCAACACCGCTCATTTTTTCATTGATTTCCTTTTTCCAACCGCTGCCAGCGCTTCCACGTCCCACTGGATCGGCTCCATGCCTATCGAGCGGATGGTGGAGATGACGTGGTCGTCATACTCGCCGAACGGGCAGCGGATGAGCGTCGGGCGGACGCCGGTCAACGCCTCGATCTTATCGTTGCAGGTGTTCACGTCTGCGATGATCTGGTCGGCGGTGAGGGAATTATAATGATCATGCGCGTTGGAGTGGTTCATGAGCTCATTGCCGCTGTCCACAATGGCCTTGGCCTGTTCGGGATACTGATCCGCCCAGTTGCCCACGACAAAAAAGGTACAGGTGACACCGTACTCCTTGAGCACGTCGAGGATCTTCTGTGTGTTGTCCGCCCCCCACGCCGCGTCGAACGAGATGGAGCACACCTTCTGGTCGCGCTGGACACAGTAGATCGGCAGTTGGCGCGTGGCAGCCGACGCGCTGACGGCGGCGGGATAATTGACGGCGGCAAAGATCGCCGCGGCGGCCAGCACCGCCGCGCCCAGCGTCAGCCATTTGCGCCGGAGCACCAGAAAGCGCGGCGGCTTCTTCTCCTTTTCAGACTTCTTCCTGCGGTCAAAATGAAACAGCATCAGCATATCCTCCCCAATTCTCTTGGTAGAGGGTATGCTGGTGCTGTTCATATCATGCAAGGGGGACGGGCTTTACTCGATGCCCGCCAGCGTTTGGGCTTCGGCGATGTACTGGTCGATGAGGCCCTGCTCCTGCATCTCGGCGATCTTTTCGTTCAGGTAGGCGACAAAGTCCTCGTTGCCCTTTTGCACGCCGATGCACTGGCCCTCGCTGTCGCTTTCGATGCCGATGTCCTTGACCGTCAGGTCATCGTTCGCCGCGGCGAATGCGAGAGCCGCGGTGTAGTCGATGTACACAACATCGAGCTTGCCGCTCTTGAGCTCCATGATGAGATCCTGCGCCTTGACGAGGCCGACGACGTTCTCTTCACCCGCAAGCTCGTTGGCGATGGGCACCTGAATGGTGCCGTTCTGCACGCCGACCTTGTGACCACTCAGGTCTTCGGATTTGTTGTAGAGCGCGTCATCCTCCGCGCGGATCAGAATGGCCTGCTGCTGCTTAAAGTACGGGTCGGAGAAGTCGACGGACTTCAAGCGCTCCTCGGTCGAGGCCATACCGGCGATGACAATGTCAAAATCACCCTTGGCGAGGTTGATGCACAGGTTGTCGAACGACATGTCGACGACCTTGAGTTCGACGCCGAGGTCATCGGCGATGTACTTCGCGATAGCAACGTCAAAGCCGACGATGGTGTCCTTGCCGTCCACCTCCGTGTGGAACTCGTTCGGGGGATAGTCGGCAGAGGTTCCCATCACGAGCACGCCCGCCTCTTTGATCTGCTCGATCTTGGAGTTGGCGGTGTCATCGGACGACGCATCGCCGTCCGAGCTGCCCTGCGCGCTGTCATCGCTCTTGCTGCCGCAGGCGGCGAGAGACAGTATCATCATAAGCGCGAAAAGCAGCGCCGCAAATTTCTTGAATGCGTTCATCTTTGTTCCCTCCTACTTGTCTTATTCCCACAGGGGCTTGTCCCAAAGGTTCACCTTGGTGCCGATGCCCATTTCCGTCGCGTTCAGATAGAGCTGATAGGCGATCATGATGTCCAGCGCGCCGAGGCCCATGGACGCGGCGGCGACGAACTGATCGTCCGAGGTGCGCAGCTTCTTCGTGCCGAGCACCAGCTCGCTCAGGTCCATGATCTGGCTCTCATCGAGCTTGCCCTCCTTCGTGAGCTTGGACAGCGGGTTCGTGTGCTGCTTGAGCTGTGTCCAGTAGTCGGCGACGATGCCGTCGGCCTTGAGGAAGACGTCCTCCATCACCTCGTTGGAGTGCATGGAGACGAGGCCGCAGCCGGGCGTGAGCCAGGAGGTGTCCATGAACGGCTTGGGCGCGGTCGTCTCGCCGACGATGAGCTGGGACTTGAGCGCCGCAGCCTTGCTGTCGCTCGTCGGGATGATCTCGACGCCCAAGCTGTCGCCGTACTCCTTCGCGATGCCCTCGGCCTTGGCGACATCAATGTCGCAGAGGTACATGGTCTTGATCTGGGGCAGCGCCTCGTGCACGGCGGAGATCATCGTGCGGCCGATAACGCCCGCGCCGACAAGGCACGCGGTGTCCGCTCAAGATTGTAGCACTGAATAAAGAGGCGAAATAGAGCGGAAAACGATTTGGTAAAAATATACACAAAAGTCAGCATAACTATGACGGTCGAACATCCGCTGCGGCACAATACGGCGTGTTTATAAGCAAGCAAAAAGATTTTGCTGCATGAAAACACGCAAAAAAAGAAAGGTGCCGGGCTGAAACGTTCACTGTTTCAGTCCGACACCTTTTTCATAAAAGTGCAAAAGTGCGCAAATGACCCCTGCCATCCCCAAATGGCAGGAGCCGTCTGCGTGATCGTGTGGGGCGCGCACGCGCCCTGGTATCATAAAGCCGCGAGCGGCTCTATCATCATGCGTCGTTTTCGAGCATCCGGTAGCCCACGCCGATCTCGGTGAAGATATACTCGGGCGAGGCGGGATTCTTCTCGATCTTGCGGCGGATGTTCGCCATATTCACGCGCAAAATCTGATTGTCGGCCTTGGCCTTCGGCCCCCAGATCTGCTTGATGAGATAGTCATACGTCAGCACCTTGCCAGCGTACTTGCCGAGCAGCGCCACGATCTTGAACTCGTTGAGCGTCAGGTGCACATCCTGATTGCCGATGAGCACGTGGTGCTTGTCATAGTCGATGGTCAGGTCCTTGACGGTGAACTTGCCCGACTGCGCGATCTCGTTGTTGTCGAGCGGCGTGCGCGTGTGACGGATGGCCGTGCGGATGCGCGCGAGCAGCTCGCTCGTGCCGAACGGCTTTTCGATGTAGTCGTCCGCGCCGAGGTCGAGCGCCATGACCTTGTCATGCTCGTGCGTGCGCGCCGAAACGACGATGATCGGCAGGCTCGACCACGAACGAACCTCCTTGAGGATGTTTATCCCGTCCATGTCGGGAAGCCCCAGGTCGAGAATGATGAGATCGGGGCAGTGCGAGGTGATCATCGAGACCGCCTCGGCACCCGTCTGCGCCACCAGCACGTCGAAGTCGTTCGCGGTGAGAACCGTCGAAATAAAGTTGCTGATGTTCTGCTCGTCTTCCACCACGAGCACTTTATCCTTCAATTTCATTGTTGATGCCCTCCTCCAGCGGCAGATAGAAGCGGAAGCACGCTCCGCCCGAATCTAAGTTTTCTGCGGTCATCGTGCCGTCGTGCGCCTTGACGATGGTGTAGCACACGGAAAGGCCGATGCCCATGTTTTTCTTCATATCAAAGTTGTTGTGCGACACGCCGGAAAGCCCGCCGTTAAAAATCGTCGAGAGCCTCTCCTTCGGGATGCCGACGCCGTTGTCGCTGACGGAAAAGCAGGCGTTCGTCCCCTCGCGTGAGAGGCAGACACGGATCTGCGTGACGTTTCCGCCGTGGATGGCGGCGTTTTCCAGCAGATTCATAATGACCTGACGGATGAGCGTCGCGTCCATCGGCACCATCAGCACCTCGTCCGGTACCTCGATCGAGACCTGGATCGCGGGGAAGCGCTTGGTGAACTTGCTGACCGAGACGCCGACGATCTCCTCGGCCGCCTCACAGTCCTTTTCGATCTTTGCCTGTCCGCCGCTCATGCGCGTAATGGACAGGAGATTTTCGACCATGCGGATGAGCCACTGCGCGTCCTCGTTCACATCTTCCAAAAGGCGGCGCTTCTGCTCGGGAGAAAACGAATCCTCATTTTCGAGGATCGCGGCGGTGTTGCCGACGATGCTCGTCAGCGGCGTGCGGATATCGTGCGACATCGCGCGCAGGAGATTGGCGCGCACGGCTTCCTTTTCTGTTTCGATGCGCAGCCGCTCCTGCTTTTTGATCTGCGTGTTCATCGCGCTGATCATCATGGACACCGTCAGCATCGCAAGGAAGGTGAACGGGTAGCCGGTGATCGTGAAGTTGAATTCCCAGTAGGGATATGTAAACACATAGTTGACGAGCAGCACACCGGAGACAGCGCTGAATATCCCCCAGAAATAGCCCTCCGTCCAGCGCGAGATGGTCGCGACCGCCAGCACGAAGATGAGGTTCACGTAGCCACTGCCGTCGTCGATCCTTCGCAGCAGCGTGCAGAGCACCGTCGCCATAGCCAGGATCGCCGCCGTCAGCAAAAGGTCGTAGATCCAACGCATTTTTTTGGGGATTTTTGCCATGTCGCCGCCTTCTCTCGCTTGATCGTTGGCGCGGAGAAAGACTCCGCATGCTTTCCGTCCCCATTATAGCATACAGCCTGCTAATTTTGTGCTAAATCGAATATTTTTTTCATGGTAGCAAAAAGGACGGCGCGATGCCGTCCCTTTCGCTGATAAAGGAAGAAGTGGAATTCAAAATTAAATCTTGCGGATGCTGACATTCGTCACATTCGCCATGTTGAAGCCGGGCTGCTGGGCGATCGCCGCCATGATGGCGACCTTGACCTCGTCGGTCAGACCGTCGGCAGGAACGGCGGGCGCTGCCGGCGCGGCAGCTGCTGCGGCGGGCTTCGGAGCCTCGGGCTTCGAGAGGATCTTGCCCATCAGCATCGTCAGAAAGATGATGCAGGTAAGGCCCACAAACGTGACGCCCATACCCATGATAACAACAAATGCGCTGGAAACTTGCATCGGCGGATACGCTCCTTTTATGTATTCTGGCGCTATTATAGCGCGCAGAATTTGCATATCAACCGTTCGGAAGTCCTCTTAGCATTGGCTTAACGCGAAGAGTTTTTCCCTTAACAGCGTTTTTATTGATGTTCAGTTTCCGCTAAAGATAAAACAGTCAGCACGCCGTCCTTTACGCGGAACTTAACGTCCCAGCCGCCAAAGCTCATACCGTACACGCGCTCGGGGTCGTTCTGGTACTGCGGGCGCGGGTCCTGCGCAAGCACACCGAGCAGCGCCTCGCGCTGCCCCTCCGGCAGCTTTTGCAGGAGCTCCGGCAGGCTTTTGACTTCGATCGTCTCTTTCGGCGACGGGGCAAAGCCTCCCAGCGCCTCGGGGTGCGCGTCGGCGTAAGGAAGGTAGGGCTTGATGTCATAGATCGGCGTGCCGTCCATCAGGTCCGCGCCGGAGACGATCAGCACGTCGCCGAGGCCGTCCTCATGCTGCACGCTTTCGAGCTTCACGCAGGAAAGGCCGATGGCGTTCGGGCGGAACGGCGAGCGCGTTGCAAAAACGCCCACGCGCTCGTTGCCGCCAAGGCGCGGCGGGCGCACCGTCGGCGACCATGTGTCGCGCACGGCGGCAGAGAACTGCCAGATGAGCCACAGGTGCGAAAAACCCTCGATGCCGCGCAGCGCGTCGGGATTGCGGTACTCCGGCTCGAAGACGATCTTCGCACGAAGCGCGGGAACGAGGCCGCTCTGGCGCGGGATGCCGAATTTTTCCGGAAAGTCAGAGTGGATTCTGGCAATGACTTTCATTGTATAGTCCATAGAATGCTCCTTTTTTCGCACCTGACAGAGGTGCGTGAGTTTTGCAGCGCCGCGGGCGCTGTATGGGGGCCCCGCCTGCCGTGGGGCGTGGGGCAAAGGGGGTATTCTCTTCTCGAAGAGAATACCCCCTTTAAATCCCCCAGAGAAGGACGAGGGGCGCCCCCCTCGACCCCCTACATTGGCAGTCGGGCGCTTGAATGACTGCACGCGCTGCGCAGTGTTGGTGCGGTGTACATGGCTTCGCCACCCCAGGTATGCGTCTTACGACGCAGACACCACATGTAGTGCCTTCTTGAATCGGATAGCACTACATCTTGACGAATTACAAGTTTCTTGTTAAGATTGGGGTTACCAGAACAAACGGAAATGGGGGTCTTACTGGTGGAAGAAAAAGCCTTAGAATGTCAAATTGCGGTCATGCTGCGCTTGATTGGCGTGCAGCCGAACGTGCGGGGCTGGCGGTACATCGTGGACGGTGTAAAGCTGGTCGCAGCAGACGAAGAGCTTGCGCACCACATGACAAAAGAGCTGTATCCGGCCATCGCAGCCAAGCACGACACGACAACGTCAAGGGTCGAACGCTGCATCCGGCACGCGATAGAATGGGCCTACACGTACGGCAATCCGGACATGCTCAAGCACTATCTCGGGAACATTGCAGCCTATGACAAGGGCAAGGCGACGAACGCTGCGTTCATTGCGGGGCTGGCGTCATGGTGCAGGGAATGACGGAAGCGGAAGCGAAACGGCAGCAGCAGCGGCGAGCGTGGGACGCGGAACATCTGCGTTCTATCGGGACAAAACTAACGCCGGTGGAGCTGGCCCGTCTCGACGCCTACTGCTTCAGAATACGGACCACGCGCTATTCGCTGCTGCGCACGCTGGTCCTCGAAGAGCTCGCAGCGTATGAACGGGAGAACCGCGTGACGCTCGACGCCCCACGTGCCGCCACTGAGACGGCCGCAGAGCGCGACGAGGTTGCCCGGCGTGTCCCATGACATGAAAGAACGTCGTCGCGCAGCGCGCAGCAGCAGCCGAATGCCTGCGCCCGTCTCGCTCAGGATGGATGCTGCTGCCTGCGGCCTTCAGAATCAAGCCCCCTTTCGTTTGTGGAAAACTCTGTGGATAACACGCCCGTCAAGGGCTTCGCAAGTGGCCTGTCGGCCACCCTTGACAGGCGTGTTGCTGCGCGGGTATCAAACGAAAGGGGGCTTCGATTATGAAGACCAAAAGAAACCTATCCGCATCCATCCCGAACGAGACACGAAAGGCCGTCTATGCCCGTGATGGCTACCGCTGCGCGCTGTGCGACGACACGCACGGCTTGCAGATTCATCACATCGTTCATCGCAGCTGCGGCGGCAATGACACGCCCTGCAACCTCATCACGCTCTGCTGGCGCTGCCATGCGGAAGCGCACGGCACGTGGGTCGCCGAACGTCACGCGGTCCGCCCGCCGCACACCGCAGAAGAGCGCTACGCGGCCTACCGGATGCTGCAAGACGAATACGAGCAGCAGTGCGTCGAATACGTCAGCGACTACTACGCCGAACGCGGGGAAGAGTGGTGGCCCTATAAATAGGGCCCCCACTTCCGCCGCGTGACGGTAGCTCGCGGCGGAGACTGTGGGTGCATGGGGGATGCTCGCGGCTGCCGTGGGGGGCTCCGTCGCGGCCTGCGCCGCTGCCGTGCCGCCCCCCCGTTGCCGCTCGTTGTGCTGCCGCCTGATGGCGTCAGCACTCTTCGGTATGCGCGCGGCCCCGTCCCGCCGAAACGGCGGGCCGCGGCCCTCATCGGCTTTGCCCCTTAACCGCGCCCGCCGCCCCCGCTTCGCAGATGGCGGCGTCCGCTGGGGGCAAAAGCCTGCGCGCCCGCTGCGGGGTTCCGCTGCGCCCCCCTGTGCCCTTGCTGCGCCGTCTCGCGCGGCAGCGGCGGCGGGCGGCCCCTCCGGCAGGCTCCCGCCATCCCATTTTTTTGAAGCGGTGGCGGTTGGCTCCTCCGGGGCCACTCCGCCGCCGTCGCCCCGTTCGCCGGTCTTGCTGCGGGCAGCCAAGGTAAGGGGGGCTTGCTTCAGCGGCCTTTGGCCGCCGCGCCGCTGCGGCGGCGCGCCCCTCCGCTCCTGCCCCGCCCCCCGGTTTTGGCCCCGGGGCGGGGCTATTTTGTTTTCGCTGCGGCGGGTTTGGGGATTGCGCCGCCTGCGGGCGGCGCTAAAGGTCTACCGGGCCGCACGCGCTGCGCAATCAGGTGCGGTGTACATGGCTTCGCCATGAACCCCTGCAATTCGTGACCACTCTCAACCGCGCCTTACTATCGTGAGGCGCGTGTGACGCTACCTCGGCGGCAGACTGCGTGCCAAATGCGGCATTGCTTCGCTCGCCGCATTGATGAGTCTGTCAGTAAACGGAAATTAGGCTGCACTACTACGAGACAGGCAGAGCGGCAGCGGATAGTAGGAGCAGGGGCAAATCGTATAGCAATGCTCAACGCGGCTTCGCCGCGCGCAGGAAGTGCAATCGGCAAGCATTGCAGCTCTTCGAGCTGCTCGCTTGCAATGGGAAACGCCTTTCTTTTGGACGGGCGACGCCCGTTTTCTTTCTCGGGAAAGAAAATGGGGGTCGCATCACGCGGCACTTGTGCCGCATTGACATTCACACCTGTGCGAAAAAGGAAGAATTCTCTTTCGAGAAAGAGAATATCCCCCTTTCCCGCATCCCCTGCACGGTGCAGGGGAAAAATCCCTCACCCCTCAAGGGGTATCATTTACTGCCAGTAAATAAAAAATCGGCTCCCCGGTTTTCAAAAACAGCGCGAAATATCCGTTTCGCAAATCCCTCACCTCATGCTTAGCATGAGGAAAACTCCCGCGAACTATGGCTGGGAAAATTTATTACTGCTTTTTGATGCAGTCAATGAAGCTGCCGATCGCCATACCGATGCACGTACCGCTCGCCATACCGGCAGCCATGTTGTTAAAAAGCGGCTGCCCCAGTGCAAAGCCGATGCTCATGCCGATCAGCATACCAAAAATCATACAATTGCCGCTGTCATCGGTCTTCTTTTCTTTCTTATCGGACATGTTTTTCCTTCTTACTGTTCGTCGTAGCCGAAGCTTCTGATATAGTTCATATTGTCGCGCCAGTTTTCCTTGACCTTGACCCAAGTCTCGAGGTAGACCTTTGTGCCCATGAAGCGCTCGATGTCGCGGCGGGCCTCGGTCGAGATCTTCTTGAGCATCGCGCCGTTTTTGCCGATGATGATACCCTTGTGGCTCGCCTTTTCGCAGTAGATGGTCGCGTCGACCTCGATGACCTCGTCGTCGCGCTCAATAAAGCGCGTGATCTCGACGGCCGTGCCGTGTGGGATCTCTTTATCGAGGTTGCGCAGCAGCTTTTCGCGCACGATCTCGCCCACGACCTGACGGTCGGGCTGGTCAGTCGTCATGCCGTCGGGGAAGAGCTGCGGGCCCTCAGAGGCGTACTTACCGAGCTCGTTCATCAGATCGTCCAGCCCCTCGTGCGTGCGCGCGGAAATGGGGATAATGGCGTCAAACGCATACGCCTCGCTGTAGGCCGCGATGACGGCGAGCAGGTCGTCCTTTTTCTCGACAGTGTCGATCTTGTTGATGCACAAAATCGCCGGCAGGTGAGAAGCCTTGATCTTTTCGATGAGCTCGGCTTCAGGGATGCCGACGTGCGCCACTGGCTCAACGAGCAGCAGCACCGCGTCCACGTCCGCGATGGATTCGCGCGTGACCTTGACCATGTAGTCGCCCAGGCGGTTGCGCGCCTTGTGGAATCCAGGCGTGTCGAGCAGCACGTACTGCGTGTCGCCGCGGTTCACCACGCCGTAAATGCGGTTGCGCGTGGTCTGGGGCTTGTTCGACACGATGGCGATCTTCTCGCCCACAAGGGCGTTCGTCAGGCTGGATTTGCCGACGTTAGGCCGTCCGCAGACAGTGATCATAGCGGTTTTCGTTTTGTTCATGATAGGTGATCCTCAACTTTCTTTTGTTCGTTGAACGTTTTTTATTCATACAGCGAAAGCTGTATTCTCTTTTTGGATGCCCAAAGGGCGCGGTGTTCTGTCCCACTGCCGTGGGGACGCGGGGCAAAGGGGGTATTCTCTTTCCAAAGAGAATACCCCCTTTGGAACCCCCAGAGAAA
>ERZ773235.2348-NODE-2348-length-16128-cov-9.557830_pt1 | contig 16128 bp, 4 predicted proteins | sample MGYA00580522_ERZ773235 | MGnify/ENA primary metagenome ERZ773235 (study PRJEB29015, sample SAMEA2737797) | human gut metagenome | biome: human gut; feature: human-associated habitat; material: faeces | place: China | collected 2012 ...
AATGTCCTCTGTGATTTTCTCCACCTGTTCTTCCCTGTTCTCAACGGTATCTTTATATTCATAAGCGTCATATTCATAGCTGAAATTATCTAAATCCACCGCCAGCTTTTTAATCTCCTGCTGATCAAGGTAAGCATCTGCTTCCTTCATATATTCTGCCAGAGTGATTCTTTCTTCTGCGATAGGATTGATGTCCACCTTAATACCTGCCATTGCTATACCATGAGCATTTAATTCATTGAAGAAACTGTCTTCACGGATATTGCCACGATAAGAAAGCACTACATCAAGGTCAGAATCTTCCCCGTAAAGGTCTTGTCTGCTTCTGGAACCATACACTCTTGCAGCAAGCAGCTCTACCTCCTGTTCCATTCCCATATCTTCTAATACTGCCTGTGCATGATACAGAACCCCTCTTTCAACTTCTGCCCTGCTCAGGCTATTTAATGCCAGTTCATTTCTTCCAATCTCAGAAGTCGCACGAAGTTCCCCCTCCTGCAATAAATCCTTAGCGTGCTGGATCGTCATTTCTTCAAATTCTTTATAATCCACTTTGACACATTCCATGTCATCCATTCTTTCACTTTTAAGAATTTCATAAGCAGCTTCCTGAATGGATGCGTCTGGATTATCATAATCACCACTCTGGATTTCATGCAGATCAGAGTCATAAAAAATAAACGAATATCCTTCTTCTGTTGCCTGTATGGTCAGATACCCTTTACTTCTGGTAAACTGCATTGCGATTCCTTCATAGGTTTGCATTGCTTCTTCCCTGCGAAATCCTTCAAAAATACTTGCCGGGCAGTTCTTTTCTAATTGTATCCGCTGCATCTGTTCTTCCTGAACTTCTTCCACATCTGCCATCAGATCTTCGTAATCCACTACTTTTGCATCTTCCAGTGAGTACCCTTTATCTTCTAAAATATCACTGGCAGCTTCATCTACATAGATTGTCGGATTGTCATAGATTCCTCCATCATCCTCCTGATAATCTTCATTATAAAATGTATAGTCATAACCATCTTCTGCGGTCTGGATTGTAAAGTATTGTTTTCCAATCTGATATGCAATCTGTACCTCATTCCAGTCCAGCATGTTTTCCATTTTATTTACCACTTCATATATTTCTGGATTCAGCCACCCTCCGATCTGTTTATACGCATGGGTCAGCCGATCTATCCCGTTTTCACATCGGATAAAATCCATGCTTTCCTGCATCGTTTCCGTATTCTGGATACCAAGCACTTTTTTCTGATGATTTGGCAGACGTAAATATTCCTGCATCGCTTCATCCAGTGATTCATACCGGTTTACTTTTACTACACCCTCTGCATTTACATCTTCCATCACATAAAAATTATCAACGTAATGAATCTCTGGCATTTTTAACTTTATGCCTTCCGGCAGCTGCACCTCACTGACTGCATGAAAATTAAACCGGACATCCGTTCCAGATTCATTTTTTCCTGCCATCGTTTCTTCCCAGGTATCTTTCTGTACTGCCTGTATTTCTTCGATTGTAAGTGTCTGTCCACTCCGCAGGGTTACAACAGAATCTTTCGGGAATTCCGTCAAGTCATAAAGTGTTGTTCCATTTTCCTGCAAATATTCTGAAACTGCTTCCAATGCTCCTGCGTCAAACCCGTTCCATAAGTCCTCCGCTACAAGCTGTCCATTTTCTGCTACGATAATGCCTGCCACATCGGAGCCAAATTCATCCTGTTCCATTAAGAAAAACTTCTCCCCGGCATATTCCTTTTCATCAACCGTATGCCATGTTCCGTTATGTCCTTCTGCTTCATACCCTCTTGTCTCTGCCGTAATCGTCACTTCGTTTTCTCCTATCGCCTGTTCTATCCTCTGCATCCGGATCTCAGCTCTTGCCATGTCGATAAACCCATCTAAAACTGCCGGGTGGCTTTCGATCACATAATCCAGATTCAGATTTCTGCCCCGGCTGATATTTTCCGGGACTTCGATATGCTCCGCCCAGTCTTTGTTCTGTCTGGAGAATCTTCCATCATGGGAAAGTTCCTGGATGGTATTTGCCATAACAAAATTCATACGTTCTTCCCCAAAGCGTTCCACGACTTCTTTTGCTGCATTCTGCTTTAAGTGCAGCCCGTCAAAATTCTCCCGGATAGCTTCTTCGATTGCTTTCTTGCAGTCCAGGTTTAACTTTCTCGAATCCAGATAAGCATCCACATCCCGTTCTCCCATTGCCTGTTCCAATGTTCCTTTATAAACTGGCGGATATGCCCTGACGGAATTATGTTCCAGTATGTTCATTCTCTGCTGGACAAACTCCGGAAGTTCCTGAAATCCAAAAGAATCTACATAATAGGCTGTAATCTCTGCACCCCTGTTTATCACGATCACATCACTTACCGATAAAGAATGACCACGGAAATCTTCCGGTCGGTCAATGTTAAAGCGTTCAAATATATTTTCTAACGTGATTGTTGGCATCCATGGTGCTGCATAAACCATCCGGTAATCCTTTCCGTCAATGGTATATCCCAGACTCTTTGCGGATTCCATTCCCATAAACTGATAAGTATGCTCATCCCCACTATCCATCTGATAAATGGCAAACCTTCCGCTTTCTCCATGCAGAAGAAGTGTCTCATCAATCTTTTCTGCACTCTGCTGTTCCAGTGCTTCCTGTTTTGTAGCAGATATTTCTCTTTCTTTCTGCACTTCCCATTCTGTTTCTGTGATTCCAAAGATACCGTCATATCCAAGAATTGCATCTTCTGTGTCTACAAGTGTTGATTCTGCCAGCTGTGGATTCTCTTGATTTCCATGTAACACATAAATTTCTGCCCCTCCACGGTACAATTCATATGCACGGTCTTTCGTAAGCGGAAGCATATGGTCTAACTGGATTCCTGCCTCGTGCATTTCTGTAAAACCAACCATGCCATCCGGGAAATTGTCAATCTGTGCCTGTATTTCATTCATAAGGCTTCTCGTATATTCACTTCCCGGTCTGCGGATTGCAGTCATCATACGGTTCACCAGTCCAAGCACTTCGTCTTTATCATCCATCTTATATGCAAAATTCACAATAAGATTTCTCTGGGAATCTGTGAAATCTCCCGTATTGGCAGCTTCTGCTGTTTCAATCAGACGGTGGGCATACTGCATGGCTGTTTCTTCTGCAATTTCCGGCTCTTTCGCTGGGAAGTTCGCCCTTGCTGCCTGGATCACTTCATACACCAGCTTTGAACCGGCTTCATCGTAAGATTCCCTCATGTCCCATACCAGGTCATTCAGTCTTTCCACCTGTCCGGGGAAGGTTTCTGCGTATTCATTTACAAATGCCTTTTCTTCTTCTGAAAAAACATTTCTTGGAAACTCTGCTTTTTGCACCAACATCTCTACCTGCTCTTTCGGAGAAAGGTCAGAAAAATAAGTAACGCCTGTGTCAGCATCATATTCCACATCATAAAAATCAATCGGATAGTTCTCTCCGTGCCCACTGCTGTCATAGAGTGGTGTGACGGCAGCACCTTTTTCTTCCAGAAAACTTTCCAGTGGTTTCTCATTTTCCTCTATCTCACCACTTTCCAGAAGGCGGACATATTCACCCACATTCTGCTCTAACTGTTCCCTGCTCATGTTTTCGATCAGATCATAAGTAAACTCGGAACCCATACTGCCTGAAAGATGCAGAATTAAATCTTCCTTATGAAAAGTATCCCGAACTGGTCTTTCCATTTCCAGCTCGTGCATCTGTGTCTCGATATTCTCAATGACTTCCGCAGACGTTTTCCGGATGGTATCCATAGATGCCCGGAGTGCTTTCATATCCTTGCTTTCACACCAGCTGGCAATATAGGTAAAAGAGTATTCTGAAGTATCCAGACCAAAGTGATTGCAGACAATATAAGCAATACTTTCTGCTTCTACTTCTTTTGTTGTCCGGTCTTTTAAAATTCCTTCCACATCCATTACTTCCCGGTCATGCAGCAATGCGTGGCTTACTTCATGGACTCCGGTTTTCATGGTCTGGAGATTGCTCATATTTTCCTGAATTGCGATATACTTTTCCGTCTGATGATAATAGCCTTTTGCTTCCCCTTCTATCTCCATCATGCGGATTGGAACAGGGGAAATGTTCTGCAATGCTTCCATGAACGTGTCATAAAACTGTACGCTCCCGGTAAGTTCCGGTACTTCCAGTTCTGCAATCGGCTCTCCCTCTGTCTGGCTGACATCAAATACCGTTGTCACACGGAACCTTGGAATGACCATCTCCACGATCTCTGTTTCCGGCTGACCGTCATCCCCGATCACCGGCTCTTTGGTCACCGGGTCGATCTTTTCAATCTCCTGTTTCTCACGGATGGGTGCCGGTGCGATGATCTGGATTCCTTTTTCCCCACGTTTTACATGGCGGTTAAATTTCTTCTGCCATGCCTGATACCCTGCCACCAGTGTTGCTTCCGGTTTCTGCATGGTGATCAGAAGGGTGTTATTAAAACTGTAATTATGGAACTTGGACATGGTATTCAGATATTCTGTATATCTCTCCGAAGTAAAGATTTCTTTTACTCCCTGCTCCAGCCGTTCCGATATTTCTTTTAATTGTTTTTCTATATTATTTGCCATAAACAAACCCTCCATTTTATGTCCCCGCCAGAGAAAACTCTGACGGGAAATCTTTTATAATTCCTGTTCGTGTTTTTTCTTTGCAGTTTTCTGTACAGATGGCTGTTCCGCTGTATTCTGCTGTGCCTTCTCCTGCTTTAAGCGTTCCAGAATAGATGGCTTATGGATTCTGTCTGCTGTTTCCGGAAGTTCTTTTTCTTCTACAGCATCCCTGCTATCTGTGCTGCTTCCTTCTCTACCAATATCCTCATCTGCCATAATCGTCTCATTGCCCTTTTCATCCATGTTCAGCAATGCATTTAACTCGGATAACCGTTCCATCTTTTCATTCAGCTCTGCTTCTTTCGGGAATGGTTTCTTTACCTCTTCCTGTGCAGTAGCAAGCTGCTGTTGTACGGTTTCCAATTTCTGCTCACTTTCCGTCAGCTTCCTGTCAATGGAAGAAAGGGTGTTATGGATACGCTGCATATTTCCTACCGGGTCTTTTCCGATCTCCAGCTTATAAGAGCATTTTCCTTTGATCGTCAGTTCAAACGCATTGGAGAACATATTGTAGGAAGCAGATAACGTAAACCCATGATATTCCCCAACCTTTCCGCCGGTGCTGACGGTTTTTAAACCTGCACAGGCGGCGATCAACGCTTCGCCTGCTTCTTTCTTATCTTCATAAAGGACATTCCCTACCGTCATGGCAAACGTGTCATTATCCTGTAAATCCACGCTTTTTACTACCTGCGAATCCACCTGCATCCCGGCAATCCGCTCTTTCAATGCACTGATCTGTACCGGGAAATTCTTTGCAATATCGGATTCCAGACGGTAAATCTGACTGGTATGGTTTGCCTTTAAGAGTTTCAGCTTACTCACCTGCACATCCAGATCCATTTTTTCTTTAATGTACGGATTACCTGTGGCAAGTGCCTTGATCTCTGCATAGGACAGTGCCGTATCATCCACATCTTCACAAGCCCTGACCGGGGATTTACTGGTCATGATCTGGCTGATGAACTTCTGCTTATTCTCCAAAATCTGCCACATATACGCATCAAAAGTATTTTCCGTCACATACCGGAATATCTTTACTTTGTCATTCTGGTTTCCCTGTCTTAAAATACGTCCTTCCTGCTGTTCCAGATCAGACGGCTTCCATGGACAGTCAAGGTGATGGAGAGCAATCAGTCTGTCCTGTACGTTGGTACCTGCACCGAGTTTTGGAGTGGAACCCATCAGGATTCTCACCTGTCCAGCCCGTACCTTTGCAAACAGTTCCGCTTTCTTTGCCTCCGTGTTGTATTCATGGATAAAAGCAATCTCTTCTTTCGGGATTCCTTTTTCTGTCAGTTTGTTCCGGACATCATCATATACGTTGAAAGTCCCATCTCCTTTGGGTGTGGACAGGTCGCAGAAGATCAGCTGGGTTGTCCGGTCTGCTTTTCCTTCTTCCCATACCTGAAAAGCATTTTCCACACAGGTATTGACCTTGCTTTTTTCCGCATCCGGAAGGAGTTCATTCAAAAGCCTTTGGTCTAACGCACACTTTCTTCCGTCGTTGGTTATCTTGAGCATATTATCTTCTGTCGGATTCACAAGACCACCTCTTACACTTTCGGCACGTTCTGAAAAAGCACTGACCATTTCCTGCTGTTCTTCACTTGGCTTCAAGACTTCATTGATAAACTCTGCTTCCGGTACAGGAAGATTCAGCATATCAGAAGTCTGAATATCCGCAGCTTCCTTAAAAATGGAAATCAGCTCCGGAAGATTGAAAAAACGGGCAAACCGTGTTTTCGCACGATAGCCCGTTCCTTCCGGTGATAATTCGATTGCGGTTACTGTCTCCCCGAACGTTGCCGCCCAGGAATCAAAATGTCCCATGCCCATACGCATGAGTGTGTCATACTGGAGATAACGCATGATAGTGTAAAGCTCGGTCATACTGTTCGATACGGGAGTACCTGTAGCAAAGGTAATCCCTCTGCCGCCGGTCAGTTCATCCATGTACCGGCATTTCATAAACATATCCGAACTTTTCTGTGCGTCCGTCTGTGAGATACCCGCCACGTTCCGCATTTTTGTATACAAAAAAAGGTTCTTAAAACTATGGCTTTCATCCACAAACAGCCGGTCTACGCCCAACTGTTCAAAAGTTACTACATCATCCTTTCTGGTCTGGTCATTGAGTTTCTTCATCCTCGCCTGCAGACTCTTCTTTGTTTTTTCCAACTGCTTGATGGTATAATTCTGTCCTGCCTGATGTGCCGCTTCTTCAATGGAGAACGTAATATCTGCAATCTGATCTTCCAGCATGGCAATCTGCCGTTCCCTTGAAAGAGGGATTTTCTCAAACTGTGTATGTCCAATGATCACGGCATCATAATCCCCTGTCGCAATACGGGAACAGAACCGTTTTCGGTTTGCCGGCTCAAAGTCTTTCTTCGTTGCCACCAAGATATTTGCTCCCGGATAGAGACGTAGGAAATCACCGCCCCACTGCTCGGTCAGATGGTTTGGCACAACATAAAGATTCTTCTGTGAGAGTCCCAGCCGTTTTGATTCCATACCAGCTGCGATCATCTGGAACGTCTTCCCTGCTCCTACGCAATGAGCCAGAAGGGTGTTATTTCCATACAGCACATGAGCCACTGCATTTTTCTGGTGCGGCATCAGGGTGATCTCCGGGTTCATGCCGACAAACTGAATATGGCTTCCATCATATTCCCGTGGACGGATGCTGTTAAATCGTTCATTATAAATCTTACAGAGATCTTCCCGTCGGTGCAGATCTTTAAATATCCACTCCTTAAATTCCTCTTTGATCAGCTCCTGCTTCTGCTGTGCCAGCATTGTTTCCTTCCGGTTTAATTCCCGGTGTTCCCCCTCGGCATCCTGTACCGTGTCATAAATCTTGGTATCTCTAAGGTTTAAGGCATCTTCCAAAAGACGGTAAGCATTGGCTCTCTGTGTTCCATATGTGGAAGTGACAAGGGCATTTCCGTAGCTATCCACATTCTTTCCCATAACATTCCACTGTCCGGTCACTTCGGCATACTGGACTTTGACCTTGCTCCCTACATAATATCTTGGTGTATGGAATGTTTCTGCCATGAACCGTGTAATGTAATCCTCGGAGATCCAGGTTGCCCCAAGTCTTGCTTCAATCTCTGATGCATCCAGATCTTTTGGCTGTACCTGCTCCAAATACTGCACATTCACCTGATATTCCGGGTGATCTTCTGCAAACTGTTTGGCGATCTGCAGTTTCTCCCTCACATTTCCAGAAAGATATTCGTCCGACGGCTCCCATTTTTCACCGATCGGATTCTTAAAGATCACCCCTGCCAGTTCTTCTGTAAGCTCCTCTTCTGTTTTCCCTGAAAGCTGTGCCATATAGGAAAGGTCAACGCCTGCCCTCTCACCAATGCAAACCGCAAGTGCTTCACTGGCAGTATCCACGGAAGTTACCGTTTCTGCCCTGCGGATCGTCCTTTTGGTAAAAATATCCGCTTTCCGTTTCAGTTCTCCCTTATCATCCAGAAATTCCAGAGAAGTCAAAAGACAATAGCTGCTGTCCTGACTGAATGCCCTCTTATTGGCATTGCTGCTGATAAGACCATATTTTGCTGTAAAGGTATCGTATTCTTCATTAAGTTTTTCCTGCAGCTTTGTGATCTGTTCATCGCTTCCCTCTTCCATCTGGCACTGGATCAGTTCATTCGTAATATCACGAATCTTCACCATCCCTTTGACACGTTCCGCTGTCATTGCCGGAAGCTCCATGCGGTTCATCACAGAGTTTTCCCGGTAATAAACTTCATCATCTACCACAGTAAAACTAAAATTCTTTACCTCCGGGTCTGCCGGGATAGAGACAACATCCTCCTCCAGCTCTGTATCCGAAAGTTCCAGTTCCGTGATCGTACCATGGATATTCTGGACAGCTTCTTTTAATTGTTCTTCTAAGGTAATTCCTTCTTTTGGTTTTACGGTCACTTCCTGCTTTCCATACTGGGTACTTTCTGTAGTAAACTCACCAAGCACCATTTCCGGATGCTCTGCAAAATAAGCATTGACTGAATAGCCTTCCGGTGTTTCCTTTAAATTTAACCATTCCGGTTCCTCAATGGATGCCCTGTCCCTTTTCTGGAAAAACAGAATATCAGAAACAACACTGGTATTAGCATTTCTCTGGAACGCATTATTCGGTAATCGGATGGCTCCAAGCAGTTCTGCCCGGTTTGCGATATACTGTCTCACTGCCGGATTCTGCTTATCCATCGTTCCACTTGAAGTTACCACAGCTATTACACCGCCGGGACGGATCAGATCAAGGGATTTTGCAATAAAATAATCATGGATCATAAAATGATGCCGGTCATATCTGCGGTCACTGACCTGATACGCCCCAAATGGAACATTGCCTATCACACAGTCAAAAAAGCTGTCCGGATAACTGGTTTCCTCAAATCCCTGCACGGCAATCTTGTTTTTCTGGTAAAGCTGTTTTGCGATCCTGCCCGAAACCGGGTCGAGTTCCACACCGTACATATTAGCTTTGCTCATACTCTCTGGGATTAGTCCCATAAAGTTACCAACACCACAAGACGGTTCCAGGATATTCCCCTGCTTCAGTCCCATATTTTCCAGTGTTTCATACATACTTCGGATCACGGTTGGGGACGTATAAAAAGCATTTAAGGTCGATGCCCTTGCTGCACTGTATTCTTCTGGTGATAAGGTATTCTTTAACTCCAGATACTCATCTGCCCAGCTGCTGTTATTTTCCTCAAATGCCTGTGGGATGCCACCCCATCCAACATATCGGGATAAGATTTCCTGTTCTTCGGGTGTTGCCAGACGTTCTTCTTTCTCCAGAGTCTGCAATAAATGGATGGCTTCCATATTTGCTTTATACTTTGCTTTCGGACCACCTGCTCCAAGGTCATTATCCTGAATCCGAAAGTTATGCGGTTCTGTTACAATCTCTTCTACTTCCGGTTTTAAATATGGTTGAAATTCTCCCTCATATCCAAACAGTTCATTTTCTCCGGGAATATAATTGTGTCCGGTTTCCAGACACCTGAACACATCGGCAGTTGGTGTATTGCAGACTGCATAAAACTCCTCATAAGAATACTTTGGAAAATCTTCGGTATGATAGGTAGATAAATGCAGTTCTGTATTGGAACGGGTCTGAGCCACCAGTTCTTTTCCTTCCAGTCCTTCCGGCAACATTCCAACCGCTTCAAAATGATACCCCTGATACTCAAAAACACCTTCGTCCCAGGAATCTGCCAGTTCTTCTGCTGTTTTATCTGTTGTCTCTTCTTCTGGTTCAGTTGGTTCCTGTCCCTCAGAATCTTTCGTTGTTTCCTGTTCCTGACTTTCCAGAATAGATTCTTCGGCAGTAACCTCTTCCTCTTCTATTTCCTCCACATCTGACATATCGACTACGGTCGGTTCTGCCCCTGCCTTCGTATCCAAGAAATCAAACATGGTCATCTGGTGCCCTGACGGTTCTGTAAAGAATGGTTCTGCTTCTGGTGTCGGGAATATCGTATAGGTTCCTTCTGCATACTGATGAAGTTCCGAAAGAAGTTCTGTTTTTTGCTGATAGTTTGTCCCATACGCTTCAAAATCCAATGGAAGAGCTGCCAATGCTGCATCCATCTTCTGTAACAGTTCTTCTGTCTGCTCTGGATTCTCTAAAACTGCCATCATTTCTTTTCCTGGTTTTTCCCAGAAGAAATCATCCGTAAATGGTCTGTCTATCTCTTCCGGAAGACGGTCATAAAAGCGAAGTACTTTATTTGCCATCTGTTCCCGTTCATATTCCGGCATACGACCATAATCTTCTGCCTGCAGGAACTGGTCATTCTTTATCAGATAAGCTACTCTGTTTGCAACTTTATTCCAGGATAATAGAATTGACGTATGCGGATTTCCATAAGCACCTCTTGCAAGAAACAATCCTTTTCCATCATAGTTTGCATGTGAACCATCGGCACCAGACAGTGCATGACTGCTTCCACCGATCCCATACTGTTCCTTGATAAAACCTGTCCTCGATCTTTCATCCTCATGCAGCAGATAAAAGGAATACGTCCTAAGCCTGCCCTGCGAATATGCTCCACCTCCTGCAAGAAAAGCATCAATCTCATCCTGTGTAATGAACATCGGATGTTCTTTCCAGGCAAACCCGTCCCTTGCCTGATAAGGAATGACCTCATCCGCAAACTTCTGAAACTGCTTTGAGATATTTACAGGATTATAATGATGGAAACGCATAATGGAATGATTTTCTTCATAGGCTTCTGCCAGTGCATCCAGTCTTTCATTCAGTTCCGAAAGCCACTGGGGATCCTCCAGCTTTTCTTCCAGATAATCCGTGATCTCCGGATAGATACTGCGAAGATGTGGTAAATCCTCCTCATCGAAAACAATCTCCGCTACTCCTTCTGCCATATCCCCTTTCATATAGGCAAGAGCCTGAGCGTGTTCTTTTACTGCATTACTTCTTGCCGCATCCAATACAGACTGCGGTGCATATTCACCCTGGTCTAAAAGCTGATGGATACGTCCGCTAACATCTTCCCATGATAAAAATGCCTTATCTAAAATCTGGTCTGTGACCGTATGCCCCACTGCGATCTGCATCCCGGTTTCATCAAACCAGACGGAATACTCCCTTCCATCCATCTGAAAACCTTTGCCGCCTTTTCCATACTCACGCTTTACAAACTCCGTGTATTCTCCCGGTGACTGTTCACTCATAAAGTTATAGATGATACGCAGCTGGCTTCCTGTCCGGTTTCCTCCCGTCCGTAAAATATCATCCACAACACTTTCCGGAATAGGAATCTCCCCGGCATATAAAGCAGCTACTCTTTCACCAATCTGCCTTTTCTGTTCATTTGCTGTAGGATATTCGGGCAAAGATAAAGCAGAGGCAATTTCTTCCTCTGCTTTGCTCAGTCCATCTTCTCTTGTATCTTCAACTAGCTGTATACCAATTCCGTCAAGATGCTCTCTTCCGCTGTTGCCATCAGTGCGTTCATATGTGCTGTCCAGGCCATCGGGTCTGCTTCCTTGTCCGGTGCCGGATGGTTCTTCAGCAGTTTCTCCATCTGGCTGTCCATCCTCTCCTGTGCTGCCTTCTCGATCTCTGCCAGATGGCTGTTCAGCTTTCCTGTCAGGAACAGGCTCTGATACAGGCTGTTCTTGTGTTCCTTCAGGAATGTCCTCCGAAGCATCCCGTATTTCCCTATCGTCACTTCTTCCTCTTCGACGGTCAGGTTCGGGAACAGGTAATCCCCCTTGCGATGATATGTCAATTCCATAGTCGGTTCCTCCTTCATTCTCGATATTTTCCTCTTTGTTGTTTTCTACGTCCTGATTTTTATTTTCACGCATTAACGTGTTAAAGTTATTATAATTCCTTTCATTGGAAATTTCAACCTCTTTTCTGGCTTCTTCCAGAGAAATTTTATGTACGGTCTTTCCAATATCAATCAGAATACTCTCACTGAGCTGGCTTGCCGCATTTCCAAGGAAGGTGAGAACTGACAGACGGTTATAATCTGTGATATGCATAAAATCCTCTTCTTCCAGAAGCTCCATCGGTTCCAGACCACACCGTCTGCAAAGCATGTAATATACACTGTCCGTTGCAAGCTGGCGGAAATCACTGCGGATCGTAACTTCATCCAGATCTTCCAGATACGTTCCTTCCGCTGCATATTCCAAGCCGTCCAGATATTCTTCCAGACTGTCTGCGACCATTTCCCTTGCAACCGCCATCAACGCATCCGATAAAGTCCCTGTATCTTTTTCTTCCAGACCATACGCTTCTGCCAGATGGGTAAGGATCTCTTCCTGCTGATGTTCCTGCATCTGCCACAGGTAAGGGCTTCTTCCGCCTGCCACCATGTGCGTATCTGAAATATCAAACACATACCGGAGTCTGGTATTATGACCATTCTCGTCAAGCAGGGCGATTCCCCTAGCTCCCCGGTTTACCCAGCGGAACATTTTCTCATTCCACAGTTCCAGGGACGCACAGGCGGTTGCCTGTGGATGCTGTGCGTGGATCAGTAACTGGTCTGTAAAAGGATACCGGTATAGTCTCGCTGCGGTATCCATATAACCCATCCAGTCCCTTGGCGAACTGCTCACCAATGTCGCATGTTCCTGTGCCAGTTCCCGGATGTCCTGTAATTTCGACATACTGCCTACCTCCTTGCCTTATTTCTTTTTCTTCTTTGGAAATTCCAGATGGAACCTTGGCTTTCCGTCCTCCAGTGTCAGTAAAAGATCTGCGTCAAACTTTATATCTTTTTTTCTGGAATACAGCCCTTTTACATGGGTGCAGGCTTTATCAAGAAGCTCCACTGCCATCTTTTTATCCAGTGTTTTCTCCATGCTTCCTAAGAAACGGTTTTCTTTCCAAAGGGCAAAATCACACTGCCTGTTGGAGCAGTAAAAATTTTGCTTTCCTTCGTAGACATCAGAGCCGCAGACCGGACACTTACCGATCACTTCCCTTGCTTTCTGGAACCTTCTCCTTTCCGTTTCCGGTATTTCCCTGCACACAGAAAGAATCTTACCGACTAAAGAAGTGATCTCACCCATAAACTGTGTATCGGTGATCTGCCCTTTTTCCATCATTAAAAGCTGATTTTCCCATTCGGCAGTCATTGCGGCAGATTTCAGATAAGCCGGCATGACATTCACCAGTTCCCTGCCCTCTGTGCTTGGCAAGATCTGCTTTCCTTTTCTGACTGCATAGCCGGAAGAAACCAGTTTTTCAATGATACCTGCCCTGGTTGCCGGAGTCCCCAGTCCTTTCTTCTCTGTCTCCGAATCAAAGTCTTTATTTCCTGCGGTTTCCATAGCGGCAAGGAGGGTATCTTCATTGAATGGTTTTGGCGGGGAAGTAAAATGCACTGTCTTTTCTGCCTTTACCGGAGAAAGCGTCATTCCTTCTTCATATCCATATGGGATGGAAGTTTCTTTTTCCGTTTCTTCTTCCGGCTTGGCTTTCACGCACTGGTTCTTAAAGGCATTCCCCGCCGCTTTAAATCCCATCTGCACCGGCACTTTTCCTCTGACGGTAAAATCATGTCCCTGACATTTGACCATAATATCCGTCTGCTCATACTGATACTCTTCCCCTGTTGCCTGCACCAGCTGCTGGCAGACCAGCATCATCAGGTTCTTTTTGTCCGCTGTCAGATCAGAGATTCCTTTTTCTACGGCTTCTTTTGTTGGAAGAATCGCATGATGGTCGGATACTTTTGCATTGTTAATCACTCTGGTGATGTTATGTCCCAGCTGTCCATAATCCAAGAACGGAAGTAAGACTGGCATTTTCCCTACCAGTTCCTCTACGGTATCCCTCATATCCTCCGTCACGAACTGGCTGTCCGTTCTTGGATAAGTGACCAGCTTTTCTTCATATAATTCCTGCAGCATATCCAGTGTTTTCTTTGCCGTATAGCCAAAGTAACGGTTTGCTTCCCTTTGCAGACTGGTCAGATCATAAAGTTTGGGAGGAAACGCTTTCTTTTGTTCCCTCTTTATCTGTGTAATCACTGCTTCCGAATCCATACATAAGGAAGCAAGGAGATCGGCTGCTTCCTCATTTGCAATATTTTCAGAAACTACCGTAAGCCTTCCGTCTGTCAGTGCTACTTTATAAAAGGCTTCTTTCTGAAAATGCTCAATCTTATCCTGACGTTCCGCAAGCATGGCAAGCGTTGGCGTCTGCACCCTGCCCACAACCAGACGTTTAAAATAACAGGTCGTATATGCCCTAGTTCCGTTCATTCCGATCAGCCAGTCTGCCTGTGCCCTGCATACCGCAGCCATGCAGATATTCCGGTATTCCTCTGCTCCTTTCATTGTCTGAAAACCTGTCCGGATTGCCGTATCTTCCATGGAACTGATCCATAAACGCTTCACCGGTTTCCTGCATCCGGCAAGGTCATACACTCTCTGGAAGATCAGTTCCCCTTCCCTTCCTGCATCACAGCCATTTACCAGATAGTCCACATCTGCCCGGTTCATCAGGCTTTTTAACACATCAAACTGTTTCTTTTTATCTCTGGAAACTTTCAACTTCCAGACCTGCGGGAGAATCGGAAGGTCATCAAACTGCCATTTCTCATATTTTGGGTCATATTCCTCCGGCTGTGCATACTCTGCCAGATGCCCAAGGCACCAGCTGACAATACAGCTCTCCCCTTCTAAATATCCGTCCTCTTTTTTATAAGCTGACAGATTTTTGGCATAACTCTGTGCCACACTTGGTTTCTCTGCGATCACTAAAAATTTTGACATACGCTTTTTTTGTCCTTTCTGAAAAAAGGGCAGCCAAACTGCTCTGGCTGCCCCTGTCCTTATTTTGGTTGCTTCTTTGGAGATGGAAGTTTATTCTTCTTCCTCATCCTCTTCTTCATTTACATACGGTCCGTCAGAGAACTCCAGCTGTTCGCTTACATAGTCATCCTCTTTGCCACGTCCATGCTTTTTATAAACGGCGATACCTGCCAATCCAAGAATCGCTGCAAGTACGATTGCTCCAAGTCCTTTTACATTCATTCCTGTCTTTTCTTCTTTCTTCACTTCGGTTTCCTCCTCTGCTACCGGGGTAGTTTCCGGTGTGGTTTCCGGGATCACTACGGTTGATTCTTCGGTTTCTTTGCTCTTTTCTGTCTCATCCAGAAATTCTGCCAGGTCATTCTCATCGACCAGGGACATCATATATACATTTTCTGTATTGCTGGAACGGTCAATGACCATGTAAAATGTATTTCCCTTCTTGGTCTGGATGGTAAGGAACTGTTTCGTATCATCATTTTCCTTATCATCCACCAGCTGGGCATTTCCCGGAGTAGAAAAAGCAGAATTATCCCCTTCCCCGGTGACCCTTCCGGTATCCTCTTTCTTCTCCGTTTCTTCTGTTGATTCTGTTGCCGTTTCTTCTACTACCTGTGTCGTTGTCTCCTCTGCCGGTGGGTTTGCATTTGCATAAACCGTAGCAATGGATGTCCCGGAGATCATGGTGACTACCATGGCAATCATAAGCAGTTTCTTTACCACTTTATTCCTCATCGTCTAAAACCTCTCTTTCTGTCATCTGACCAACAGGTGGTCTGTGAACTTCTGCGTTGTTTTCCTTTTTCTGCGGAGTTTTTGCATCCTCCACCGTGATACCACCGTCCTCATCCATCTGGATCGTAACAGTTCCTTTCTGAATCCCGTCAAGCAGGACAAGCAGGCTGCGGCTGTCCAGCTTCATGGAACGGAACGACTTAACGATCTCTATATCTTCCATCTGCTGTCTCAATGTATTCTGCCGCTTCAGGTGTTCCTGTAATTCAGCAATCTTATCCTCCGTTTTCTGAATATCATCCAGAAGTTTTTTTAATTTCATGTTCATCTGCCCTGTCACCTCCTCTAATGCAGACGACCAAACGCCATAAAATGTTCCTGCCAGTAGGCACTTGC
>ERZ773235.2350-NODE-2350-length-16105-cov-4.077009_pt1 | contig 16105 bp, 14 predicted proteins | sample MGYA00580522_ERZ773235 | MGnify/ENA primary metagenome ERZ773235 (study PRJEB29015, sample SAMEA2737797) | human gut metagenome | biome: human gut; feature: human-associated habitat; material: faeces | place: China | collected 2012 ...
GAACTTGAACGCACGCTTGCGGATGTCCAGGAAGCGCTGGCGCAGGCCGTCGAAGCTGGTGTCCGGATGCTCGTAGAACAGCCACATTCCTTTGGCGGCGTCCATTGCAGAGCCTCCGCCTAATGCGATGATGACATCCGGCTTAAAGTTGCGCATCATTTCTACGCCGCGCATAATGGTTTCAACCGACGGGTCAGGCTCTACATCAGCAAAGATTTCAGCATGGCAGTATTCTGTGCGTTTTCTCAAATAATGCAGGATTTTATCTACATTTCCGAGTTTTACCATCATTTCGTCGGTTACGATAAAGGCACGGCTGATGTTTGGCATTTTCTCCAGATATTGAATCGCATTATATTCAAAATAAATTTTCGGCGGCACCTTAAACCACTGCATATTGATTCTCCTTTTCGCAATCCGTTTTACGTTGACAAGGTTCATGGCAGATACATTTGAGGTGGTGGAGTTTTTGCCGAAAGAACCGCATCCGAGCGTCAGCGAAGGAGTGTTTTCGTTATAGATATCGCCGATACCGCCCTGGGAAGAAGGAGAATTGACAATGATACGACCGACTTCCATGGCTTCTCCGTATGCGGCAATAATCTCGTCATTAGTGGAGTGAATGGCTGCAGAGTGACCCAATCCGCCGTTGTGCAGCATTTCTTTGGCGCGTGTAAAACCTTCTTTTTCATCTTTCACGATATAGTAAGCCAGGATAGGAGAGAGTTTTTCTTTGGAAAGCGGATAATTTTCTCCGACGCCCTTTAGCTTGGCGATTAATATTTTAGTGTCGGCAGGTACAGATAACCCTGCCTGTTCCGCAATCCAATTTGCTGTTTTTCCGACCAGGTCGGGATTGACAGAGGTTTTGCCCTCGGGGAACGCATATGCTGTCAGTTTCCTTATTTCGTCTTCGTTTAAGAAATAGCAGCTGTTGGATTTCATGTATTTTTCAAATGCAGATTGCAGTTCTTTTTCCACAATAACGGCTTGCTCGGAGGCACAGATCATACCGTTGTCAAAGGTCTTGGAAAGCATGATATCGTTGCATGCCTGCTCAATGTCAGCGGATTTTTCGATAAAGCAGGGAACGTTGCCGGGGCCTACTCCCAATGCAGGTTTTCCGGTAGAGTAAGCGGCACGAACCATTCCGGCGCCGCCGGTTGCCAAAATCAACGCAACATCGGGATGATTCATCAACGCGTTGGTTGCTTCCAAAGACGGATACTCAATCCATTGTACACAGTGTTCCGGAGCGCCGGCTGCAATCGCTGCATCCCGTACAATTTTTGCGGCTTCCACAGAGCATTTCTGCGCGGAAGGGTGAAATCCGAAAATAATGGGATTTCTTGCTTTAGCCGCAATCATTGCCTTAAACATTGTGGTAGAGGTTGGATTGGTAACCGGAGTGACACCGGCAACGATTCCGACCGGCTCGGCAATCTGAATAATGCCGGAAAGTTCATCGTCCTCGATGATTCCAACTGTTTTCTGATTCTTGATATCATGCCAGATGTATTCAGTAGCAAATAAGTTTTTTATGATTTTATCCTCATATACTCCTCTGCCGGTTTCTTCTACTGCTAATTTAGCAAGACGGGTGTGGTTATCCAGCCCGGCCAGAGCCATTGCGTGAGCAATGCTGTCAACCTGTTCCTGATTGAGTTTCATATAGGCTTCCAGTGCTTTTTTTGCGTTGTCTGCCAACGTATTAATCATTTTATTGACGTCTACCTGTTTTGTTGCCATAATTAAATCCCCCATTGCTTTTTGTATTTCGGACAGCAGTAACAAGAAAGATACTGTTGTCCTGAAAATTAAGATTGTTAATTTTCTAACAATAGTATATGTTATTTTTTTAACAATGTCAATAGATATCGTTAAAAAAATAACAATTTCTGATATAAAAAATCCGTCTATTTAAATAAGTAATTTTATACAGTTTCCATAATCAGATAAGAAATGAATAAAAAGCAGAGAAATAAAGCGAATTTATGAGCATTTAAAAGAATAAGAGAGGTAATTTTGAATACAAATATGATTTGCAAGGATAATTACGTAAAAATTCGGGAAAATTCGGGTTGTTTTTGCGAAAAACTATTGACAATATGATGAGAAAGCCTTATATTATATTATGCTTGTATCACAAGTACCACATAGTGTCTTTGTTGTTATCGTCGGGTCACCGATCACACAAAGATAACGATGGTTATTGTATTTGTAGGACGAAGACTCATCCTTTTCGTCTGACCAGCACAGCGTCGTATGCGCCACTGAACCTGCGGCTTGTCCGCAGCTAAAAAAGCCTTTTGCGGGCGGTGGTGTCAAAGGGCTGTGGGCAGTGCCGGTGCAAAGCCGCACTACTAAATCCGCAAAGGGGGATGCAATAATGAGCGATAAAACGATCATTAAATTAGAAAATCTGGTATTCAATTATGATGGAGAGCCGGTACTGGACGGCATCAATCTTTCCATTCATGACAAAGAGTTTGTGACCTTTTTAGGACCGTCCGGCTGCGGAAAAACCACCACTCTTCGGATTATTGGCGGTTTTATCTATCCGCACAGTGGCAATGTTTACTTTGACGGCAAGCTGATCAATGAGCTTCCGCCCCACAAGCGTGAGGTTAATACCGTCTTTCAGCGGTATGCACTTTTCCCACATTTGAATGTGTTCGACAATGTCGCGTTTGGGTTAAAGCTGAAAAAGCTGGATAAGCGGGAAATTAACAAACGCGTCAAGGAAATGTTGGAAATTGTCAACCTAAAAGGATTTGACAAGCGCAAGGTAAACCAACTGTCAGGCGGACAGCAACAGCGTGTTGCCATTGCGCGGGCACTTGTGAATCATCCGAAGGTGTTGTTGTTGGACGAGCCTTTGGGCGCTCTGGATTTAAAATTAAGAAAAGAGATGCAGCTGGAGCTGAAAAAAATACAGCAAAGGCTGGAAATTACGTTTATATATGTTACCCATGACCAGGAAGAGGCACTGACCATGTCAGATACGGTTGTGGTTATGAAAGACGGCGAGATTCAGCAGGTAGGAACGCCGCAGGATATTTATAATGAGCCGACCAATGCTTTCGTTGCGGATTTCATCGGGGAAAGCAACATCATTGACGGCGTCATGATAAACGACTGCCTGGTTTCGTTTAACGGACATGAATTTGAATGTGTAGACACTGGCTTCGGAGAAAATCAGCCGGTGGATGTTGTTGTGCGCCCGGAGGATATTGAGATTGTCGCCTATGAGGACTCTAAGCTTCACGGAGAGGTAGAGTCGGTGGTATTCAAGGGTGTTCATTATGAAATGACAATTGACTGTGAAGGTCTGAAATGGCTGGTACAGTCTACGGACAGCGCGCAAATCGGCAGCAAGGTCGGACTGAAATTTGACCCGTTTGACATTCATATTATGAACAAGCTGTTCCCATATGCGTCTAATTACTTAAAGGGTATGGTTGTGGATGAAAATACCGTCGAATTTTTAGGGATTCGTTTTGAACGGCAAAACCTCGGTTTGCCGGTGGATACCGAGGTTAATCTGACCATCAGCCCGAAAGACATTGAAGTGGTTTCCGAAGACCATAGTGATAAAATCGTCTATTTGGAGTCGATGATTTACAAAGGCGCTTATAATGAATTCATTGTTTATACCGAGGGAGAGCAATTGCTGTTTCACTCTCAAAACGATGAACAGGTGGCGACTGATATCGGTATCAAAATCAACTTTGACAATATTGTGATCTCCTTAAAAGAGCCGGAAAAGGAGGAATAGCAATGAAATCAAAGTTGTCCGCTTTGCCGTATATTATCTGGATGGCGGCATTTACGATTATTCCGCTCGTATTGATTGTTGTATTTGCTTTTACAACAGCCGACGGAGCTTTTACATTTGAGAACATGACTGAAATCGGAAAGCACATGCATGTGTTTTTGCTGTCTTTCCGACTTGCAATTATTGCTACCATCATTTGCTTTCTGATCGGATATCCGCTTGCTTATATCCTTTCGCGCGCCAAACCGGTTTCACAGCGTACGATGGTGATGCTGTTGATGCTTCCGATGTGGATGAACTTTTTGATTCGCACCTATGCATGGATGACGATTCTGGAAAACAACGGATTGTTAAACCGGCTGTTTGGACTTGTAGGTCTGGGACCGTTTAAAATGATTAATACTGAGGGTGCGGTTGTGCTCGGTATGGTCTATAATTTTCTGCCGTTCATGGTGCTTCCGCTGTATACCATCATGATGAAAATTGATGTTTCTGTCATTGAGGCTGCACAGGATTTAGGAGCAAATTCAGTCAACGTTTTTGCAAGAATTATTTTTCCCCTGAGCATGCCCGGTATCATTTCCGGAATCACCATGGTGTTTGTTCCATCGGTCAGTACCTTTATTATTTCTAAAATGTTGGGCGGCGGAGCGAATATGCTCATTGGTGACCTGATTCAAGAGCAGTTTATCGGCGGAAGCTATAATCCGCAGCTTGGATCGGCGATGTCCTTAATTCTAATGGTCGTTATTTTGTTGGTGATGAGCGTGATCAACCGAATGGACGATGAGGATAAGGAGGGAATGCTGATATGAAAAAGCTGATTTCCCGCCTTTATTTGGGACTGGTGTTTATTTTTCTTTATGCACCGATTTTTGTTTTGATCGCTTACTCCTTTAATGAATCGAAGAGCCGTGCCCATTGGACCGGTTTTTCATTGAAGTGGTATGAGCGGTTGTTTCAGGACGATGATATTATCAAAGCGCTGTTGGCTTCTTTGCTGGTAGCGGTAATTGCTTCCGTTTGTGCAACATTGCTCGGCACTGCGGCAGCAGTCGGTATATCGAATATGAGAAAATTGCCCCGTTCTGTCATGATTAATGTCACTTATCTGCCGGTTATTAATCCGGAAATTGTTATGGGCGTTTCTCTGATGCTGTTATTTTTGTTTTTCGAAAATACATTTGGCTTAATGAGAGGTATGTTTACGGTGCTGGTTGCGCATATTACCTTTAGCCTACCTTATGTTATTTTAAACGTTTTGCCCAAACTCAGACAGATGGATCAAAACCTTTTTGAAGCGGCGCAGGATTTGGGCTGCACACCGATGCAGGCGTTTCGTAAAGTTGTAATACCTGAAATTATGCCGGGCATTTTCTCCGGATTCCTAATGGCATTTACCTTTTCCTTGGATGATTTTATCGTTACTTTGTTTGTCAGCGGACCGAAATTTTCTACGTTGCCGCTTGCCATTTATTCGATGACGAGAAGAAAGGTGAGTCCGAGTATTAATGCGCTGTCAACGATTATCTTTGTAATCGTTCTGACCATTTTGATTATTTATAATGTTGTTGATGCAAAGCAACAGAAAAAGAATGAAAGGAAAGTTGTGAGATGAGAAAAATAATATCGATGAGCTTGGTTTTGGCAATGCTGCTTGCGTTGTCTGTTTCCTTTACAAGCTGTAAAAAGTATGCAGGAGAGGTTAATGTATACAACTGGGGCGAGTATATGCCCGACGGAGAAGATGGCTCCATGGATGTTTTAAAAGAGTTTGAAAAACGGTATAACATTAAAGTAAACTATAAAGAGTTTGACAGCAACGAAACGCTTTATGCAGAATTAAAGCCCGGTAATACCAGTTATGATGTTGTGGTCCCTTCTGATTATATGATTTCCAGAATGATCGAAGAGGATATGCTTGAGAAAATTAATTTTGAGAATATTCCGAATTACAGCAAAATAATGGAAGCTTACAAAAAATCCGAATATGATCCTACTGGAGAATATTCCGTGCCTTATTCTTGGGGAACGGTCGGCATTATTTACAATAAAACCATGGTAAAAGAAACGGTTGACAGTTGGGATATTTTATGGGATCAGAAATATAAAGGAAATATTTTAATGTTTGATAATTCCCGTGACGCTTTTGGCATTGCGCTGAAAAAGCTGGGATATTCCCAAAACACAACCGATGCAAAAAAACTGGAGGAAGCTGCGGCAGCATTAAAAGAGCAGAAACCGTTGGTACAGGCATATGTTATGGATCAGATTTTTGATAAAATGGGGAACGGGGAAGCTGCCTTGGCTCCGTATTATGCCGGAGACGCCATTACCATGATGGATGAAAATTCGGATCTCGGATATGCAGTGCCGAAAGAAGGTACCAATCGTTTCGTAGATGCGATGGTGATTCCAAAGGGTGCGCCGAACAAAGATAATGCCGAAAAATTTATTAATTTTATTTGTGAAACCGATGTTGCTAAGGAAATTGTAGAATATATCGGTTATTCCACACCGCATCAGGAAGCCTATGAACAATTAGACGATGAAATAAAAAGCAATCCCATTGCTTATCCTTCTGAGGATGTTTTGAAAAATACCGAATTTTTTGTCAATCTGCCGTCCGATGTAAATAAAAAAATGCAGGATTTATGGGTAGAGATTAAAACTTCTAAATAAATGATAATTTCAAAATAAAGCGAAATCCCTTATTGCAGAAAAAGTTACTACCTGCAATAAGGGATATATTTTTTGATATGGATATTTGCAGACGGGGGAGTCGTCTGCAAACAGGCGATGCTTCCGTATTTTTTGTAAAAAAACAAGTCTTGCGGTAATATGGTATAATCAAGCTAGGAAGGAATGACGCTTTCTATGAAACGAATACCTGATATCATTACTTTTTTGCGTATTGCGGCGGCTGTGATGTTGTTGTTCACAACACCGTTTTCAATTATATTTTATCTGTTATATAGCTGGTGCGGCTTCAGCGATATACTTGATGGATACCTTGCACGAAAAAAAGGATGGAGCAGTGATTTTGGGGCAAAATGGGATAGTTTTGCTGATATGGTTTTTGTTATCATAATGCTTATTGTATTCATACCGATTCTTATTTGGACTCGTATCATTTTATACGGAATCGGTATTGTGATCGCCTTCAAATTGATCTCGCTGATGATTGGGTTTGCCAAATTTCACACATTCGCATATATACATACTTATCTGAATAAAGCAACCGGTCTGGTTCTGTTTAGTTTTCCGTTTTTGTATCCGATTTTAGATATGGGAATATTAATGGCTGTATTATGGGTAACAGCTATTATTTCAGCAACAGAAGAATGCTTGATTTTAATAACCTCAACAACCTGGGACAGCAACAGAAAGAGTTTATGGAAAAAATAATGTTTTCTGAATGATATACGCAGCAATAGCTTTTTGCTGAGAGTAATAATAAAAATATAATAAGCAACCTCCGACTGCTCTGTCGGAGGTTGCTTATCAGTAAACATATATAGGAAAGAGGAGATTAGCGAAAGTATAATTGCGCTTTTATTCTACATCTTGTAAAGCGTCATATCCTTCTTCGCCGGTACGTACTTTAATAACATTCTCAACATCATACACGAAGATTTTACCATCACCGATATGACCGGTATAAAGAACTTTTTTTGCTGTCTCAATGACCGTTTCAACCGGTACTTTGCAAACAATGATATCAATCTTAATTTTTGGCAGCAAAGTCATATTCAGCGGAACACCACGGTAATATTCCATAGCGCCTTTTTGCATACCGCATCCAAGCACCTGTGTCACGGTAATACCCGAAACACCGATATCGTTCAATGCAAGTTTCAGTTCTTCAAATTTCGTTTGTTTGGTTACAATAGTGATTTTGGTCATTTTGACATCACTTGCAAGCGATGCGTCTTTTGCAACACGCTGTACCGGGACCGCCTTGACCGGAGCAACAGGGTCGGTATCTTCCATCGTATCATTTGCTGACAATAATCCGAAAGATGTTGTTCCAACCACCGGAGAGAAGTCTGCATAAGCGCTGACTAAACCGTGTTCCGTGCTGTCCAAGCCTTTGATTTCTTCTTCTTCGGATACCCGTAAGCCGATTGTATGTTTGATAATCTGGAAAACAATAGTCATCGTGACAGTAACCCAAGCAATAACCGAAACAACGCCCAATGCTTGAATGCCCAGTAATTTGAAACCGCCGCCGTAGAATAAGCCTAAACCGATATCAGGATTATTGGAGAATAAACCGACAAGTAAAGTACCGGTTGCGCCGCACATTCCGTGAACGCCGACAGCTCCGACCGGATCATCAACCTTCAAGACTTTATCAATAAACTCAATGCCAAATACAACTACGAATCCGGCAACAATACCGATTACTGCCGCAGCCCATGGAGCAACGGTATCACAGCCTGCAGTAATGGCAACCAAACCTGCCAGCGTGCCGTTTAAGGTCATAGATACATCAGGCTTTTTGTAACGAATCCAAGTAATTATCATAACAGTTAAAGTAGCAACTGCAGCGGCAATGTTGGTCGTGGTGAATATTAATCCCATTGCCTCTACCGCACTGCCTTCAGCCGACACAGTAGAGCCGCCGTTAAATCCAAACCAACAGAACCAGAGGATAAACACTCCTAATGCACCGAGCGTTAAACTGTGACCGGGAATTGCTTTGGGCTTACCGTCTTTGCCGTATTTTCCGATACGGGGACCGAGAATTAAAGCACCGATAAATGCAGCAACACCGCCGACCATATGTACTGCGGTAGAACCTGCGAAATCGTGGAAGCCGAGTTGAGCTAACCAGCCGCCACCCCAAATCCAGTGACCGGATATCGGGTAGACCACGGCGCTGATGACGGCACTGTAAATACAGTAAGAAATAAATTTAGTACGCTCTGCCATAGCTCCTGAAACAATGGTTGCGGCAGTTGCACAGAAGACGGTCTGGAAAATAAAGAACGCGTATTTCGGAATACCTTCCGGCAATACAGAAGTGTATGCACCCTGTGTGAACAGATCCAAACCACCGATAAATGCGCTGTTTCCGGCAAACATTAAGCCAAACCCAAACAACCAGTAAATCGGTGTTCCGATGCAAAAATCCATCAGGTTTTTCATAATGATGTTACCGGCGTTTTTCGCGCGGGTAAAACCGGTCTCAACCATTGCAAAGCCTGCCTGCATAAAGAAGACCAAGGCTGCTGCAACCAGTACCCAGATGGTACTTACAGATGAAAATGACATATGAAGCCCTCCCAAAAATAATGTAGAAAAGATAACAAAAAAGGCGCTGTGAGTTTATTACTCACAGCGCCTTTGCTGTCTATGTGCTTAGTATATACCTGCTTTTTTTATTTGTCAATGCTTTTTTAAAAAAAAGTATATATGTTTTTTATTTACCCAATTTATCAATAAATAATGCACAAAATAGAAAATACAGAATTTCTGAAAATGTACTTTTTGAAATACTGTTTCAATAAATGGCAAATGTTTTTAAAGATTTTATGGATTGAAAATTTATGTCATTCTTTCAAATGAGAAAACTGTATGGCGGATCAGACGGATGCAGACCATATAAATGTTTTTTATAAAATTTGCAAAATGGATAGGGCAATAGCCCCGGGAATTCCTAACGCTGCCGATGTCCAAAAAGTAAAAAGATTAAGCGGCAAAATCAATCCTGCTGCTCCAAACAACAGTTTTATTCCTATGAAACTGCATACACCGGAGATACTTCCGAACAGGGCGCTTTTGACCGGATGTTTCTGTTTTGCATAAAAAAACAGCATAACAATCGTAATACAACATAAAATAATGAGGATAATAATTTGTCCTGATTCCATATTGTTGTACCTCCGTCTTTGGATGGTAGTTAGTTTTGTATCAGCGTTTCAAATTGTAAATGATTTACATTTTGATTTTTCGCTTTTTTGATTAAATAGCGATACCGTGCCTCCAACGCTTCCATTTCATAAATGCAGGATTCCGTTAAATCAAAATCGGTATATAGATCAAATCGGTTTTGTACATTGCGAAGCTGCTCTTTTACGGTGTTAATTTCTTCAATCACATCATCGTTATAAACGGCTGCGGATTTATTTTTTGATTTTGTGGCATAAATTGGTTTTAAAAAGGTTTGTAAAATTCCTTCCATCGGTCAACACTCTCCTTTGCGCAAATATAATAGCGTAAAAGATCTTTGGTATCTCAGTGATATCATCATATTGATCCTTTCTTTCCTTTTGCTCGTTTGCTTTAAAGGCAAAAGAGCAAAACAGAAGGGGAACACCCTCCTATTAAAATTCTATGTAGTAAGGATTGGCAAATATACAATAATTATGCAAATGGCTCAGATTTATTTCAAAAACAAAGGTTATTTTTGATCTGCTTAGAACATAATAATTTTATACTGATACCTTCATGAATGCCTGAATAAAATCGGCGAAATGAATGCAAAAGGAGAATGGATATGATTACTTACAAAAAAGTATTGAAACGTTATTGTCCGACACGGGAACATAATGTTGAAATAGAAATATCACGTCATAAAGACGGACGTATTACAGAAAAATGCCTGCAAGAAAGTTGTGAAGTTGAAAAATGCAAAGTGTGCGGGAAAGCTCATTTATATGATTGAGAAATTAAAAAAGAGGCTGTAAAAAACAGCCTCTTTTTTAATGCTTATAGAATTTTATAACATAGAAGTATTTCTTTTTTGGGTCAATTCAATGGCTTGTTTGCCGCTTATATACTCTATTTCCAGTTTCACCATGCAGACATGATCCAAAGATTTGGAGATTTCTTGTTGACGCTCCTGTTCTAAATCAGGAGAATACTTTGTTGCCAATAATTCAAGTGCGGGCTTCTTATCTTGTTCTTTTTCCAGAATCCGTACTGTACCGAATACAATGACGCTTCGAAAATAAGTGGTATATTCTTGCGGGATTACCTCGTCGCGATCAATGACACAAAATGAAACTTTCGGATTTCGTCGCATTGCATCCAGTTTATGACCGCTTGCAGCACAATGAAAATAGATTTTTGAATCATGGTATACATAGCTGAGGGGAACGGCATAAGGGTAATCATCGTCACCGCTTACTGCCATCACTCCTGAAGTTCCCCGCATAAGGATTGCAAGATTTTCTTCATTGGATAACGCTTGTTTTTTTCGTCTCATTTCTCTAAACATATGGATGAATCTCTCCTAAAATCGATAATTTATACAGATGAAATTGGTACTTAAATGGACAAACAGGGAGCTTGTGTAGCACACAAACTCCCTAAAACTTGTTATTTTGCGATGATTTGGATATCATTTTCATCCGCAGTAATGCCCAGCATGGTGATGGGAGAATCATAATGATCCACAATCATGTTGGCAACACGATCCTCTACTTTTTTGCGAATGATCTTGCGCAGTTCTCTGGCGCCGAATTTACCTCCGTCAGCATGCTGAGCCAGATAGTTTAATGCCTTCTCATCATAGCTCATGTCAATGTTTTGCTCTTTCAACGGCTCTTTCATTTCGTCTAACATCAAGCCGGCTATTTTTTGCATGCTCTCTTGACTCAGCGAAGAAAATACCACAATTTCATCCACGCGGCCCAGCAACTCAGGACGTAAAATTTCCTGTAAAGCCCGCATTGCCTTCTCTTTTGCCATTTCTCCCGCCTGCTTGTTAAAGCCGACAATATTGGATTTATCAGAGGAACCGGCATTAGAGGTCATTACAATAACTGTATTTTGGAAACTTACGGTTCTGCCTTGCGCGTCAGTTACTTTTCCCTCATCTAAGATTTGCAGCAAAATATTCATGACATCCGGATGAGCTTTCTCAATTTCATCAAATAAAACGACGGAGTACGGTTTCCGGCGAACCCGCTCGGTCAGCTGCCCGGCTTCTTCGTATCCGACATACCCGGGAGGCGCTCCTACCAATCGAGAAACGGCGTGTTTTTCCATAAATTCAGACATATCGAATCGAATTAACGGATCGGTTGTTTCAAACAACTCTTCAGCCAGGCATTTTACAAGTTCGGTTTTTCCGACACCGGTAGGACCTACAAAGATAAAGGAAGCCGGTCTCTTGCGTTTGTTAAGCTGTACCCGGCTCCGTTTTACTGCGGCGACAACCAGGGAAACCGCTTCGTCCTGACCGATTACCTTGGCTTTTAAATGTGTTTCCAATTCACTTATTTTACCGTACTCAGATTGCTCAATTTTAGCCGCGGGGATACCGGTCCACATTTCGATGACCTTAGCAAGATCTTCTTTTGTGAGCTGAATATTCGCCACAATCGGTTCCAATTTCTTTAATTCCTCTTTGGTTTGAATTAAGCCGGATTTGATTTCGGCAAGCTTTTCATAATCAACATTTTCGGGATCTGATTCCAACTGTTCTTCGGCAGTCATCATTTCTTTGAGCTGCTGGTTCAGTTTTTCGTAAGAAGCGAGTTCCTTACTCCTCAGCGCGGCGTGAGAACAGGCTTCGTCCAGTAAGTCAATTGCCTTATCCGGCAAAAACCGATCAATAATATAGCGTTCGGACAGCTTCACAGAAAGCCTTACAATACTGTCCGAAATATTCACTTTATGAAACGCTTCGTAGTAATTTTTTACACCGAGCAGAACATCAGTCGTTTCGGCGATGGTGGGTTCGTTAACGGTGATTGGCTGAAATCGCCTTTCTAAAGCAGAATCCTTTTCAATATGTTTGCGGTATTCATCGAATGTAGTTGCGCCAATGACCTGAATATCGCCTCTGGATAGGGAAGGTTTCAGAATATTTGCTGCATCCATAGATCCTTCCGCCGAACCTGCACCCACTAACGTATGCACTTCGTCAATAAACAAAATCACATTTTTGGCGCTTTTAATATCATCAATTAATCCTTTGATACGGCTTTCAAATTGTCCGCGAAATTGGGTGCCGGACACCAAGGAAGTCATATCTAACAAATAAATTTCTTTATCCTGCAACCGAAAAGGGACTTGCCCGGCGGCAATTTTCAAAGCAATACCTTCCACAATTGCCGTTTTGCCTACACCGGGTTCTCCAATCAAACAAGGATTATTTTTGACCCTTCTGTTAAGGATTTGAACGGCACGGGCAATTTCAGTATCTCTGCCGATAATGCGATCCAAGTTTCCGCTTCTTGCTTTCTCTGTCAAATTAATGCAATAGCTGTCCAAAAATTTATTCTTTTTTTGTTCTTTGCCCTTTTCCCTTTTTTTCTCTTTTGTATTGGAGTCTTTTTCCGGGCTTTCACTTTTTTTGCTCAGGTCACCCATTCCGCCGAAAATATTTTGTAAAAACGGAGGCATTGTATCTGCGCCGCCCAGTTCAAAATCATCTCCGCCCAACTCCATTAGTTGATTGGACATTTCTTCAATATCATCATCGGTGATTCCCATGCTGTCCATCATGGAAGACACTTGAGGGATTCCAAGTTCTTTGGCGCATTTCAGGCAAAGTCCCTCGTTAACGGTTTCGTTTCCTTCCATGCGGGACATAAAGACAACCGCCATTCTTTTTTTACACCTACTACAAAGCATTGATTTTCTCCCTTATATAAATTAATTGTCGATTACCATAGATGTTTAGTATAACCTTTTGCTATCATTTTCACTCTGATTTTTTTATTTTTAAAAATTCCGGTACATACATGATAAATGCAAAAACTACAAATCCGACTGCAATCCCGCTTAATATATAGAGCATACCGGATGGCAGTGACGGAAAGAGAATAATTATTATCATAATAGTATACAAAACCACTGTTGCGGCTTTACCAAACCACTTTGATGAGCGAATCGTTTTTCCGGATTTTACCAATACACAGCCGCCGACCAACATTAATATTTCCTTTACTACAAAAATAATGACAAAAGGTATTAATTCAGGATGGCGAATACAGAGTGCGATACCGACAGACGCTTGTGTTAATTTATCCGCTAACGGATCAAGAATTTTCCCAAGCTGCGTAATCATATTGCATTTGCGGGCAATGATGCCGTCGACAACATCGGTGAGTCCCGATATCAGTAAAATAATCGCAGACAGCCAAATATAGTCCGGAAACATAAAATAAGCAGTTAGAAAAACAGGAATTAACACAATGCGGAAGACTGACAACATGTTCGGTATACTCATGACAATCAAAACCTTTCCCAATGCTGTAACGATCTAAATCACAATGACAGTATTGGCTATGATACTATTGTAGAACTTAATAATGGATTATATTCGTAGATAATCTTAAAAACATATGACTGATTGATGACGCTGTTATTAAGATTTTCCAATTGATTGCCGGAAAGGTTAATAATCATAGCGATCACAGCGGTAAAAATCAGTACAAATACAATTGCCTGAACGATACCGATAACAGCACCTAATGCGGCATTGGCAGATCCGATCAGCGGAATTTTATCAATTATTTTTAAAGCTTTGGTAATTAATTTGACTGCAATACAGAAAACGATAAATAAAATAATAAATGCCAGCGTTTGTATAATCATGGTAGAAATCGGCTCAACCACTTTATTCACGACATTTTCTGCGATTTCGGCTGTGGTAGGCGTAGATTGGATCAGATTGTTCTTGATTTCTTCTGTGGAGCCGATATAAGAAGAGGCAAGGGTGTTGATTTTTTCGGGTATTGCGGCAAATGCTGTATCAATCAATTGGGTCACCGATTGTTCACCGGTTTGTTTGGTGATTGCATTTTGGATTAATTCAACGGATTTGCTGCGCAGAAAGGTGTTAAAGATAAATTGTGAAATCGGCAAGCTGACAACATAAGCCAAAAAGGCAGCTGCTATGTAGCCGATTAAATTAATAACAGTACGGATAAATCCTCGTTTGTAACCAATAAAAATGGCAAGAATCACAATCACTAAAATTGCAAGATCTAATATAATTGACATGACCAGGTCCCCTTTACTTTTATTATTTTGAAACGAGAAATTGCGTTAATTTTGCTGCTGTTAAAACATATCCTTTTTGGTTAAATAATAGTGTCCGCAATGGATTTGTTTCGGTTTGAACAATTTTTACCTGCTGCAAATTTTTATCAAATACCGTAATGCTATTTTCTCCCAACACAAGTAAACAGTCATTTCCGGCTTCTGCGTCTACTGCCGGTTCCGATATTTCGGTGGAAGCGGAGGTGTTGCCGTTATCATCAATTAACAAAATGCGGGTATTACGGGTGTTTTCGGTGTCTTCCAGCAAGACGGTGACAGAGTCAGACGCAGTATTGCTGTGAAGCAACAATTTTCCGGAATAAATACTTTCGCTTTTTATTTTACCACTGCTGTCAAGGAGGTAAGCTGCGGTATCGGTTACAATGCCGATTGTCCCGTTTGCCTTATAATCGACCGAAATCGCCACACAATCTTCCAGTGTTGTTTCAAATATTTCCTTTTTTGACTGAAGAGAAAGCTCGTATATTTTAGAGTTTGCACTGCCGTCTTCGACCGAAAGGGCAGCCACAACACAAGCGTTGTTGTGTTTATTGAAATCAATGGAGGTGATGATTTTATCCGTTACATTCCAGGAAAAAACTTCCTGTAAGCCGGAATCATATATTTTAAGGCTGACAGAATATCTCTCGGTTTGTGTTACAATGGCAACATGCCCGTCGTTGCTGACAGCGCCATAAGCAATCGCCTCGGTTAATTTTTTGGAGCCGACTGCATTTTTGGCTGTGTCCAAACGAAATTGATATCCGCCCAAGTCATAAGTAAGTACTCGCTTTGAAGAGGCGGTCATGACCGGATTAGAATAACCATGGTGAGCAGAATAGACCTGCTTTCCGCTTTCTGAAAAAGAAATCAAGTTGTTTTTTGTCAGCAGTAGTATGTTTTTTCCGCAGCCGGTAATATCCAGCGGGTTATTGCCGCCCAAAGAAACAGGAAATCCGTTCGCCGTAATACCGGTATCGGCACCGTTGGCACTGTCTGTGTTTTCTAAATCTCCTGTATTTTCGCTGCGGGAGAAATATGTACCTAAGATTGCGATAGCAGCGATTAAAAAGGCAATAATCAAAAAAGCAATCAGTCTTTTTTTCTTTTTTTTCTTTTTGCGCAGTTTCCGATACTGTTCAATATCACTGATGTTATCTATTGTTATCGCCTCCTTATCTAAATAAAAACATTATAACATAAACTACTTGCGCAGTGAAACGAGCAGTGTTTCAATATTCTTAAAGTACAACGTACTTTAAGAATATTATAACATAAATATCATCAAAACGGTGTTTTGATGACCGCCGCAGGCGGAAA
>ERZ773235.2352-NODE-2352-length-16089-cov-4.358800_pt1 | contig 16089 bp, 16 predicted proteins | sample MGYA00580522_ERZ773235 | MGnify/ENA primary metagenome ERZ773235 (study PRJEB29015, sample SAMEA2737797) | human gut metagenome | biome: human gut; feature: human-associated habitat; material: faeces | place: China | collected 2012 ...
GGGGCGTGGATTGAAATAAATCTGCCATGCGCGGCGAGCCTGAGTATATCGTCGCCCCCCTCGCGGGGGGCGTGGATTGAAATAGACGCTGGCGCTCGACCCCATCGACTACCCTATCGTCGCCCCCCTCGCGGGGGGCGTGGATTGAAATATCGGGCGGGATATTGGTGATGATAAACACCTTGGGTCGCCCCCCTCGCGGGGGGCGTGGATTGAAATAAAAACGCCCATGTAATGCCGTTTACCTTTTTTGTCGCCCCCTCGCGGGGGGCGTGGATTGAAATTTGCAGCTGGTACAGCAGCTCCCGCACCTTCTCCGCGTCGCCCCCTCGCGGGGGGCGTGGATTGAAATTACAAGGGAACGCAGCTGGTGGCAGGATATGTGGAGTCGCCCCCCTCGCGGGGGGCGTGGATTGAAATGGCAACAGCGTGGCGATACCCTGCGTGGAGTTTATGTCGCCCCCCTCGCGGGGGGCGTGGATTGAAATGAGAGCGCGAACACTATCTCTGGAACGTAGAACCGTCGCCCCCCTCGCAGGGGGCGTGGATTGAAATCTTTCATCAGTGATTTCTAAGTAAGCTACGCACGGTCGCCCCCCTCGCAGGGGGCGTGGATTGAAATGCAGGGTTGGCAGCGTCACGGTGGTGGGTGTGGTGTCGCCCCCCTCGCGGGGGGCGTGGATTGAAATGCTGGGCACCATCACCCACTTCAGGATGTCGCCGTGGTCGCCCCCCTCGCGGGGGGCGTGGATTGAAATTTTCCGGGCGGCCTGCTTATAGTCTACCAGCAAAGTCGCCCCCCTCGCGGGGGGCGTGGATTGAAATACCCGGCGGCAGCTACTATGTCAAAGGCGAGGGTGTCGCCCCCCTCGCGGGGGGCGTGGATTGAAATGTTCATGGTAATATCGGCGTAACAATGGCGCAAGATGTCGCCCCCCTCGCGGGGGGCGTGGATTGAAATAGCCGCTCACACAGCTCCGCGCCGGACACGGCCGTCGCACCCTCGCCCAGCTTGCCCGCCGGTCTTTCGCTGTGGCCGAAATGCCGCAGAACACTCTCCGGCAGCACGTCCGGAAAATACCGGTTGACATACGTGAGCAAATCGGCTATACTGATACTGGAATCGGTTAGAGTAGCGGGGACACCCGTGATCTCTGGGGATAAGCTCCCGGCCGGTTCTGTTTTTGCGTTTATCGCATACAGAACATCCACGGACATGACCTCGTTGGAGGCACGATTTACAACGAACTGTACGATGTACGGTTCGTTGTTTTTGCTTTCTCCGCCTGCTGCGCCGATGCGTCAAAAGCCGCCTGCCACTTCTGCGCCACCGCCTCCAGCTCCGCAAAGTCCTTGCCGTATGCCTCCTGCGCCGCCACATCTCTGGCCTTGCCGGTAAAGATGGACTTAACCTTTGCGATGAACTCCTTCAGGCTGCCCAGAAGCTTCTGCGTCGCCGTGCGGTTGCTATGGGAAAACTCACGGAACAGGTCAGGGTTCTCCATCATGTCACCGGCGAAATCCGCTGTGATCTCGTCCATCACCTCGTCCTGCGTCAGCGTCACGCCGGCGCTCTCCGCCTTTTCCCTGTACCACTCCACGCTCTCCGCCTCTGTGTCCGCAGCGTTTTCCTGCATCTTATCTATGAACGTGACCATCATCACGGCGAGGATGAACGCGCCGCCGCCGAACACGCCGCCCCAGACGGAGTTCTTCTTATTGGTGGAGGTGGACTTGCCGATGTCCGCCAGATAGGGCACTACGCCGGTGACGGTATAGGCCCCGTACATCAGGCCGGAGATCACCCAGTTGCTGAAGTTGGTGTGGACGGTGATGGTCTGCAGGCTGGCGTCCGCCTGCGCGATGCCCTCGGGGTTGCTGGCGATGGAGATGACGCCGATGACGATGGTCACCAGCAGCAGCACCGGAGAGATATAGCCGATGATCTGCACCAGCTTGTTCAGGCCCAGCAGCACCGTGGCCAGCGAGGCGATGATCATGATGGCCCGGCCGATATTGCCGTTGACGCCGTAATACTCCGAGAACGTGGAGCCGGCGGAGGAGGAGCGCAAAAAAGTACAAATTATCGGGGGATTTTCATAGAAGCCCCCATCCCCCGCAGGCTACAATAGTGCCATGAAACGATACGATGCGAAGTACCGCGTATCGGGAAAGGCGGATATGATATGACTTCTTTTCAGCGTGTAGCGGCCGCCCTGAGCCATCAGGAGGCCGATCATGTACCGGTGTACCCCATTCTGTGCGGCATCAACCGGAAGCTGGTGGACGCCACCTATGAAAAATGGGCCACCGACGCGGAGACGTGCGCGGCAGGCTTTCTGAAAACGGCGGAGCTGTTCGATTTGGACTGCCTGGTGACGCTTATCGACCTGTCCATTGAGTGCGACGCCTGGGGGCAGAAGCTGATCTTTCCGGAGAACGAGGCGCCTCATCCGGATTACAGCGATCCGGTGATCCGGGAGATCGAGGACTACGCCAAGATCAAAAAGGTGGACTACCGCACCAGCAGGCGGATGATGATGCACATCGACGTATGCCGCCGTCTGGTGGAGGCCAAGAAGGGCCGGATGCCCATTGTGGCCTTTGTGTTCGGCCCGCTGGGTACGCTGTCCATGCTGCGCAACCAGCAGGATCTGTACATGGATCTGTACGACGATCCCGACGCCGTCAAGGCCGCCACATGGCAGGTGGCGGAGACGCTGGCGGACTATGTGGGCGCGCTGTGCGACACAGGCGTGGACGCCATCATGTGGGACACGCTGTTCGCCAGCGGCTCCATCATGAGCAAGGACATGTGGCGGGACATGGAGGCCGAGCCCATGCGGATGCTGGCGGAGACGGTGCGGCAGCACGGCTGCATGAACATGATCCACAACTGCGGCCAGCGCATCTATTTCGACGCCCAGATCGAGGCAGTCGACCCGGTGGCTATCTCATTCCTGTATCCGCCGGACGACTGCGCGGACTACGCCGCGTGCAAGGCCAAGTACGGAGACAGGGTGGCGCTCATCGGCGCGGTGACGCCGGCCAATGCCGTCATCGGCACCGACGAGGAGTGGGATGAGCAGTGCCGCAGCCAGATCGACGCCATGGCCGGCGGCGGCGGCTTCATGCTGGCCACAGGATGCGAGTACCCCGCCAACGCCACCTTCGACCGGGCGCAGCGGATGATCGACATCGCCAAGACCTACGGCGCGTACCGGAAATGACGAAGCTGGATGTGGTAACGGGGTTCCTGGGCGCGGGAAAGACCACGTTTCTGCAAACATACCACCGCTGGCTGACGGGTAAGGGCGTCACCAGCTGCATCATCGAGAACGAGTTCGGTGCCGCTGGTGTGGACGGCGCCGTTCTCCGCGGCAGCGGCGCGGCGGTACGGGATATCTCCGGCGGCTGCGTGTGCTGCACGCTGAAGGTGACGCTGCGGGAGCTGCTGTGGGAGCTGACCGGGCAGGTGGAGCGCATCATTCTGGAGCCCTCCGGCCTGTTCTGCGGCGACGACCTGCTGGACATTCTCCGCAGTCCCGGCTGCCCGGTGGAGCCGGGGATGTGGTGCGGCATCATCGACCCGGCCATGCTGCCGCTGATGAACGGCGAGGATCGGGCGGTGCTGGACAGCGAGATCGTCCACGCCGGGAGCCTGCTGCTCAGCAAGACCCAGTACATCTCCGCGCTGGAGCGCCGCCGGGCGGCGGAGGAGGTGCGGCGGATGCTGGAGCCGGCGCCGCTGCTGTATACCGCGCCGTGGACGGAGCTGGAGCCGGATCTCTGGTTCCCGGCGCTGCAGCGGGCGGGCACCGTGATACGGCCCCATACGCGGCGGCGGTTCGACCACACCAATATGTTCCAAAGCACCAGCTTCGCGGCGCGGCGCGTGCCGTCGGAAGCGGCGCTGCGCCGCAGCCTGCAGGCGCTGCTGCGGGGCGAGGCGGGGCAGATCCTGCGCATTAAGGGCACCGTCCGGATGGAGGGCGCGCTGTGGCAGGTGAACGGCACGCCGGACGCCCTGTCGGTGCAGCCGGCGGCGGACGGGCCGGAGGGCCTGAACATTATCGGGCGCGGCCTTGACCGGCGGCGGATACGGCAGCTCCTGCCATGAAAAACAGCCGCCCGCAGGCGGCTGTTCAGGAGCGCTGGGACAGGTCGTCCCGGTACTTTTTGGGCGAGACGCCCTGATACTTCTTGAACACGCGGGAGAAGTAGCTCTGGTCGCCGAAGCAGCACTCGTTGGCAATGTCGATCAGCGGCATGGCGGTGGCGGTCAGCAGCTTCTTGCTGTGGTTGACGCGGGCCTGATTGATGTAGTCCGTGATGCTCATGCCCGTCTCCTGCTTGAAGATACTGCTGAGGTAGGACTTGCTGAGATAGACCTCCCCGGCGATCTCCTCCAGCGTGATGCGGCGCAGGCAGTTGCTGCGGATATAGTCCATGGTCTTGAACACGATGTCGGAGTGGCGGATGTCCGCGTAGTCGAAGGAGACGGCGATGAACTGCTCAATGACCGCCGAGAGCCAACGGCTCAGCTGGTCGACGGAGTCGCAGTGGTCGATCTCCTGCATGTAGGCGGCGCTGTAGCGGAAAATGTCGCCCACGTCTGCACCGGAGGAGATGACGGAGCGGGAGATAATGACGATCAGCTCCAGCGTCCGGGCCTTGATGTCGGAGATGTTCCCGGCGTGGTAGAAGAAAATGTGGCCCAGCAGCCGGTTCAGCAGATCCTGCGAGCCGGCGCGATCCTGCTTTCTGATAAGCTCGCACAGCTGGTTCTCCGCGGACAGGATGTAGTCGTAATGCTCCTTCTCGTCCATGTACTTGCTGCGCATGTCGTAGATGGCGTTGAGGAACTGCTGCTGGTCGTAGCTGCGCTTCTGCTCGAAGCTGCTGTGGTGCAGGCTGCTGGCGGAGGCCGACAGCAGCAGCGCCAGCTGGCGCACCTGCAGCGTGGTCATGCGGGGAAGCTGCTCAATGGCGCTGCGTGAGTATGGATATTCGGTGTAACATGTGATATCCTGAATATCACCCATGACGATGGGCCCGGCGATCATGCCGCCGCCCAGACTGCCGGAGCCGTCCAGAATGGCGGCGGCCACGAACACCATGGCCTTGGGACAGTAGTAGATGAAATGTCCGTCCCAGCGATAGGCCTCGCTGAGGCCATACAGGTGGGTGTTGAACTCGTTCTTCTGCTGGTAGGGACACTCCCGGCAGAAGCGGGCGGCACAGGCCTCGTCATAGAACTGCTCCGGCGAATCCGGGTAGATGGGGCTGACGCTGACGCCGGTCAGGGAGGACAGGGCGCGGCACAGCGCCGCATTTTCTTCTTTCATGGCAAACCTCACAAAAACAGGAAAGAAAGCTTGCTATATTACAGCGTTTTTAATCATATCAACCCTGCCCGGGAATGTCAAGGGCGGCAGGGTGCGAAGGAGGACGACCGTATGCAGCCACATATCCATCTGAACGAGGGTCTGGGCATCCGCTGCGCCATCCTGCCGGGTGATCCGGCGCGGGTGGAGCGGATCGCCGCATATCTGGACGACGTGTGTGACCACGGCAGCCACCGGGAGTACCGCAGCATCAGCGGAACGTGGCGGGGCGTGCCGGTGCTGGCCATGTCCACGGGCATGGGCGGGCCCTCCACGGCCATCGCCGTGGAGGAGCTGCGCCGCATCGGCGTGGAGAGCCTGCTCCGCATCGGCTCCTGCGGCGCTTTACAGAGCGGCATCGCCGTGGGAGAGCTGCTTCTGGTGCAGGCCGCCGTCCGCGACGAGGGTACCTCCCGGGCCTATGTGCCGGAGGGATACCCGGCGGTGTCCGACGCGGCGCTGCTGGCGCTGTGCGCCCGAAGCGCACGGCGGCGGGGGCTGAAGGCCCATATCGGACTGGTGCGCAGCCACGACAGCTTTTACATCGACGGGCAGGAGGACGTGAACCGTCTCTGGAGCGGCCGGGGCGTGCTGGGCTCCGACATGGAGACGGCGGCTCTGCTGGCCGTGGCCCGTCTGCGGGGCCTGCGGGCCATGAGCATCCTGAACACCGTGGTGCCGTGGGGCGGCGATACGCTGGGCGGCATCGGCGCGTACAGCGGCGGCGCGGAGGCGGCGGCGCGGGGTGAGGCAGCCTCCATACAGGTGGCGCTGGACGCCTGCGCCGCCATAGAGAGAGGGGAGGACTGGCTGGCATGATACGGATCACCAACGGCGAACGGACAGCAGAGCTGACATGGGACGGCGTACGGGTATCCGTGTCCCGGCTGCTGGAGCAGGCGGGGCTGCATCCCGACCGTCCCTGCGGCGGGCAGGGGCGCTGCGGCAAGTGTCGGGTGCTGGCCCACGGCGCTCTGTCCCCCGCCGCGCCGGAGGAGCGAAGGCACCTGACGGCGGCGGAGCTGGACGCCGGGATGCGTCTGGCCTGCATGGCGCAGATCTGCGGCCCCGACGCGGACATTGAGCTGCCGCAGGAGGGCCGTATGCTGGTGGAGACAGGTCTGCCGCTGCAGCGGCTGGAATGGGCGCCGTGGGCCGCAGGGCTGGGGCTCAGCGTGGACATCGGCACTACCACCGTGGCCGCCTATCTGTGGGATCTGGACGGCCGGAGACAGCTGGGCGTGATGTCCTGCAAAAATCCGCAGGAGCGGCTGGGCGCCGACGTGGTGTCCCGGCTGGATGCATCGCTGGCGGGGCGCGGCGGCGAGCTGCGCCGGTGCATGACGGCGTGTCTCGCGGAGCTGGCGGAGGGGCTGTGCCGGCAGGTGGGACGGCCCGTAACGGACATCGGCGGCGCGGTCATCACCGGCAACACCGCCATGCTGTATCTGCTGCGGGAGCTGGACGTACATGACATCGCCCTTGCGCCGTTTCAGGCGCGGCACCGCTTCGGGGAATACCTCCCGGCGGCGGCGCTGGGGCTGCACTGGGCCCCGGACTGCCGGGTATACCTGCCGCCCTGCATCTCCGCCTATGTGGGCGCGGACATCACCTGCGGACTGCTGGCCTGCGGCGCTTTGCAGGCAGAGGGCCCCGCTCTGCTGGCGGATGTGGGCACCAACGGCGAGATGGCGCTGCTGTCCGGCGGCACCATCCACTGCTGCGCCACGGCGGCGGGCCCCGCCTTTGAGGGCGTAGGCATCTCCTGCGGCAGCGGCGCGGTACCGGGAGCCATCGACGCGGTGACAGCGGAGGACGGCGCGCTGCACGTCCACGTCATCGGCGGCGGCGAGGCGCGCAGCCTGTGCGGCTCCGGTCTTCTGGACGCGGTAGCTGCCCTGCGGCGGCTGGAGCTGGTGGAGGACAGCGGCTTCATGGAGGAGGACAGCCTGCCCCTGTCCGGGAGCGCGGCCCTGCTGCGCCGGGATATCCGGGCGTTCCAGCTGGCCAAGAGCGCCATCTGCGCCGGAGTGGACACGCTGCTGTACACGGCGGGCGTCCGAGCGTCGGAGGTCAAGACCGTGTGGTTGGGCGGCGGCTTCGGCTGCAAGCTGTCGCCGGAGAGCGCCGGCGCGGTGGGCATGCTGCCGTTGGCGCTGGTGCCGTCCGTCCGGCCCGTGGGCAACGCGGCGGCAGCCGGTGCGGCCCTGCTGCTGTGCAGCCGCCGGTTTGAGACGGAGGCGGCGGACATCACGGCGGCGGCACGGGTGGTGGAGCTGGCCGCCGACCCGGTATTTCAGGAGCGATTTATAGAGGACATGCTGCTGGCGGAGGTGACGGAATGACGGAGCTGCTGACACTGGCCCGCGACGCGGGCTTTGAGGAGACGACGCCGCTGCAGGCGGCGCAGCTGGTGTTCCGGCCGGAGGTGCGGGACATGTGCCGCGCCGACCGGTGCAGCAGCTACGGGAAGAGCTGGTGCTGCCCACCGGCCTGTCCCTCGCTGGAGGAGATGACCCGGCGGATGTGGGACTACGGCCAGGGTGTGCTGGTGGAGACAGTGGGCACCATGGCCGACGATTTCGACTACGAGGCCATGATGGAGGCGGAGGCGCGGCACAAGGAGCGGTTCCGGCAGCTGACGCAGGCGCTGTACCACCGGTACGGGCGGGAAAACGTGCTGCCCATGGGGGCGGGCACCTGCCGCCGCTGCGCCAGATGCACCTATCCCGACGCGCCCTGCCGCTTCCCGGAGGAGCAGGTGGTGTCCATGGAGGCCTACGGCCTGCTGGTCAGTCAGGTGTGTCAGGACTGCGGCGCGGTCTACTACCACGGGCCCCGCACCATGACGTATGTAAGCTGTATTTTCCTGCGCCGGGGCGCAGAGGGCGGAAATAAGTGAGGTATTGCGATGAACGATAAGAAGCTCGTCCTGCTGGACGGTGCCGTGGGCACCGGCCTGTGGGCAAAGACAGAAAACAAGGTGGCGGTGTGGCGGTACAATCTTGAAGATCCCCGGATCGTGCAGGAGCTGCATCAGGAGTATCTGGACGCCGGGGCGCAGATCATACTGGCCAATACCTTCGGCGCCAACCGCATGGCGCTGCGGGGCACGGACTACACGGTGGAGGAGATCGTCTCCGCCGGTGTGCGGCTGGCCCGGGAGGCGCTGGCCGGGCGGGCGGAAACGGCGCTGTCCATCGGGCCGCTGCCGGTGCTGCTGGAGCCCTACGGCGATCTCAGCGAGGAGGAGGCCTACGAGCTGTTCGACCAGCAGATCTCCGCCGGCGCGGCGGAAAAGCCGGATCACATCTTCCTGCAGACCTTCATGGATCTGCGGATGCTGCAGATCGCGGCGCGGGCCGCCGTGCGCCACGGCATCCCCGTCTCCGCCATGATGACGTTCACGGAGGTGGGTAAGACCATGATGGGCAACTCCGTGCAGGACTTCGTGGAGGGCATGCGGGAGTTCCCGCTGACGGCCGTTGGGCTTAACTGCTCGCTGGGCCCGGAGCGGGCGGTACCCGTTATCGCCGCGTTCCGGCAGTACACCGATCTGCCGCTGATGTTCAAGCCCAACGCCGGGAAGCCCATTTCCCAGGGAGACGGCACCACCGTGGAGTACACGGCGGACATCTTCGTGGAGGACAGCCTGCCCGCGCTGGACGCGGATGTGACCTACATCGGCGGCTGCTGCGGCAGCGATGCGTCCTACATCCGGGCGCTGCGCGGACGTCTGCGCCGGCTGGGGTACGGCGTGTGACGCGGCCCGGCGGAGACGGAATCGAAAAATCAGACGAATTGTCCAAAAAAGAAACAAGACAGGCATGTGTGCCATGTGGGATAATAAGTCATGACAATGGGATGCATACAACACACCGGGATAGACTTATCAGAAAGGTTGAGGGATAGCACATGAGCAGGATCCAGGAGATCGACCAGTTGATCCAACAGGGACGGGGCAAAAAGGTCTGCGAGACGATACAGGCGGCCATGGACGAGGGTATTTCCGCCGCTGATATTCTGCGGGAGGGCATGCTGCCCGCCATGAGCGCCATCGGCGAGAAGTTCAAGAACAACGAGGTGTTCGTGCCGGAGGTGCTGGTGGCCGCCCGCGCCATGAACATGGGCATGGCCCTGCTGAAGCCCTACATGGCGGACTGCGGTATCGAGCCGGCGGGCACCGCCGTCATCGGCACCGTCCGGGGCGATATGCACGACATCGGCAAGAATCTGGTGAAGATGATGATCGAGGGCAAGGGCCTGCGGGTGGTGGATCTGGGCGTGGACGTGTCGCCGGAGAAGTTCCTGGAGGCGGCAGAGGAGAACCATGCCGACATCATCTGCTGCTCCGCTCTGCTGACCACCACCATGGGCGAGATCAAGAACATCCTCGCCTATCTGGAGGCACGGAACGTCCGCAGCAAGTACAAGGTAATGATCGGCGGCGCGCCTGTCTCCCAGTCCTACTGCGACGCCATCGGCGCGGACTACTATACGCCGGACGCCGCCTCTGCGGCGGACGTGGCGTACCAGATCTGCCGGCAGGCATAAGGACGTGTATTCGACGGGATGACGGCATCCCGCGGATATAAAACAGAAAAGATGAGAGAAACGAGGAGGAAAACATGAAGAAGATTTTTGCGATGCTGCTGGCATTGGCCATGATGCTGGCGCTGGCGGCCTGCGGCAGCCAGAACACCGGCAATGACACGCCCGACGGCGGCGATGAGCCTGTCGGCACCCCGGCCGTGAAGGTCGGTCTGCTGCTGGAGGGCTCTCTGGGCGATGAGTCCATCAACGATCAGGCCTACGAGGGTCTGAAGAAGGTGGCCGAGGACTTCGGCGTGGAGACGAAGTATGTGGAGTGCACCGACTCCTCCAAATACAACGATTATCTGGAGGGCCTGGTGGCCGGCGGCTACAACGTCATCTGCTGCGACTCCTTCAACATGGAGGAGGCCCTGCGCGCCTTCGCGCCCCAGTATCCCGATGTCCACTTCATGATCCTGGACACCGAGGTCAGCGACATTGACAACGTGGCGTCCTTCACCTACGCCACCCACGAGTGCTCCTTCCTGGCGGGCATCGCCGCAGCCATGAAGAGCGAGAGCGACGTGATCGGCTTTATCGGCGGCATGCAGATCCCCACCATTGAGAAGTTCCAGGTGGGCTTTGAGGAGGGCGTCCACTATGTGAAGCCCGATGCCAAGGTCATCGTGAAGTACATCGGCAACGATTCCTCCGCGTGGAACGATCCCGCCACCGCCAAGACCCTGACGCTGGACTGCATCGCCAACGGCGCTGACGTCTGCTATCACGCGGCCGGCGCCAGCGGCATGGGCATGGTGGAGGCCTGTGTGGAGAACAACATCTGGGCCATCGGCGTCAACATCGACCAGACCCATCTGGCTCCCAAGAACATGCTGACCAGCGCCCTGACCAAGGGCGACCGTGCCGTGTACCTGTTCACCGAGAGCTGCATCAACGGCACGCCCATGAGCGGCATGACCGTCCTGAACTGCGCCAATGACGGCGTGGGCGTTGTGGCCAGCGAGTTCATGACCGACGACATCATGACCGCCGTGAACGACGCGGCCGCCAAGATCGTCAGCGGTGAGCTGAAGGTCACCAACGTAATGAGCTATTGATCCGCCGCCCTTCGCGGAAGGGCGTTCCGGGACATCAGGGCCTGCACCGCTGTACAGATCGACCATCTCAGCGGTGCAGGCCCTTGCATGAAAGGACAAGGGATATGCAGGGAATCACCATGAGCGGGATCACCAAGGACTTCCTTGGCAAGCTCGCACTGCAGGATGTGGACATCACCTTCAAAAAGGGCACGGTACACGCCATCGTGGGCGAGAACGGTGCGGGAAAGTCCACCCTGATGAATATTCTCAGCGGCGCGCTGGAGCCCACCGCGGGCGAGATCCGTCTGGACGGCCGGCCGGTACAGCTGCGCAGCCCGCAGGACGCCCGCGCCTGCGGTATCGGCATGGTGTATCAGCATTTCATGCTGGTGCCCACGCTGAAGGTCTGGCAGAACGCCATTATGGGCGCCGAGCCAACCCGCCGGGGCTGCACCATCGACAAGGCGGCGGCGCTGGCCCACATTGAGGAGACGTGCCGCATATACGGCATCCAGCTGAACCCGGAGCAGACCGTGGGCAGCATGACGGTGGGCGAGCAGCAGCGCATCGAGATCCTGAAGGTGCTGATGCGTGACGCGGAGTATGTCATTCTGGACGAGCCCACCGCCGTCCTGACGCCGCAGGAGACGCAGCAGCTCTGCGAAAACATCCGGACATTGAAAAAAATGGGCAAGACCATTATCTTCATCAGCCACAAGCTGGAGGAGGTCATGGACATTGCCGACGAGATATCGGTGCTGCGGCTGGGACGGCTCATCGGCACCATGCCGGCATCGGAGGCCTCGCCGGAGCAGCTGGTGCAGATGATGGTGGGACGCGAGGTGTCCCTCAGCGGCTATCCGGCGGCGGCGGAAAAGGGCGCGGAGATCCTGCGGGTGGAGCACCTGTGTACGGAGCGCACCCAGTTCTCCGCCGGACTGCAGGATATCAGCTTCTCCCTGCACGCCGGGGAGGTGCTGGGCATCGCCGGTGTGGACGGAAACGGCCAGACCGAGCTGGTGGACGCCATTCTGGGTATGCTGCGGGTCAGCGGCGGCAAGGTGGAAAAATCCGGGAAGGATCTGACCAACAGACCCGCGCCCCAGATCCGCAGCGACGGCGTGGCGCTGATCCCACCAGACCGGCAGAAGCAGGGGCTGGTGCTGAACAGCAGCATCCTGATGAACGGCGTGCTGGGCTGCGAGCAGGACAAGCGGTTCTGTAAGCGGGGCATCATCCGCAAGGGGCAGCTGATGGGCGTGATGCCCTCCGTCCTGCAGGACTACGACGTGCGGATGCCGTCCATCAACGCCAACGCGGCGGAGCTGTCCGGCGGCAACCAGCAGAAGGTGATCCTGGCCCGTGAGTTCGGTATCCGCAAGGCCGATCTGGTCATTGCGGTGAACCCCACCCGGGGACTGGATGTGGGCGCCATCGAGTTCGTCTATAAGCGTATTGAGGAGCAGAAGCAGGCGGGTAAGGCCGTGCTGCTGATCTCCACCGAGCTGACGGAGATCATGCGGCTGAGCGACCGCATCGCCGTGTTCTACAAGGGCCGGTGCATGGACATCCTGCCCCGGGAGACGGCGGAGATCAACCGCATCGGCAGCCTGATGATGGGCATTACAGAGGGAGGTGAACACGCATGAGCGCCGTCTCTGATATCCTGAATCGCAAGGGGAGCAAAGCGCTGACCCAGATCTTAATTTTTCTGGTGAGCTTCGTGCTGGCGCTGCTGGTGGGCGGCGTGCTGCTGCTCCTGCAGGGACACGACAACGTGTTCTCCGTGTACTACTACCTGCTGATCCAGCCGTTCACCACATGGAACGGCTTTGTGAAGGTGCTGACCCAGACGACGCCGCTGATCTTCGCGGGACTGTCCGTGGCCATCGCCTTCAAGTGCGACGTGTTCAACATCGGCGTGGAGGGCCAGCTGTACGCAGGCGCGCTGACGGCGGCCTATCTGGGCTACAGCCTGCAGGGCCTGCCCACGGTGCTGCACATCCTCATCTGCGCGGCAGGCGCCGCGCTGGTGGGCGGTCTGCTGGCGCTGCTGGCAGGCTGGCTGAAGGTTCGCTTCCATGTACATGAGGTCATCTCCACCATTATGATGAACCACATCATCAGCAATCTGGTGACGCTGGTGGTGGTGGATTACTTCCGCAACGACGGGCCCACGGCCCGCACCCCCAATATTCAGGAGACGGCGCGGCTGACGCAGCTGGCGCCGCCCAGTCAGCTGAACACCGGCATCCTTCTGGCGGTACTGCTGTGCGCGGTGCTGTATGTGGTGTTCCAGAAAACGCCCTTCGGCTGGCAGCTCAACGCCGCCGGCAAGAACCTGACCACCACCCGCTACTGCGGCGTCAACGCCACGCGGCTTATTCTGGCGGCCATGCTGGTATCCGGCGGGCTGGCCGGTCTGCTGGGCGCGGAGCGTGTGCTGGGCGGCTTCGGCTACATGCAGGTCAACTTCTCCCCCGGCTACGGGTACGACGGCATCACCATTGCCGTCATCGCCAACAACAACCCCTTCGGCTGCCTGCTGATGTCCCTGCTGATGGGCCTGCTGCGGGCAGGCGGCACCCAGCTGAACATCATGTCCGACGTGCCCTCCGAGTGGGTGGACATGCTGTCGGCGTTCATCTTCATCTTCGTGGTGGCGGCCAACGCCGTGATGCGCAGGCTGCCAGAGCTCCGCGCCAGGCGGCAGAGCCGTGAAAGGAGGGCCGGCTGATGATCTCTCTGCCATCCGTAATCTGCAATATGTTCGCCTCCGCCACGCCCATTGCGCTGGCCGGTGTGGGCGGTATGTTCGGCGAGCGCAGCGGCATCACCAACATCGGTCTGGACGGCACCATGCTGTTTGCCGCCTTCACCGCCGTAACGGCCTGCTACTACACCGGCTCCCCGTGGATCGCCCTGCTGGCGGGCATTTTGTCCGGCGTGCTGGTATCGTTCCTGCATGCATACTTCTGCATCAGCCTCAAGGTGGATCAGACCATCATCGGCCTGGCGGTGAACATTCTGGCCGCCAGCGTGACGGTGTACGCCTCCAGCAGTATTTTCGGCAACAAGGGCTTCACCCCCTCCGTTACCAAGCTGCCCAACATCAGCATCCCCGGTCTGCGCGACCTGCCGGTGGTGGGCGCGTTCTTTGACAGCGCCTCGCTGGTGACGCTGCTGGTGCTGCCGGTGGTGCTGCTGGCCCACTACCTGCTGTACAAGACCCCCTTCGGCATGCGCACCATCGCGGTGGGCCAGAATCCGCAGGCGGCCTTCGTGGCGGGCGTCAACGTCAAGAAGACCCAGTACATCGCCGTGATGCTGGGCGGCCTGACCTGCGGCATGGCCGGCGCGTACCTGTCCATCTCCTACCTGAGCATGTTCGTGCGGGATATGGTCAGCGGACGCGGCTTCATCGCCATTGCCGCCATCCTGTTCGGACGGTACAGCCCCTTTGGCATCTTCGCGGCGGCGCTGTTCTTCGGTCTGGCGGACGCCATGCAGATCGCGCTGCAGGGCATCGTGACCATCCCCAACGAGGTGATCCAGTGCGCGCCGTATCTGCTGACCATTCTGGCCGTCACCGTCAACGAGGCCCGCACCATGCGGCGCAGCGGCATCAAGTAAGAAAGGAAGGAACCCCCTATGAGGACAATGACACCCGGCGAGCGCTTTATGCGCTGCCTGAACTTTGAGTCGGTAGACCGCATCCCCGTCATGGACTTCGGCTACTGGCGCGAGACTATCGACGCATGGCACAAGCAGGGCCTGCCCGCGGAGGTGGACTCCACCGAGGAGGTGGAGCGCTATTTCGGCTGCGACCGCGGCTTTGAAACGAATCTGGTGAACTATTGGGGTGACAACGGCCCGGTGGGCATCGAGTGGCGCGCATGGCCCCGCTGGACGAAGGAGGTCATCTCCGAAACGGAGGATACCATCACCTACGGCGGCGAGGTGGGCATCATCACCGAGAACAAGCACTCCGAGAGCATCCCGTTCCAGTCCCGCTACCCCGTGGAGACTATGGAGGACTTCGAGCGCATCGTGGTGCCCCGCCTCAACGGCAAGGACAAGACCCGCGTGACGCCCAGCTTCGCCCCCATGCTCCAGCGGGCCCACGACGAAAAGCAGGCGGTGGGCGCGTGGATCGACGGCTTCTTCGCATGGCCCCGGGAGCTGCTGGGGCCGGAGAACCTGCTGATCTCCTACTACGACGATCCCGACCTGATCCACGCCATCCAGCGCAACCACACGGACTTCGTGAAGGACTGGGTGGACATGGTCTGGGAGGTCACGCCGCTGGACTATGTGTGCTTCTTCGAGGACATGGCCTATAACCACGGCTGCTTCATCTCCCCCAAGACCTTCGACGAGTTCCTGATGCCCTACTACCACGAGCTGGTGGCCTATCTGCGGGCCAAGGGCGTGAAGAAGGTGCTGGTGGACTCCGACGGAAACTCCGTCCAGCTGACGGACAAGCTGGTGGAGGCCGGTGCGGACGGCCACTACCCGCTGGAGATCAACTCCGGCGCCTTCCCGGAGGAGATTCGCAAGCGCCATCCCAAGCTGGCGCTGATCGGCGGCATCAATAAGCTGGCGCTGGCGCAGGATCGCGCCGCCATCGACAAGGAGCTGTCCAAGCTGCCTCCCCTGCTGGAGCAGGGCGGCTACATCCCCTCGCTGGATCACCGCGTGCAGCCCGATGTCCCCATGGCCAACTACCACTACTATATTGAGAAAAAGCGGGAAATCATGGAGAAATACTGCTACTGATCGTTCCCTCCCTGCCCCGCACTTCCCCCGCGGGGCAGGCTCCCCGCCCCCTCCCTCACTTCGGCGGGCAGACCGGCCCGCCGACTGGGGGCGGGCATCTTTATGCTGCGGAATCTGAAAAGCCCGGAGACCTGTTTCCAAGCGGTGCTTCGGAGCTGGCATCTGCATCTGCCATTTGCTTTTCCCGCAAGCATTGTAGCAGGAGAATTAGCGAAAATCGAATGTGCGGACAGCAAAAAAGCGCCGTCTCGGAATCACTTCCAAGACGGCGCTTTTCTGTTGTGGATCAG
>ERZ773235.2355-NODE-2355-length-16080-cov-3.413729_pt1 | contig 16080 bp, 12 predicted proteins | sample MGYA00580522_ERZ773235 | MGnify/ENA primary metagenome ERZ773235 (study PRJEB29015, sample SAMEA2737797) | human gut metagenome | biome: human gut; feature: human-associated habitat; material: faeces | place: China | collected 2012 ...
GATTCTCTTTTGCAAAGAAAAGAGGATTGTCTGTTTCTTTTTTAAGGACGCTGACAGACAGCGAGCTTTTTGAAGTGGCTGATTATAATTTATCAATGGAGTTGATGGACGTTATTATTCATGATAAAAAGGTTCTTGACAATGAAGAAGATTGATTTTGATTCAGATATAAAACATCTTATTTCTTATTACAACCATCTACTGTCTGCGCAAGATAAGGTGGGAGAGGAGATGGAAGAGATAACTAAGGATATTATTAGGAAGAAGGATGAGGAAAACAACATAGAGTTAGAAGACTTTATTGATTTGGAGGAAAAGTCGTTTATGACCAACTTGTATCAACAAGAGATGCTGAAAGTATCTTCTTCTATAAAGGCAGTTTACAGGTTATCTATTAACGCCGGTCATAATCTTAACATAGATGATGACAGCAAGAAGGTTCTTGACAGGATAGTAAACGACGGAGAATCAGATTTTATTATGTACGTTGACAATAATACTGATTCTGTTATGTTCAAGGAAGAATCTGTTGAGGAAGGAATAAAAAACATGTGCAAGTATCGTGTTGATCCATCTTCTCTTGAAGACAGGTTTAATATGCTTAAGTCTCAGTATGAGTATTTTTTAAAAATAGTGAATAATGAAGGTAAGAAAGCCGACTAACGATGATGTCTCTTACGTAGATCGAAAACTCCTTGTGCTAAGGGATCAGATAGATAAGGCTGAACGTTATCTATCTGAAAACCCTTGGGATAAAATAGAAGATTCCGATAAGAGGGAGAAGGAATTTAGGTTTCAAAAAAGCTTGTCTGATAGCTTAATGCAATGGACTGAATCTTATATTAAGATGTGTGGGATAATGGATGTCTATAATCAGCTTGAGGCTGCCAAAAACAAAAAAAGCCTAAAAGGAGGACAAACAGTATCAGGTATTCAGTCTTTTGTTAAGAATGAAGCTAAGAACAAGCTCGATAAATAGTTTTGTCATGAATATTAACAGTAAAGAACTTTATATAAATATGGGTAACGATATTCCGTTATGGAATGACCTTTATTCTTATGAAGAGCAAGATGATGATGTCAAGCAATTCTGGGAGAATGAGGCTATGAAACTCCTTAACGGTGTTACCATAAATGGGGTGTTTATCCATCCTTGGCTATACTGGCATATCAATTTCTGGAAGATGATGATTGACGTAGGAGAAGATCGTATTCCAGGAAATTCACAGCTTCGTGATAATGAATGGATGTTTGCCGAATTTCTAAAGCAGGCTGAAGAAGAGAATAAAGGAATATTCATGTTCGGGTGCCGTCGTTTTGGGAAAGCCCTTCTTGATTCTGAGATACTTTATCTTGAGGAACGGGAAAAGATGATAGGAAATATTGTTGTAGGGGATAAGATATATGACGATAAAGGTAATTTGGTAGAGGTCGTAGGTGTCTATCCTCAAGGGAAAGTAACCACCTACAGAGTCGTATTCGAAGACGGTCGTAACGTTATTTGTTGCGGAAATCACCAATGGCGTGTCAATCATGGCGGAAAATGGCATGTTAGGAGTCTTAGATCCATAGCTGGATTAGATTATAAGAGTATGTCTATTCCAGTAGGTGAGGCCCTGAACTACCCTACGGCAAAGCTGCCGGTTCCGCCGTCGGCCTACGCCTCGATGCTGGCGGCTTATCTTGGTGGCTATGGAGGGGATATGTTTTTTGATAAATACGTTTGTAAGAAGTTTTTAAGATCGTCCATAGATCAAAAGAAAGATTTTATAGAAAACTTCATTCGTTCTTTCAGAAACGTAGTAACCGGAGAAGAAGAGCTTACGTTGTCTCATATTGACATGGATGTCATAAATTTTGTACAACGTATGTTTTGGGCTTCAGGTTGGTATGCTAAATTGGAGGGGAATAAACTTATACTATCAAGGAATCGTAAGGAATTAAAAATAAGATCCATATCGATATACGGAAAGGAGCATGCCACTTGTATAACCGTTGATAATGATTCTCATTTATTTTTGACCACCAATTACATCGTTACTCATAATACGGCCATAATGAGTTCTCTTCTGGCTCGTAATGCTACAATGACGTACAATTTGACGCATAATGTTATTGGAGCAAGTAAAGAAGACCTTGCCAATATGGGAGAGTATCTTGAGTTTGGACTTGATAATCTTCCTCCTTATCTTACTATAAACAGGACTGGTAACGACTGGACTAAAGAAGTTGTTTTAGGTACAAGAAACATCAATAATCAACGTGATGTTCATGCCAGAATAAGAATCACCAACGTTGATGATGGAAAGACACGAGGCTCATTGAAGACCGCAGGCGGAACTCCATATACGTCTATATATGATGAGGTAGGTAAATTCCCGGTGCTTGGGGCATGGCTTGCCGGTAGGCCAGCTCATATGATGCATGGTAGAATGAGGGGCGTTTGTTTGATGGCGGGAACTGGCGGTAATGTAGAAAAGTCTCAAGATGCCCAGAAAATCATGAACTCTCCGGACGAATATGGATTCATTATAATGAATTATGATATTCTAAATAAGAGAGTTATTAAACCAACATGGCGTATATGTAAATCTGGATGCTTTGTTCCGGCCCAGATGTCTCATGCTTATGAAAAGAAAGAAACGACTCTTGATAAGTATCTTGGAGTAGAGAATGCTCCCGGTCTTAAGAAGATAAAAATAAAAGTTTCAGACTTTGATAAAAATACTGGAATAATAAAATCACGTCTTGACGAACTTGTCAAAAAGGATAGAGCTTTATACGTCCAGGAACGAATGGCATTCCCTTTGTCTATAGATGATTGTTTCCTTAATACGAACGTAAATAGGTTCCCTGTAGAAGATGCGTTGAAGCACAAAAGCCGTCTTCTTGAAGAAGGTAGGCCTGGTAAAACAGTGGATATTTATCAGATAGACGGCATGAAAATGGGGTATAATTTTAGTGATAAGCAGCTTGCTGATTATCCGTTTCAAGGTGGTAACATAGATTCTCCTGTTGTTATATATGAGGATCCACCAGAAGAAGGAGGTGTTTTTGATTACACTTATGTCTCATCGCTTGACCCCTATAAATCTGACAAGGCTGATACTGATTCTGTTGGTTCGTTTTATGTACTTAAAAGATATGTAAAAATCAACGATCCATTTGCTTATTGCATAGTAGCATCATACGCATCACGTCCTCCATCTTCCGATGATTTTTGTAGGAATTGTGAAATACTTCAAGAAGCGTATGGGGCCAAGTGTCTTATGGAGAATGCCGACCGAATGTATGAATTTTATCTTACGAGACGAAATAAGCAGCTTATGTTGCTGGAAGATGGCGAACGTCTTGCCGGTAAGATTATCCGTGCCGGAGCCCGTCAGAACAATAAGCTCGGTTTGGCTCCTACGGTTCCCAATCAGCGTATGCTTTTCAATACCGTTATTCAATATTGTTGGGAGGATGTTGTTGTTGGGTATGATGATGATGGTAATGAAATAACACAGAAAGGTATTTACCGTATCCCTGATATAGAACTTCTTGATGAGATCATAGCCTTCGGCCCCGGGACCAACACCGACCGTATCATAGCCTTCGGCCACGCTCTTCTTCTGGCTAAGTATTATGATGATATGGGTTACATGCCTGAAAGTACGACTCAGAAGGAGAATCAAAAGAAGAGAGAGCGCAAGAAGATAGAACAGGTCAAAGGATTTACGGTAAGAAGACATAACCCTTATAAAATGAGGTGACGAGAACAAATTCCTTATCTTTGTGAAAAATAGGATAATAGGATGGAATATTTCAATAGAGATCAGGCTTTTCCGGCCAGAGGAGTATTTTCAGGTTTGCCGGTACAGGCGATACCTACCAAGAGAAAAACCAAGGAGTGGTTTAAAGCCACTATGGATTCTCTTGAATTGATTGGTTTGAAGCAGCTTGATGAGAACCAGAAGTTCAAGGATTTTTATAGAATGATGGAAGGTAAGTTATCCTTTATGGAGCTGAAAGACGTAATTCCTTATCTTAAGGATGTTCAGTCTATAAGGGACAATGTAAATATTCCATCATTCTTACGTCATTATGATATAATAGGTACGATCGTAAACGCTTTTGTAGGATGGTTGGGCAACCTTTCTGACAAGTATAATGTAGTTGGATTGGACGAATCTGAAGTGAATCAGTATTCTGCCACGAAGGAGAATCTCCTTCATAATTACATTAAAGAGGAATTGGACAGAAGGATTAGGCAAGAATTGTTAAATAGGGGATTGGATCCGGATTATAATAATTTTGCAAGCGAAGAAGAAAAGCAGGCTTATGCTCAACAGATACAAGAGGTGAAAGCATCTATGACCCCTCCTGAGATAGAGAACTTCATGAATACAAAATGGAAGACTGCCGAGGTTATATGGGGTTCTCATACGCTTGAGGCGGACAGGGGGCGTTTTTACATGGATGAGATAGACACTGAGAATTTCATCGACTATCTTCTTACCGGTCGTTGCTTTAGAAATTATCATGTAGGATACGACTATTATAAGCCGGAAAGATGGTCTCCGTTGAATACGTTTTATTCTAAGACATTAGATAGCAAGTATCCTCAATATGGGGATTATATTGGTCGTGTTCATTATTATACTGCCAATGATATTATAGTAAGGTGGGGGCATCTTCTTACGGCAAAAGACAAGCAAAAGCTTATAGGAGGTGCTGATAATTTCAATGGTACTTATAACAATGGTGATAATGGAAGCTATGTAAGTTTATCCAAATCGGCGAGCGTAGGGATGTTATATCAGAATAAGGTAATACCTTGGAAAGGATATAATGATTATGCTTCTATAAAAGCTTATGAGGATTATTACGGTATTCCAGCCGGCACATATACCGGATACGATAGTAATGGCAACGAATATCACAGAACCAGATTCATGCCAAATTTAGAGCATGGTAATTATTATAACCGTGCCCAGAGTTTAAGCGACGAGCATGTTCGTAGTGATTTGTATCAGGTAACTGAATCATATTGGGTATCTCCGGCTCAGGTGTATGTAATTACCTACCAAACTGAAACCGGATTAGTAACTACCGAAATGGTAACCGATGAGCTTCTTCAAGACTTTTTACAGGAAAATGGTATTAAGAAAATTACCAGAACCATGAGTAAAGGAATGGAGGATCCGGAGATTAATACTTATTTCGTAGATTACGTTCCACAGGTAAGGTACGGGGTTAAAATCAGTGGCGGGGCTCTCGCTCAGGACAACCTGTATCTGGATGGAGAACCTATCGATCACCAGATAAAAGGGGATAGCAACATCTATGACTTTGTTTTACCTGTTGCCGGATATATCGGTACTTCTATGGCTAACAGGATTCAGCCATATCAAATATTCTATAATTTCTCCATAAACCAGATAAACAATATTCTTGAAAAGGAGATCGGTAAATTCTTCTTAGGGGATATCAATCTGGTTCCAAGTGAATACAAGGATTTGGGTGAAGATGTGGCTGATATATGGGCAAACCTTCTTGATGTAGCTAAGTCTGTAGGTGCTCTTACATTAGATACCTCATCTCAAAACACGAAAGGTGGTGTTCCTTTCAACCAGTTTGCTGTCTATGATTTGTCCCAGACAGAGCAGCTTAAAACAAGAATGGAGCTTGCTGAATGGTCGAGGATGAAGTGCTTTGAAATGGTTGGTATCACGCCTCAAGTAATTAACGGTCCCAACAGGTATGAGACCGCCACCGGGGTCCAGCAGGGCGTTACGGCATCTATGTTACAAACACAGATATACTTTGATAACTTCGGTTACTTCAAGAAACGTGCTCTCGATCTCCATCTTGCTGTAGCTCAACAATGCCAGGAAGAAGGAAAGGATATTTCTGTAATGTACACAAAAAGTGACCTTACCAGAGCATTCTTATCTATAGGAACCGACGGTCTTAGTCTAAGGCATCTTGGTGTTCAGGCATTATCTAATTCCAAGAAAAGGGATGAGCTTGAGAAATTTAAAACTTTCATGTTGCAGCTAAATACAGCCGGAGGCGATATTTACGATCTTGCATCTATCTTCACATCAGATTCTATGGTGGAACTTATACAGAATGCAAGGAATACTCGCGCATACAACGAGCGTCAGATGCAGCAGCAACAACAGAATCAGATGCAGCTTAACCAGCAACAGATACAAGCTGAAGCTGCTGAGAAGGATAAGCAACGTCAGCATGAACTTGCTTTGGAAGACAAGAAAGGTCAATACAGGATACTTCAAGAGAAGATCCAGGCGGCAGGCAGGGCGGCAGACGCCAAGAGCGACGCCACCTCCCTCAACTTCCTGGCTTCTGTTTCAGATCAGACCGTAAGGCAGGCTGATATAGAAAGTAAGGAAAGGATAGAGGATAAGAAAATTGAAAACGATTCCAAACTTCATGATGATGAAATGAGAATGAAAATGGAAGAGTTAAAACTAAAATCCAAAGAGCTTGCTCAACGAGCGAGGGAAGATGCCACCAAAAGGTATGTAGCCGGAATCAATAAGAATTAAGGATTAAATATCCCCAAATTTCATTAGAAAATCTCTAATAAAATTTGGGGATATTTAATTTTTAGTGAATATTAAACACTTATAAGTTTTTTGTCTGAAATATAGGTATTTAAATATTTTTGCAGTATGGGAAAATTAGAAAAAAATGGAATAGTAGAATTGGACGATATTTTTAGTATCGGTCCGGTTGATGATGTTTATAATAGGGAAGAAGATATTCTGCCTATTAATGGTAATGAACCGGCTAAAAAAGATGAGAAGCCTGTAGAAGAAGGTTCTCAAATTAAAGAAGAGCTGGTTGTTGATCCTACTCCTGATCCTAAAGAGGATAAAAAAGGAGAAGAGAATGTAGTTGATGTTAATCAGGATCAGGTAGAGACCCCGGTTGTCAATTACAGAAAAGTATTGGATGCCCTTTCTTCAAGGGGAATTATTCCCGATTTGAAAGATGTGGTGTTTAGCGGTGAAAACGGCGAAGAGATTACTATCAATGATCTTGATTTTAGTAAAGAAGATTCATTGTGTGACATACTATCCACAGTCCTTGAAAGCCAGAAAGAGGACATTGTTAAGGATAAGATAGATGTTACCTCTGTTTCTGATATTACTAAGAAGCTTATCCAGGCTGATAAGGCCGGCGCGAATATCGTTGATATTCTTAAGCAATATGATACGAATGTCGCTCCTATAGAAAAGCTTGACATTGAAAACAAAGCAGATCAGATAAAGATCGTTCGCCATTATGTTGATCTTCTTGGGTTGCCTAAAGATGAAGCTGATGAGTTTTTCAAAGGCATTATCAATAAAGGTGAAGAGTATGTTGAAGCAAAGGCTATAAAGTATAAGGCTGAGCTTGATAAGAGAATGGATGATATTATCCAGCAACGTACTAAAGAGGCTGCCGAAAAGAAGGCGAAGGATGCAGAAGATTTTAGAAGGTATAAGAAAGACCTTAAGTCTTCTATCCAGGCAAAGTATCAGCTAAATGACACTATGGTATCTAAAGCTCTTGATTTTGCCCTAAAACCTTCTGAATCGAATCCCAGAATTACCAAAGCATTTAATAGGGTAAGGGAGATGATGATGAATCCGGAAGAAGCGCCAGATTTGATTATGTTTCTTATGAACCCAGGAGAGTTCATAAAACAGAAGTCGAATCAAGCTGTAGTTGATGAGAAAAAGAAAATTTATAAGCTCATCAGCCACACAAATAAAGACAAGAGGGTAGCTCCGGTAGATGATAAAGGTGATCAAGTTCAAGGTGTGAAGTTCGATGAAATCAGTATAGATTAAAAATTAAAACATTTTTTCGTTCATGGCTAATGTACTTTTAACAAAAAATTTCCCGGCCACCATGAATGGTGACACGGTGATTGGATATACCGACGCTAAAGTCGTTAAGCAAAGTATCGTAGAGCACGATCTTAGCTCTTTAGAAGATTGGTACTACGAAAATCCGGATAAGAACCATCTGGGTATGCTTGAGTTGTTTTCTAACATTACAAACTATCCTCTGCCTATGTATATGGGTATGATTAAACAGGATGCTACTATTACCGTAAATGGTATCAATGGTTCATTCCGTTATGATCTTCCGGTATCAGAAACGTATGAGGTGGTTACAGTAGAAGACACGTCTTTGAAATATGCAAAACCTGGTATTGATGAAAGCTTCTTCGAAATTGTGTTGAATGCACAATTCAAACAAGGAGATGTTATTACTTACGATGTGATTAACGGTTGCCAGGCTCTTATCTCTACAGAGCGCCCTCCGAAACAAGAAGGTGAAAACTGGAGATATTGGTGTAAGCTGTGGGGTCGTTCTCGTGCTAAATACTTCCCGAAAGACATGCTTCGCGCCGGTATTAAATACTGGAAGGTAACAAACGTTCTTGGTGAGTTCTCTACTCAGTTCTCTGGTGTAGGAGGTGCTTCTAAGGCCGGTTCTATGACTTGTGAATTTACGCTTGGTGGACACCGTGGTGTTGAAGGTGAAACGACTATGTACGCTGGTATTAAGTCTTTGGCTTATGCGGACGAACGTACACAGAATTTCATCGACAAGGCTTACCAGAAAGTTCGTCAGCTTTCTGAAATCAGAGGAGGTGATGCAAGTTATGCCATTATCGGTTCTCGTCTTGGTGACGGAAGCATTGATATGCGTACGGCACGTGTAGCCAATACAGTGTCTTTGTTCTGTTTGGCTGAGTTGGCTAAGATGGAAGCATATGAACTTATGTTCATGCGTGGAGGTAGAGTTAAGGGTCATAATGGTGTTTTGATGAAAAACGAAGGTTTGTACCATCAACTTCGCCGTGGTTTCGTTATCTCATATGCACGTCCGGGCGGTATCAAGCGCGAACACTTCCTGGCTGCTGCTGACTATATTTTCCGTGGTCGTAGCGATATGCCGATTGAAAATCGTGTAATGAAATTCAAGGTAGGTGCTATGGCTTACAAGAACATCGTTGAAATCTTCCGTGATGAGTTCTTCTCTCAATTGGGTGCCTTGGCTCCGCTTATGGGTACAGAACGTATTATCAATAATCCGGTAACAGGATCAAACGATGCTCTTGAATTAGGAACTGTAAAGATCAAGGGTGTTACTATTCCGGGTATTGGTAAGGTTATTGTAGAACACGAACCTTCTTTGGATTACGTTGATATGGTAGATAGAAGCCAGTTGGTAGACGGTATGACTCCTATCACATCATATTCATGTATTATGGAAGACTTGACCGCTCCTGAATATTCCAATGCATTCGCCGGCATCCCTGCTTCAGCCGAAGCTCGTATTGGTAATATCAACAGCAACGTATTCTACGTTAAGCCTGATATCGGTTCTATGTGGTGGGGTTACGAACAAGGTAGATGGTCATCCAGAGTATCGGCTCAAGAAATTGTATCCAGCCATCCTCGTATGTCAGAACAATTCTGGTGCCATTCTGTATCGGCTTGTTGGGTAAAAGATACCAGCCGGTTCGTAACAATTGAATTGTTACCGAGCTCTTTGTAATCATAACTTTTAATATTAACTTGCGGTCGGCTTTAAAACCGGCCGCAAATTTTGTTTCTAACATAGTCTTTTCATATATGAAAAGACGTAGGGTATATAAAAAAATGGGAAAAAAGATTTTTGAAGAAAGCCATGAGTCTAAGAAACTGCTGGCTACCGTAGGAGGAATGAAGATATATTCCGACTCTATTTATGTTATAACAGGTAAGATGGATGAAGAAGCTCCTTCCGGATATCAGGAAAGAGGTATTTCCAAGACTCCTTTCCCTGGGAACAAGACAGTATCTTGTTGTGGATGGGATAAGGATCTTAGGGTGTATGATACCGGTTTCTTCATCAATTCAGCATGTTATAAAGGTTACTCACTTGAAGACAAGAAAGCTGAAATGGATATGCGTATTAAGAATATTCGGTATCCGTTTGAAGAAACTGTCAATGAGGACCTGGACCAAAAGAACTTCGATTTCTGGGATTCTTACAGAATTGACTTATATGATGGTCGTTTGTTCTACACTAATGACGTTCGTGATTTATTTGAGCTGTATATAGCTATTTTATCCAAGTCTCTTACTCCTAAAGAGGAAGACGGTAATCCGATGTACGTTGAATCTTATTATTGTGTAGAAGACAAGACTACGGCCGTAGATATCAGGAAACAACGTCAGATTGACAAGGCTGATATTTTATATGAGTTCATGAACAAACTGAAAGGATCCGAGGCTGAAAGGAAAAGCATCTACGATCTGCTTTTGTATCTTGACATCATATATAGCGTAGAGCTTGATCAGAGCATGGTTCAATACATATTCACTAATTGGATTGATGCTAAGAATACGAACGTTGACATGTATAAAGAAGCAAGCTCAAGGTTCTTGTCTGATGATGAATCTTCTGAGGGAATGCAGGTGATCAAATTCCATCGTATGATTAGGGAAATGGTTGAGGGACTGGCTGTCACCGTCAACACCGACGGACTGTATCTGAATGGCGAGCTCCTGGGCGCCGACGCTATCTCTGCGTCTATGGCTCTTGCTTCCAATAAGTCGATGTTAGAAACCAAGTCACGTGTTCTGGAAGCGTATAATGCTTTAAAGAACAAGCATAAAAAAATAGAAGGAGCTAAGTCTGACAAGAAGAAAAAGGAAGACGAAAAAGGTTTTGATATTGATCAATACGCTGATAAAAAAGAATAATTTATGAAGATTGTTGATTGTTATCTTCGGGCCTTACAGAAGGCTGAAGAAAACATGACCAACGGTGGTATAAAACTTGACAAGGCACGTTTTGTTCAGCTTTTTAATGACGAACAAAACCGCCTTGTTCGTTATATCCTTGATAAGAAAAACGAAGAGGATATACGTTATATCCAAAAGTTAGTTGTGTATTCAAAAGAACTTGACGAGAAAGGAGATAAAGATAATCCGGAAAGCACTTTGTTTTCATTGCCTTCTGATTTCTTTTCTTTTTCAAACATATCAGGCGTATTTACCAAAGGTGAATGCACGGTCACTGATTTTACCATGTGGGAGGCTAAGAACGAAAACCCGCATGAGCTTCTTGCCGACTTTTTTAACAAACCTGATTTTGATTTTAGGGAAACGTTCTACACTATAGGCGAAGATTCGGTAAGGGTGTACAAGTCTGGTTTTGACGTAGACACCGTTTATCTTACGTATTACCGCTATCCTAAGGAAGTTGACATCGAAGGATATGTTAAATCCGATGGTTCTAATTCAACCGATATAGATCCTGAATTAGATGACAAATTAATTGGTATTATCCTTAACATGATTGAAAAGCAATTTGCTTTGAATGAAAGCGAATACGGACGTTATCAAATAGACTCAAACAACGTCCAATCTCCTTTATAGCAGAATAAAGGCGCGTCCTAAATTAAAGACTATCAAAAAGCATTAAGAATTAATTAATTCCTAATGCTTTTTGTTGCTTATATGACTATCGCTATTTTTGAGACAGATAACAGAATATTAATTTTTAAAATATTATAAGGCTATGGCTATCCATAAACCGTATGACAGACACATTATCTGTCCTCCGCACGCTAAGTTGGCGGACGTAGATTCTTTGTTGCTTCAAGAAGGTCAGATCGCTATCTATGATTTGGATGGTGAGCAGACTAAAGATGGTTTGAAAGCGTTGAAAGACTTGAAAGGATATCGTAAGGACGAGCAACGTTTCCAGATCAGAATCGGACGTAATGAGATGGTGAACGACCGTGTATCTGATGATAAATCATTCTCTACACCTACGTTTGCTATTGATGAAATTATAGAAGTGTATGCTTCTGCTCCGAAGAGCAAAGAAATTAAAGTAGATGAAGTTATTTTCGGTTACAACGGAATTGACGACAATACCGCTATTACAGCAAGAAAAGGCGATCGTATCCCTATTCATATTAAGCTGACAGGACGTTTGTTCGAGCTTCGTGGTTATCCGATGGGTGAGGTGAATATCGATGATTACATCATTTTCGAAAACTGTCCTGGTCGTGAGGATATGTGTTCAGAATGTGATCCTTGCGAAGATGTTGATATTTTGGCTGCTATCTTGAAAACAATCGAACGTATCAAGAATCAGCCGATTGCAGGTGGTGGAAAGGTAGGTGATTTTGTAGAAATCCATCCTATCCATTCTTGTGACGAGTTGGAAAAAACTCCGGTGGAAACCGACATGAATTTCTATTGTATGGAAATGTGTGATACCGGTGATGCTTATGCCCTGGCTCAGCTTAAGGCTGCTTATCCTGGTTTGGATATCAAGAGAGTCGGACGTCATCTTTCTACTTCCAAATATCAGGTGATGAAAGAAGGCGGCAAGCCTGCTGATTATACTCAAAAGCTGTCTTCTATTATGAAAGGCTGCGAAGAGTGTCCTGATGGATATACTAAGGTAGATGGCGGTTTGATTTATGCTGTAACATTGGAAGATGACGGTGTAGACCAATCTACTACTGTAGAAAGTCTGAAAAACGCTGTTGCCAGCACAGCTAAGAAAACGGCTGCACAGGATGGTGGTGTAGGAATGTACACTGTAGCTGTAAGCAAGAAACTTACTAAGGCTGACATCGATACTTTTGTGGAATCCAACCCGACTGCAACAGTAACGTTCGTGGCTAAGACTGCTGACATGTGTAACAATCCTACTGTTACTACCGTTAGCTGGGAAGCGTGTGGTTCTTGTAAGATTTCGAAAGAAGCTTATGAAATTACGTTGCCGGATGATGAATGTGGTGGTAGTGCAAAAGCAGAATTACAGGCAGCATTCCCGTATCTGACAATCGAAGATTATGGTACACCTGGTGGATGTCAGCACAAGTTTAAAACCGTTGTAGTTACTAACATGGTTTGCGACGAATGCGATAAAATCTTCAAAGACTTCTTTGTATCGAAAGCGCCCGAATCTTATCGTGGACGTAATTGGAAACGTTTGGGTGCTGTAGCAGGAGATCAGTCTATCATCGCCGATCCGCTTCCTAAGAACTGCAAATGCGGTATTTTGTTCCGTGGTATTGACTACATGATTTCTCCGTCAGACTGTTTGATTGACCGTCTGACATTCCAAGAAGGATCTGTTCGTATTGCTGTAAATGGTGGTTATCCGGATGAACAGCGCGAGGCTATCAGCACGTACTTCAACCCGATCCATACCGAATACAAACAGCACTGGGCTCCGCGTACTCACCTTGGCGCTGAATTGCTGGATAAAGAACGCGAACAACGTATGTTCTTCGACTTCCGTAAGACTCACCAAGAACTTATGGAACGGATGTTTACCAACGAAGAAACCCGCTTAGACCTGTTGGCTCCGTATGCTGATTATTCAGTAACGCTGAAGCCGGCGCGTTATTCTAACGGCTTCGGTAGGGTAATTGATGATCATATTACAGTACACTTCCATGTACCGTACGGTGCTCACGAAGGTATTCAAGACCTTATGGACTTGTTGGCTGCTTCGGCAAATATCAAGCCCTGCAAGATTTGATTTTCCTTTTTTCTATATATCCCAAGGGGGAGGAGGCTGGTCCTCCACCCCCTTTTTTGTAATAAAATAATTTGAAATAGATCAATTTCATATGAATGGCGTGGATTTTTTATCCGGTGCCTTTGGTAGGGGCATCGATAAAATAACTAACATAGTTGGAAAATGGGGTTCCTCCCAACCGGTAGATGACAGCAAATCCGGTATAAAAATAGGGGACAAAATCTACCAAGTGGTTGTGTCCTTAAATGGCTGTTATTGGTATCTTGACGAAGAAGGCAAGAAGCATCCTGTTTCTGGTATTCCGGCCACAACCGAATGGGAGTGGATTAACATAGCTGAGAAAGTTATCAAAGATTTCAAAACCTGTTACCGTACACCTGGTGGAAAGGTTGAAGTATGGAGTTGGTATCTTCTTAATGATCAGATGGATGTTCTTAAAGAAACCCATAGAATTACCGACAGTACCGACATGGATAATCCGGTAGGTAAGGTTCTTACTAAAATACCGGACGAATGGGTTATGATCGACTGCGATCTTCCTGATATGACAGAACGAGACATTACGTTCGTCAACAGATGTTATAAAACTCCTGATGGTAAGGTTGAAATAGAAGGATTAGAAGCCATAGATGACAAGATAAACATCAGGGAATCTATTTATACCGTTATTCAGTCAACTGACGATAATTTCCCTGCCGGGCATGTTTTTAAGCTAATTCCAGAGAATTGGGTTCGAATGGTTTGTGACTTTCCTGACATGACAGAACGAGATGTAACTTATGTTCTTGAATGTTACACTACTAAAAAAGGGAAAGTTCAGGTAGAAGGCTTGATAGCCATAGATAATATTCTTGGATCCAGGGAAGAGGTTTACACCGTCCTTCAGTCAACCGATCCTGATATTAAGGTAGGGACCGTGCTGGATTCTATTCCCGAAGATTGGGTGAGGATGGTATGTGATTTTCCTGACATGACGGACCGGGAAATTGTTGAAGTGGATGAATGTTATAAGACGGATGGCGGTAAGGTTAATATAAAAGGTTATCAGTCTATTGATGCTGTTCTTGGTGTAAGGGAACAGTATTATTATATTGTTAAGACAACGGATGAAGCTTATCCTCAGTGGACGAGAATAGATAAGATACCTAACGAATGGGCGAAAACCGAATGCGATTTTCCTGATCTTACGGAAAGACATATTATGTCTGTAGATGAATGCTATACAACTCCTGGTGGTAAAATACATCTTGGAGGATATAGGTCGGTAGATAGCATAATAGGAGTCCGGGACGAGTATCTTATTGTTATGGAAACAACCGATCCTGATATACAAAGAGGTGCCACATTCAATAAAATACAAGAAGGATGGCAGCGTATTGTTTGCGATTTCCCTGATGCTACTACATCCGATACAGAAATAGTAGAAAACTGTTATAAGACGGAAAAGGGCAAGGTTCAGATACGGACATACATAACAATGGACGGATACGGAAATACAAGGGAATTGAGGCATATGGTCCTTAAAACAACCGATCCTGATTACAATATCGGATCCAATATCGATCAGATACCGGTAGGGTGGTTAAGTATCGAGTGTGATTTTGCGTCTGCTACACAGCGCCATATAAGACAGGTGAAAAACTGCTACGTTTCTGATGCAGGGAGCATTTACGTTGAGGGAGAAATTGTTTACGACAATGACCTTGACGTGGACAAGATGGCGCTGACGGTCATGGAAAGCACTGACCCGGCGATAGCCGTAGGGACGGAGCTGGCTGCTATTCCCTCTGGCTACGTGAGAACAGTTTGTAGATGTAATTGTTGCAACCACTAAATCTTATTGTCATGAGCTGTAACGAATATTTTTTAGTAACACTGGAGTCTAAACCGACTCCAGTCCGTCATAAATACACGAATTTAACAGACGAATGGTATGGCCCTGATGGTGTTAAGTACGAAGATCCTGATACGATATCCAAAATAGAAGAACAAGCTACAGATAAGAATCGTATAGGGGATAACACCTTATATCAGAAACTTATTGAAATACATTCTCAAGGAGAGTCAATAAAATCAGACATCGGAGACATAGGTCAGGTATTAGATTACATAAATGGGGAGGAAGTGTAATGGGAACCATATCAGATAAGTTAATGAGGATCATAAATACCAAAGAGGATATAAGGCAAGCCCTTATATCCAAAGGGTATGATGTACCTACTTCAATACCTTTTAAGGAGTATGCGAAAATGATATTAGACCTGCCATGCAATGCAGATTCCTTCCCGGATATAGAAGGTATCGTAGCCAGATATTCCGCTTCTGGTCTCACTAATGAACAGATGGCTGCCAATCCCGTATGGGTTGATAAGACGGGCAATGGACACGATCTACAGTTGAAAAACTTCTCTTGGAAGGGGATGTCCGGAATTGGCGGGGATGTTGTAGACATAGATGAGTGGGGCACAAATTCAACGGCGGCTTATTTTTAAAGAAAAAGCATTA
>ERZ773235.2358-NODE-2358-length-16064-cov-2.434631_pt1 | contig 16064 bp, 14 predicted proteins | sample MGYA00580522_ERZ773235 | MGnify/ENA primary metagenome ERZ773235 (study PRJEB29015, sample SAMEA2737797) | human gut metagenome | biome: human gut; feature: human-associated habitat; material: faeces | place: China | collected 2012 ...
GTTCTCATCGACTAACTTGGTAATACGCTGCATTGCCAAGCTATCATTACTACTATTCATCCTTTTTGCCCTCCATCTATAAAGTTTGTTACCACATCTTTTGACATGGTACATAGTGAATAATGTAAAAATATAACAAATTCCGCTAGGATAAATTATAGATGGTCAGTGACAAATTTTCAAGAGAATTGTTAATTTTTTGACAGTTTTTTTTTGCATACAAGGAATTTAGGGCTTTTACATTGGAAATAATTCTGCTGTTTTTTTTACACACCAGCAAAAATCGATTCTTTTTACCGTATTCTTCACTGTGACCACACGTTTTGCCAGAACCTCATCTCCCAGAAAGTATGTTATCTCACCGATAAAATCTCCTTCCGTTACCGATGCATAAAGTTTCCGGGATAATTGATACTCTATGTGTACTTCCTGGTCTTTTTCGATCAATAGTTCCACATTTTCTTTCACCGGCGCAACTTCAAGTTCTGTCGTTACCTCTTCGCCGATCTTTGTGCCCTGTCCGTCCACCACCTGTACCGGAGCACATTCCCCTGCGTCCAGTTCAATCTCATCCAGACTTATTTTCCGGAACCGGGAAATTCCATACTGCATAAGTTTTTTTGTATCTGCCCACTTATATGTTTTGTTATTCGGCCACCCGCAGGCAAGCAGTGCAACGATAAAAGTTCTGTCATCACGTTTTAATGCCCCGACATAACAATATCCCGCATTACCGGTAAAACCGGTCTTGCCTGACAATGCCCCGTCCATCATCTGCAAAAATGCATTATGATTACAGCAGGTGTAACTGTTTTTACCATCTATATCAGAAAACTGATACTGTCCTTCCCTTGTGATTGTAAGAAATTGCTCTGCCATTTCTGATGTTTTGATGCAGTACCGCATGATCAAAGAAAGATCTGCCGCTGTTGTGTGATGAAAGCCATTTTCATTTTTGGCATCCAGTCCGTTCGGTGTGATAAAATAACTGTCCTCACAGCCGATCTCCTCTGCTTTATCGTTCATAAGTTTTGCAAAATCACCCGTCGTGCCTGCAATGTGTTCTGCAATCGCCACAGCGCAGTCATTATAAGATTCCAACATCAGTCCGTACAGCAGATCTTTCAGATAAAACTTCTGCCCCTCCCGCATACCCAGATGAACTTTCGGCTGTGACGCTGCAAGCGTACTCACGGTCACTTCGCTGTCCAGGTCGCAGTTTTCCAGTGCAATGATACATGTCAGTATTTTGGTCGTACTGGCATTCGCCATCGCCTGGTGCCCGTTTTTTTCATACAGGATACGCCCGGAATCCGCATCCATAAGCACAGCTGCTTTTGCATACAGGGAATTTTGATCCGGCTTTTCTGTCACTTCCTCCATCCGCACATTTTCTTTTTGATCAAAAGCCTCCACGATCTGTATCCCATATCCTGTTAAGATCACAGTGACAAGGATCCATGCCAGCAGTTTTTTCCACATACACCAGACTCCAAAAAAGCATTTCATCAATCCTTATGTATATAATACGCAAAAAATGCTCATTTTTTGTGAAAAAAAAGCATACGAAACCAGATCAGATATCCAGTTTCATATGCATTTCCGCTTCCGCTTCCTGTTTGAATTCTTCTACCTGGACCGGACTTAACACGGGAAGTTCATCGATTGACTGAACGCCAAAACTCCTTAAGAATTCCTCCGTTGTGCCAAAAAGCAGCGGGCGTCCCGGCGCATCCAGCCTTCCAAGTTCACATACCAGATTGTACTCCACCAGCTTGTTTACCGCATGATCGCAGGAAACACCTCTGATCTTTTCAATTTCCGCCTTTGTAATCGGCTGCTTGTAGGCAATGATCGAAAGGGTTTCAAGCAGAACGTCGGTAAGCACATGCTTTTTCGGCTGCTTTGCGATTTTCACCAGATATTCATACATTTCGCCCTTCGTACACATCTGATAAGAACCGTCCAGTTCCATGATCTTAACGCCGACGCCATCATCCTCATAGCGCTGCATCAGATGTTCTATGATCTTTTTTGTCCGTTCTGTATCAAGTTCCAGTGTTTTTGCTATACGCTCTAATTCCACAGACTCTCCCATTGTAAACAGGATCGCCTCAACGATTGCCTCATATTTTTTTTCTTCCATACCAACCCTCTATTCCGGTGTGTAAAAATTCCACACAGATCCCATTTCATTTCTGCTGTCACACAGCTAGGCCGCAATTTTTGATTCAATTTTTATATCATCAAACGTGTATTCCTGGGAAACAACGATCTTTCCCATCTTCATCAGCTCTAATATTGCCAGAAATGTCACAACCACTTCCATTTTCCCGGACTGTGCTTCTAAAAGACTCCGAAACGAAAAATGTCCGTGATGCAGACTGTATTCTTCCACATATGTCATCTTATCAGGAAGTGACACTTCCTCTTTCTCGATTCTTCCAAACTTCGAACGGACCGGATCGATCTTATCCGCCTGTTTCTTTATGATGGACTGAAAAATATCATTCAGCCTCGCAAGTGTTACCCCGGACATCAGTTCATTCACATCAACCGGTTCTTCATATGCAAGAACTTCGGGCGGGATTGTCGGTGCTTTAAACCATACTTTTTCCGCATCAATCTGACGGTCCCTGAGTTCATATGCCATACATTTATACATTTTATATTCCAACAGCTGCTGCACAAGTTCCGCTCTCGGATCTTCTTCTTCCTCATCCTCGCTTTCTTTTGCAGGGAGCAGCATTTTTGATTTGATATCAAGCAGTGTCGCCGCCATCACGAGAAATTCGCTCATCACATTTAAGTCCTGTCTGCGCATTTCGGCAATATATTCCATATACTGGTTTGTGATCTCCACGATTGGAATATCATATATATTGACTTTATTTTTTTCTAACAGATGTAAAAGCAGATCTAACGGCCCCTCAAACACCTGAAGTTTTACAGTTAATTCCATCTATGTCATACCCTCTCATTCCACAAATATTGATTTTACCGTGGATTCCCGCAAAATTCAAGATTTTTATGCATAATGTACATCCTTCGCATCTAAAATAAATTATAACAGAACCCTACGGAGGGCATATTCTTGAAATTCATGGTTTCCATTCTGCTCGGTCTCAATCTCCTTGTGCAGGGCACGGTACTTCCTGCATCTTCCTGTTTCATTCCGAATGTACCCATCCCCCTGTCTCCTGCTGCCCAGACAGATACTGCACCTGCTGCAGACTTAAATATCTCCGCACCAAGCGCCATTTTGATGGAGGCTTCCACCGGTGCCGTCGTCTACGAAAAAAATTCCCACGAGGCAAGGCATCCGGCAAGTGTCACCAAGATTATGACGCTGCTTCTGATTTTTGATGCACTCTCATCCAAACAGATTTCCTTAGATGACACGGTGACCGTCTCCGAATATGCAGCAAGCATGGGCGGTTCCCAGGTGTTTTTAGAACCGGGTGAAACCCAGACAGTCGAAACGATGATCAAATGTATCAGTGTTGCGAGCGCCAATGACGCCTGTGTTGCCATGGCAGAACATGTTGCCGGTTCCGAATCAGAATTTGTCCGCATGATGAACGAACGCGCAAAAGGACTCGGTATGAATGACACCAATTTCGTCAACTGCTGTGGTTTAGATGCCGACGGACATATGACCAGCGCCAATGACATTGCACTGATGTCGCGCGAACTGATCACAAAATACCCGAAAATCCATGATTACTGCACAATCTGGATGGAAAATATCACCCACACTACCGCAAAAGGTTCCTCGGAGTTCGGTCTGACGAACACCAATAAGCTGATCAAACATTACCAGTATGCCACCGGCTTAAAAACCGGATTTACCAACACTGCCATGTACTGTATTTCCGCAACCGCCAAAAAAGATGATATGGAACTGATCGCCGTCATCATGGGGGCTCCTGATATCAAGTCACGCTCTGCGGATGCCACGACTCTTTTGAATTATGGGTTTGGGAAATGCAGGATTTACTGTGACAGCCACGAAGATAAGTTAGACGATCTCCCGGTTGAAAAAGGCCTTGCGGATTCTGTAGGCATCATTTACCAAAGACCTTTTCAATACATGACAACAGACGGAAGTGATCTTACCGGCATTACCAAAAGCATCGAACTGCCGGAAAATGTGACAGCACCAGTAAAAAAAGGAAACACTGCCGGGAAGGCGGTCTATTCTCTAAATGGAACGCCGATCGGCAGTGTCAATATTGTATATGCGGATACAGTCGATGCTGCAGATTATAAAGATTATTTTTGCCGCACCCTGTTATATTTTGTTCCTTAAAAATACAGAGTCCGGTGTATCACTGATTTGATGTCATGAAACATTCTGTTATTACATATCACTGATCTGATGGTGTGGAACATTTGTTCTCATATTATAACAACGGTGCAAACAGACGCATCAGGCTCTGAACCATACGTACCGGAAGTCTTCGTCTGCGGCAGAATGAAACATCCATCTCCTCCGACTCTTCAAATGTCCTGAGGCAGTCTTCCTTTACCTGCATGACTGCCTTAGACCGGTACATAAATACACCACATTCAAAGTGTAAAAACAGACTCCGGTAGTCAAGGTTTACACTGCCGACCGTCGCGATCTCATCGTCACAGACAAAACATTTTGCATGGATAAATCCCGGTGTATACTGAAAAATCTTCACACCATTCTTTAAAAGCGGTTCATAATAAGACTGTGTTAAAAGATATACTGCCTTTTTATCCGGCACACCCGGTGTCACGATCCTTACATCCACACCGCTCTTTGCTGCATTTGAGAGACAGATCAGCATTTCGTGATCGATGATCAGATATGGTGTAAAAATATACACATAGTTTTTCGCACGGTTTATGATATTCAGATAAATATTTTCTCCGACGTTTTCATTATCGAGCGGACTGTCACCATACGGCTGTACAAAGCCATCGGAGGTAAATTCTTTCTCCCTGTAAACAGACGGCAGGAATCTGCTGTAATCTTCCGTGGAACGGTTGATATAATTCCACATTTCCAGAAACATTGCCGTAAGGCTCCAGACTGCCTCTCCCTCAATCCGCACTCCGGTATCCTTCCAGTATCCAAACCTTTTGACTTTATTGATATATTCATCGGCAAGATTGATACCGCCTGTAAATCCAATATACCCATCCACCACAAAAATTTTACGGTGATCGCGGTTGTTCATCACCACAGAGATCAGTGGTTTAAACGGATTGAATGTCACACAGGGAATCCCTCTCTCCTGCAGCTTTTTATAATATCCAAAAGAAATAGAATTGATGCTGCCGACATCATCATAGATAAAGCGCACATCCACTCCGGCCTTTGCCTTTTCCTCAAGAATATCAAGGATCGTATTGAACATATATCCTTCTTCAATGATAAAATACTCGAGAAATATAAAATGTTTTGCACCGCGCAGTGCCTCTAACATATCCGGGAACATTTCTTCCCCGCAGCTGTAATATTTTGTCTGCGTGTTCTGATATAATGGAAATCCCGCCCATTTATCAATATAAGATGACTGCAGATATGCTGACCGGCTTTCTTTTTCTAAGCCTTTCTCCACTGCGCTATCTCTCTGAAACAATGCTTCCACCTGACGGTTGACAGCATCCATTCTCTCTCTTGTATGTTTGGTCAGACCGGATCTTCCAAATAAGAAATATACCATAAGTCCAAAAATCGGCGACAATAAGATCAAAAACGTCCACGAGAGTTTATTCGCCGGATTTGTCCATTTATTGACGATTACAAGCACAACAATGATTGCTATCACACGCACAAGCAAATTGACATACGTAAACTTGTAACTGAGCTGCCACAATACGACACACAGCCATAACACCTGTAAAATGATTGCCATGGCAACCACAAAAAATCTTCCAAATATGAGATGTAATATTTTCTTCATACAAATCTCCATTCTCCCTGCACGCTTTTCAATGAAAGCAACGTTTTCATCTGCACAAGTTTGTGCCACAGTACAAATATGTGCTTATTGTAATAATTTTCCTCTCAAAAGTCAACGCACGAGATGATCCACATGTATCATCCCCCATCCGATCCTGCCAAGCTGCGCACTTCTCGGATATGCTCTCTCATAAAGGCGCAGCTTCATTTCTGCCGGAGTAAATGATGGATACTTCTCAAATGCAAGGGCAAGCGCCCCTGAGACAACCGGTGCTGCCATGGAAGTTCCGCTTTTTACCTGATATCCGCTTTTATCCTTGCTGCAGCTTGTAATACCGGTTCCGGGTGCGAGGATTTCCGGCTTTACGATGCAGCATGCAGTCGGCCCCCTGCCGCTGTATCCGGTTTTTAAAACTTTTCTCCCACGGTCATAGGTATCATCATCACTGCTTCCGACCGTCAGTACTTTTCTTGAAATACCCGGAATCGTCACCGTATTTTCTTTTGGTCCGTTATTTCCTGCAGCGGCAACGACCATGATCCCTGCATCCCACAATTCATCGATCGCATATAAAAGCTTTCTCTGCTCCTCCACACCTGCGCCCGGTAACATTCCTACCGATATATTTAATATCTTAATATGATAACGTTCCCTGTTCTCTTTGACCCACATCACTGCATCAAGTACTTTTTTCGTATTTCCATTTCCATTTTCATCTAAAACCTTTAACATGATAATCCTGCATTTTGGTGCAACTCCACTGTATATCCGAACCTTATGTGCAGTATCTTTCAGATACTGCTCAGACATTTTTCCGTTTCCCGCAATTATCCCCGAAACATGGGTGCCGTGACCATTATCATCATACATTTCCTTTCTCCCATAACAAAAATCATGAAAATATATGATTCTGTCCTCAAAATCCGGATGTGCAACAATACCGGTATCCATCACTGCAACGGTAACATTCTGTCCGCTAAGTCCTGATCTGTATGCATAATCCGTGTGAATCATCTTCTTCACCCGATCCATAGTCTCTCCCATTCTGTCAAAGAACTTCCATATTATTATATGAAGAAATTTATTTTCTGCTAAAAATGATAAAAAAATGTTAAATTTTTCTGAATATTCAGAAGAATGTTTGACACTTGGCATGATTTTCCTTATAATAAATAATAGTTAATTAGTGAACTATTTTGGTTCGCTTTAAAATCAAAAAAGAAAGTAGTGTGATGCCATCTTGAACAAAAAACTCAAAGAAAAATTTGACGAATCCGTAAATGCAGTCCTGCCGATCACGGTGATCGTGCTCCTGCTTTCCATTTTTGTTGTTCCCATGGAAACCGGAACGATCGCCCTGTTCTTAGTCGGTGCATTTATGCTGATCATCGGCATGGCTTTTTTCCAGCTCGGTGCAGAAACTGCCATGACACCTCTCGGCGAAGGCGTTGGTTCTTCCATTATGAAAACAAGAAAGCTTCCTGTTTTAATCGGCGTATGCTTTCTGATGGGTATTATCATAACCCTCGCAGAACCCGATCTTCAGGTTCTTGCAAATCAGGTTCCTTCTATTCCGAACAATACCCTGATCTTTACGGTTGCACTTGGTGTCGGCGTATTCTTAGTGATCGCCGTACTCCGTATTCTCTTTCGGATCAGTCTTCCAGTTCTTTTGTGCATTTTTTATATTGCACTGTTTTTTCTTTCTTTCGCGGCTCCTGCTGATTTTATTGCAGTCGCATTTGACTCCGGCGGCGTGACGACAGGTCCCATGACAGTTCCCTTTATTATGGCGATCGGTGTTGGTCTCTCCGCAACCAGAAACGATAAAAACGGTTCGAGTGACAGTTTTGGTCTGATTTCTTTTTGCAGTGTAGGTCCTGTTTTAATGGTCCTTCTGCTTGGCATTTTTTATCATCCAACCGGTGCCGCATACAATGAGACAACAATCCCGGACGTAATCACGATGCAGGACGTGATCCGCGAATTTGTACATATGATACCGGATTATGCAAAAGAGGTTCTGCTGTCCATCCTTCCGGTAATTTTCGTATTTCTGATCTTCCAGCTTATTTCCAGACGTTATCACAAGCCGCAGGTGATCAAAATGATCATCGGTTTTCTCTACACGATCATCGGTCTGATCCTTTTCTTAACCGGTGTAAACGTCGGATTTGCTCCTGTTGGAAGTCTTCTTGGAAGCAGTCTTGCCGGCCAGCCGTGGAAATGGATTTTAATCCCGATCGGTGCCTTGATCGGTTACTATATCGTAAAAGCAGAGCCTGCGGTCCAGGTATTAAACCGTCAGGTTGAGGACGTCACAAACGGCTCTATTTCCAGAGATACCATGAATTTAAGCCTGTCGATCGGTGTATCCGCATCCGTTGCACTTGCATTGCTTCGTGTTCTTACCGGTTTAAACATTTACTGGCTTTTAATCCCGGGATACCTGATTGCACTGATTCTGACAAGATTTGTACCAAAAGTATTTGTCGGCATTGCCTTCGACTCCGGCGGTGTTGCGAGTGGTCCTATGACTTCCACTTTTCTGCTCCCGCTTGCCATGGGTGCATGTACCGCGATCGGAGGAAATGTAGTCACAGATGCTTTCGGAGTTGTTGCGATGGTTGCCATGGCACCACTTATTGCAGTTCAGGTCATGGGTGTCTCCTATAATATGAAATTAAAGAAAGCAAGTACCCCTGCCGCCGCCATCATTGGCATTGACGACAATGAAATTCTGGATTTTGAGGAGGATTTTTAACGATGCAGGAACAGAAAAAACGAGAAGCTTACCGCTGCCTTGTAATTATCACAGACTCCCATATCAGAGAGCAATTATGCGAATTTTTAGCAGATTCCCATATACCGGTCTACTATCAGATGCATGGGATCGGCACAGCCAGTTCAGAATGGTTAGAATTATGCGGTCTTGGAAGTATCCAGAAAAGTATCACACTCTGTTTTATTCCAAACGGACGCAAAAAAATTCTGCTCGCTGAAATGAATCAGGCATTGAGCCTTCATAAAAAAGGAACCGGTATTGCCGTCAGCATTCCCATGAACGGTATGCAGGGATTTCTATATAAACTTTTAAACGAGCACACCGCAGAATCAGACGGCGAAGAAGTTGAAAAGGAAGTGAAAAAGATGAGTGAACCAATTACACATGCTATGATACTTGTAACAATCAATCAGGGATACAGTGACGCTGTCATGAACACCGCGCGCGCTGCCGGTGCAACCGGAGGCACGATCTTAAAAGGTCTGCGCTGCAGTCCCGGAAAATCGGCTGTCATCTTCGGCATCACGATCCAGGAAGAACAGGAAATCGTCGCAATCGTTGTACCAAAAGATAAAAAAACAGAGATCATGCAGGCGATCAGCTCTGCTCATGGAATGGACTCTCCTGCCCATGGTGTTGCCTTTTCCCTGCCAGTGGACGGAATTATGGGATTGTAATGCCATTCTATTGTCAGGTATTACAAAAAAGAACTGCACGTTAATAACTATCATTAACATACAGTTCTTTTTTCAAATCCATATATCTTGTATATAGATTATTTATAATTTTTAAACTATTTGTTTTTTCTTATGCCTCTGCCGGAACATCCTTCATAGAGAAGCTGATGCGTCCCATCTTGTCTTTTCCAAGGCAGACAACTTTTACTTTATCTCCTAATGTCAGGACATCCTCCACACGATTGATACGCTCTTTGGAAATCTTGGAAATATGAACCATTCCTTCTTTTCCAGGTGCAAATTCGATAAATGCACCAAATTCTTTAATGCTGACTACGTCAGTGGGACAGATCTTTACTGGTACTGTTGTAAGCATCAAAGATCTGTCCCTCTGCAAAGTCAGTGGTGATAATCTTGATCATTTCGATTGCTTTGTTCATCATCTCTGCGTCTGTGCCACATACAGATACAGCACCGTCATCGGTAATGTCGATCTTAACGCCTGTGCGGTCAATGATCTCGTTGATCGTCTTTCCTCTCTGTCCGACTACATCACCGATCTTGTCCGGATTGATCTGGATCTGAACGATCTTCGGTGCGAATGTGCTGACTTCTTTTCTCGGCTCCTCGATTGCTTTTGACATAACCTCATCCATGATGTAAGTTCTTGCTTTCTTTGTAGCAGCGATTGCTTCTTCGATGATCGGTCTTGTCAATCCGTGGATCTTGATATCCATCTGGATTGCTGTGATACCTTTGTGTGTACCGGTTACCTTAAAGTCCATATCTCCGAAGAAATCCTCAAGACCCTGGATATCCGTAAGAACAAGGTAATCATCATCTGTGTCACCGGTAACAAGACCACAGGAAATACCTGCAACCATTGCTTTTAACGGAACACCTGCTGCCATTAAAGACATACAGGATGCACAGGTGGAAGCCATGGAAGTAGATCCATTTGACTCAAATGTCTCGGATACGGCACGGATCGCATATGGGAACTCCTCCTCAGAAGGAAGTACTGCCATAAGTGCTTTCTCAGCCAGTGCACCGTGACCGATCTCACGGCGTCCCGGTCCACGGGAAACTTTTGTCTCACCTACAGAATATGCAGGGAAGTTGTACTGATGGATATATCTCTTTGTTGTGATGTTCTCATCTAATCCGTCGATCTTCTGTACCTCAGAAAGCGGAGCTAATGTGACAACATCACAGATCTGTGTCTGTCCACGGGTAAACATTGCAGAACCATGCACTCTAGGAATCAGGTCAACCTCAGCTGCAAGCGGACGGATCTGGTTGATTGCACGGCCATCCGGACGTTTGTGGTCTTTTAAGATCATCTTGCGGACAGTCTTCTTCTGATACTGGTAAACAGCCTCGCCAAGCACTGCCAACCACTCTTCGTTATCTGCGAATGCCTCAGCAAGTTTATCTGTGATCTCACGGATGTTCTCTTCACGTTTCTGTTTCTCATCGGTAAATACAGCTTCTTCCATCTGCTCCGGTGTTACGATCTCTTTGATTGCAGCAAACATCTCTTCCGGAATTGCACAGCTTGTATACTCATGTTTTGGCTTACCAACCTCTTCTACGATATGGTTGATGAAAGCGATGATTGTCTGGTTCACATCATGACATTTATAGATTGCCTCGATCATCTTCTCTTCCGGAATCTCATTTGCACCAGCTTCGATCATGATGACTTTCTCAGCGGTAGATGCAACGGTAAGCTGTAAATCACCGGTATCCCATACTTTCTGGGAAGGATTGATAATAAACTCGCCATCTGCCATACCCATCTGTGTCATGGCACAAGGACCTGCAAACGGGATATCAGAAATGGTAACTGCAAGTGCGGAACCGATCATTGCAACAACTTCCGGACGGCACTCCGGGTCAACAGACATAACCATGTTGTTGATGGTAACGTCGTTGCGGTAATCCTTCGGGAATAACGGACGCATCGGGCGGTCGATAACACGGGAAGTAAGGATTGCATTCTCGGATGCCTTACCCTCTCTCTTGTTAAATCCACCAGGGATTTTTCCGACTGCATACATTTTCTCTTCGTACTCAACGCTGAGCGGGAAGAAATCGACTCCGTCTCTCGGCTTGTCCGATGCGGTAGCAGTAGATAAAACTGTTGTCTCACCGTATTTTAATAATGCGGCTCCGTTTGCCTGGGCACATACTCTGCCGATATCTACGGTCAGTGTTCTGCCTGCAAGTTCCATTGAAAAACTTTTATACATGCGTTTTCTCCTTTTCTCTGTGGAGACAGAAGCACCGAAACTACTGAAAAATCCACGACCTCTCATACATTTTTCAGTGGTCTCGGAAATATACTTCTGCCTTTGGCAAAGAACCTGTTTTCACAGGATTCTTTCTTATTTTAACTGAAAATCGAGTGGAGTAAGTCTCCACTCGATAAAACCGTATGAAAACAGATTCCATACGGTATCCATACATGCCAGCCTCCATGCGGAAGCGGCTCTGTATGGAGAAGATCTTATTTTCTAAGACCTAAGCGCTCAATTAAGGAACGATATCTCTCGATATCAACTTTCTTTAAGTATGCCAGTAAACCACGTCTCTGACCAACCATCTTTAAAAGACCACGTCTTGAATGATAGTCGTTTTTGTTCTCAGCAAGATGAGCATTTAACTCCTCGATACGTGCTGTTAAGATAGCGATCTGAACTTCCGGTGAACCTGTATCTCCCGGTGTTCTGCCATACTCTGCGATAATTGCCTGTTTCTTTTCCTTTGCGATCATGTTATGATCCTCCTTTTCTTATTAAACGCCCGTTCCGACTGTGCCGGGATATGATACTCAGTAAAAGGTCGGAGTGTCCATCTACCGAATATGGGCTAAACTCATACTCCACTATTATAGCATGGGTTGTTTCTGTTGTAAATGCCTAAATTTAATTATTGATCACACGGACTACTTTGACCGGTGTTCTATAGTATGCTCCTGAGATCTTGATACCGGACTTCGGTGAACTTGCATGTACCACACGGCCGCCTCCAATATAAATAGCCACATGATTGATACTGCTTCCGTTGCCGTAGAAGAAAAGATCTCCCGGCTGTGCATCCGATGCGGAAATCTTTGTACCGCAGTTTGCCTGTGCTCTTGAAGAATGTGGAAGTGAAATGCCATAGTTGGCAAATACGCTCATGACAAATCCGGAACAGTCCGCCCCTCTTGTCAGACTGGTTCCACCCCATACATACGGGTTTCCGACAAACTGTGTTGCATAGGAAACAAGGGATACACGGACATCCGATACACCCTGTCCATAACGGACTTCTGTCATAGTCTGTGCCTTCGGAAGTTCGGTTGCAATGCTGACATAGTCTAAAGAGACATATCCCTCATCACTGTCGACATTGATCTTTACCCAGCCGTCAAGGACTTCAAGAACCTCAAGTTCCTCACCCTCCGGCATCATGGTGATGACATGGCTGTCTGTGTTTGCCTCGTCACGAACATAAAGCGTGGTCGTCGTTACGGTTGCAACTGTCTGCTTTACTTCCTGTGCCTTTGCGATCGCTGCTTCACCGGTCATAAGATATTCTGATTTTACATATCCTTTTACTTTTCCGGACTCGATCTGTGTCCAGTCACCATCTGTTCCGATAATCTCACATCCTGCATTGTTTGGCAGCTTTCCAACAATCTCTGCCTCTGTTCCCGGAACTTCACGGACATTAATATTGCCATCTGCCTGTGCGATTCCCAGATTTGTGTATCCAAATGCACTGGCTGCCTCTGCAAGCGCCTGTGCCTGTTTTTCTTCCTCTGTTTGTGTCTCATCTTCCTGACCGGATGCAGTCATATCACGGTCGGATTCTGAAACACTGACCATATCTGCTGCGGTAACAGAAAGGTAATCCGACATCACATCAGTAACACCGGATGCAAGATCCGTACCCTGTTTTGTATAATTTCCCATCTGTTCTGCCAATGTGGAAGACACCCCCGCAGACACTTCATGTATCTGGGAATCTGTGCTCTCTGCCATTACTTCCTGTGTGTCTTTCACACCCGGCTTTCCATCAATATAAGCTGCTGAAAATACAAGAGAACCGGCTGCAAGAAGTCCGGCTGCCTTAACCCATTTTGCTTTCATATCCGTACCTTTCCAAAGAATCCTGAATACTTCGTTTATCAATACCGCTCAAGTATAGCAGTCATTTTTTACAATGTCAACATATTTATGTAACATTTCCGTAATATTTAGGATTCATTTTTCTCGAACCATGCCCTCGCATATGCAATATTATTCTGCATTTCCTCTTTTAAAGCCTCGATGGATGAAAATTTCCGTTCCTCCCGGATTCTTGTCAAGAACTCGACCGTCACTACTTTGCCGTAAAGATCCCCGGCAAAATCCAGAAGATGTGTCTCAACACCGACCGGATTTTTTCCTTCAATCGTCGGTTTCACCCCAACGTTTGTAACGCCACGGCAGCTCCGGTCGCCAAGCCGCACTTCTGTCACATAGACACCACTCTCCGGAAGCAGTTTTTCCTCCGGCGGAATCTGGTTGATCGTCGGGATTCCAAGTTTCGTGCTGCCTAAATGTCTTCCGTGAAGGATCTCCCCTGTCACAAAATAGTGATACCCTAACAGATGATTTGCCTTCTCAATATTGCCCTTTGCAATCTCTTCCCGGACAAATGTGCTGCTGATATCTCTCTTATCTTCCTGCATTTTATCGATCACAAGCACTTCATAGCCATACTTGTCCGATAAATCTTTCAACATGTGATAATCGCCCCTGCGATTGTGCCCAAAGTGGAAATCAGAACCAACCACAAAACACTTTACATGAAGCTGATGCACGATCTTGGCAATGAAATCTTCCGGTTCCATGCACATGATCTCTCTTGTAAACGGACACTCGACCAGATAGTCGATCCCAATCTGCTCAAAGATATGCATTTTTTCTTCATTGGTTGTTAAAACTTTCGCCTCAACCTGTTCCACACTTTTCCGTGGTGGAATATTAAATGTGAATATGACCGCTGCAAGTCCCGCTTCCTTTTTGGATGCCAGATGTTCCATCAGGAGTTCATGGCCTCTGTGTATCCCGTCAAATTTTCCAAGTGAAAGTACGGTTGGCTCTTCAATATAAAATTCGGTTGTGTTTTTCAGATATTTCATGCTTCCATAAACAATTTTACCGGTTTATAATCTCCGTGTATCTCGGAGTACTCATATATCCCGATAAAACGCCCTTCTTCATCATAAATACGGACCTTCTGCTGTTCCCAGTCTTTCTGATAAGAAACAAACATGTCTTTTTTCATCCGGTTTCCATTATATAACAGTTTGTTCCATTCTTTGCAGATCACCGCTTTTTTATACTGTAAAAATACGGAATCAACCGCATAAATAAAATCAAACATCTCTGCGTTCCACTGTTCTGACTGTGTCTGTCCTGCCGCTTTTTGTACACGTTCTTCGATCTCGGAGAGGCGAAGCGCATCCTGTACACAAAATTCAGATACCTTTGTGCGCAGCAAGGATTCCATACATGCTCCACAGGAAAGTTTCTCACCGATATCCTGACATAATGTACGGATATAAGTTCCCTTTGAGCAGCGCACACGCATACAGACCCGGGGCAGTTCCATTTTAATAATCTCAATGGAATAGATCTGAACCGGTCTTGCCTGACGTTCCACCGTCACACCGGCCCTTGCGAGATCGCACAGTTTCTTTCCGTTCACTTTTAATGCAGAATACATCGGCGGAACCTGCATGTATTCCCCTGTGAAAGAAAGAACTGCCTCTTTTACCTGCTCTTCCGTTACTTCTACCGGATGTTCCTCTAAAACAGTTCCCGTGGTATCCTGCGTGTCTGTCACCTTTCCAAGCAGCATCACTGCAACGTATTCTTTGTTTTTGTCCGTCAAAAGGTCGCAGACTTTTGTCGCTTTACCAAGACACACAGGAAGCACTCCCTCCGCATCCGGATCGAGTGTCCCTGTGTGTCCGATTTTCTTTGTTTTTAAAATACCTCTTAGTTTTGCGACCACATCAAAGGATGTATATCCTTTTTCTTTGTATACATTGATAATTCCGTTAATCATAAATTTTCCCGTCTCATGTACAGCCGTCATTTTCTGCAATCTGAAAATTTCAGGCTGCCTGTATCGTTAATCTGTGATCTGTTCTCTGATATCTTCAATAATTTCATTCAGCCGTTTTTCTGGATCTCCCGCCACGGAAAAACCTGCTGCCCTGACATGTCCACCACCGCCATATTTTGCTGCGATCTTTGCAACATCCACATAACTTGCAGAACGGGTGCTGACTTTATAATTTTCTTCATCTGTCTGGTATAAAAAGACTGCTGCTTCCACGTCCTTTGTCACGCGAAGCTGGCTGACGATCCCGTCTAAATGTTTCGGAAGAACATTGTATTCTCTCATTTCCTCTGCAGTTATGATACTCGAGATGCATTTTCCATCCAGATGCAGCTTACTTTTTACCAGCGCAAGTCCCATGATACGGTTCTGCTCATAGGTTTTTGTAAAAAACGTCTGATCCACGATCTTCGGGAAATCAATGCCCATTCCCATCAGAACACCTGCTGCCTCCATCGTTTTTTCCGATGTGCAGGAATACTGGAACACACC
>ERZ773235.2364-NODE-2364-length-16031-cov-3.360478_pt1 | contig 16031 bp, 23 predicted proteins | sample MGYA00580522_ERZ773235 | MGnify/ENA primary metagenome ERZ773235 (study PRJEB29015, sample SAMEA2737797) | human gut metagenome | biome: human gut; feature: human-associated habitat; material: faeces | place: China | collected 2012 ...
TAATACAGCGCAAACTTCAAAAGGCTATATTATCCACCGGATTAATTATAAAAATTGGAACGTCACAATTTTACAGCAAAGAACAGGAAAGATTGATTACTCTTACCATAATCTCAACGCCCACACTTCATTTGACCAAAAGAAAAGAATGGAAAGATTGTGACTATGAAATATTACGTACAGCATCTCAATATGATGCAGTGATGTGCCTGAAAGAGATATGGGAGGCGTGCCAAGAATGGAAATAGATAGAGGTGATTAGATGGACTTAACGCCTAAACAGAAAGCGTTTGCAGATGAATATATAAAAAATGGCGGAAATGCATCTGATGCCGCGAGGAAAGCTGGGTATAGCGAGAAAACAGCATATTCAATGGGACAACAGAACTTGAAAAAACTTGAGGTTTCTTCCTATATAGCTGCAAAACAGTCTCTCATCGAAAAGCAAAAAGGCACTGATATCATGTCTCTGGCAGAAATCCAGCAGCGCCGTTCCATGATTGCAAGGGGCGAACTGACCGATTCATTTGGATTTGCTCCAGACTTCTCCGATCAGCTGAAATCTATGAATGATCTGGAAAAGGCATTAAAGATTAAGCAAGAGCAAGAAGAAAAAAAAGCAGCAGAGGAAGCTGCTAGAAATGCGAAGCCGTATCACATGGATCTGTACAACATTCCTGATCGCTTTCACCAAGCTATTAGAGATATTCGAGATAAGGAACATCTGGAGTATGTGTTTAAGGGCGGACGTGGATCCACGAAATCAACCACTGTTGGAATGACTATAATAGAGTTGATGAAGAACAATCATGACATTCATGCTGTGGTTTGCCGTAAGGTTGGGAACACCATTAAGGATTCTGTATACAACAAAATCAAATGGGCCATTGGAAAACAGGAATTTGCAGAAGAATTTGATTCTAAGTTATCACCTATGGAGATTACACTGAAATCAACCGGACAAAAGATATACTTCCGTGGTGCTGATGACCCTGACAAGATTAAATCCATTAACCCTGAGTTCGGATATATTGGCATTCTCTGGTTTGAGGAGTTGGATCAATTCGCAGGACCTGAGGAAATTAGAAAAATCGAACAGTCCGCAATTCGTGGTGGCAACCTTGCATGGATATTTAAGAGCTTCAATCCACCAAAGACAATGAATAACTGGGCTAATAAGTATGTTCTCGAACCAAAAGAGAACAGAATAGTCCACTCATCAACTTACTTGGACGTGCCAAAAAAATGGCTGGGGCAGCCATTCATTGACGAAGCAGAGCATCTGAAAGAAGTCAATCCAAACGCTTATGAGCATGAGTATATGGGAATTGCGAATGGAAATGGCGGAAACGTATTTGAATATCTGGAGATTAGAGATATTACAGACGAAGAAATCAGCCGCATGGATCGTATCTTCGCTGGCGTAGATTATGGATGGTACCCGGATGCCTTCTGCTATCTCCGAACTTATTACGATTCTGCCAGAGAGAAGATATATCTGATTGACGAGCTGTATGTAAATAAATGGAGCAACTCCAAGACCGCTGATTGGATTAAGAAAAAAGGCTATGACGATTACACAATGATATGTGATTCTGCGGAGCCTAAGTCCGTGAATGATTTCCGGGATGCCGGACTTCCTGCCAGAGGAGCAATTAAAGGGCCGGGAAGTATCGAGTATGGTTTCAAATTTTTACAGACCAAGACACTTGTCATTGACCCGAAGCGTACACCGAATGCATACAAAGAAATTACGGAATATGAGTACGATCGGGACAAAGAGGGAAATGTAATAAGCGGTTATCCTGATGGAAACGATCATGCAATTTCGGCGCTTAGATATGCTTATGAGCCGTTGTTTAACAGAAGGGGGTACAGCGCATAATGGTGCTATCAGAATATTGTAGAAAAAAACTTGGTGATTTTTTAAAAGATAAAGTAGATGTAAAAGAAGGATATACTTACGAGGAGCAGGCAGTAATTGAAGATTCAATCAGAATGCTGATAAAAGCTGGAATATACCCACTTGATGAACTTCGAAAAGATATCTTAAGAGAGCGCTCGGTGCTTCTTCCTCGGGAATGGATGTTCAACGTAGCAAACAGTTAGCAGGTGACTAAATGGGACTTATAACAACGCTAAAAAGGTGGTTTAACATGATTTTTAAAAAGCAAGCCGAAGAGGACTTTAGCATCCAGGCGGCAGAATTTCCAGAAATGGAATCGCTGATCAACCGGTGCACGAACATTTACAGAGGAGTACCGGAATGGTTGGATGATAAGAATAATATCAAGACAATCAATTTCGCCAAATCTGTCTGCTCAGAAACAGCACGGCTCGCAACACTGGCGATTGGCATTCAGATTGATGGTTCCGCAAGGGCAGCATGGTTACAGGAACAGATTGACAAGGTGTATTTCCAAATACGTCACTGGGTGGAATATGGCTGTGCTTATGGAACGGTGTTTATTAAGCCAAACGGTGAGAGCCTTGATGTGTTTACCCCGGCAGATGTGATGATTGTGGATTACGATAATCAGGAAATCAAAGGGATTATATTCAAGGATTCTTATATTGTTGGACGGAAATACTACACAAGGCTTGAGTATCACAGGTTTGTTGAGACAACAGTGGACGGAGTGACAACCTATCCGTACTATGTTTCCAACAGAGCTTATGTATCAAAATCTCCTCAAAGCATCGGAGACAAGATTGACCTTAAACAGACCAAATGGGCTGACCTAATGGCAGATACGCCGCCGATTCTTAAGGCGAACGGCGAGAAGCTGGACGGGCCTCTGTACGGAGTTCTACGGACGCCACAGGCGAACAATGTGGATATTAGTACGCCACTGGGACTTCCAATATTTGCGGAAGCTATAGAAGAATTAAAAGACCTCGATATTGCATACAGCAGAAACGTCGGAGAGATTTTTGATTCGCAGAAGATTGTTCTGGCAGATGATAGGCTGCTGATGCCAAGCGGTACGCCTGTATCAGCCATGTCACCACAGGGTATGGAGAACAGACGAAAAGAGATGAGTTTACCGCACTTTGTCAAGAATGTATTCGGACAGGACGAGAAAGATTTCTATCAAGAAATCAATCCACAGCTCAACACAGATACCCGTATAAGCGGCATAAATGCCCTTTTAAGCCAGTTAGGATATAAGATCGGATTTTCTAACGGATACTTTGTTTTTAACGAATCTAGCGGCATTCAGACAGCTACAGGAGTGGAAGCGGAACAGCAGAGGACAGTGCAGTTCATAAAAGACGTTCGAGACAAACTGGAATCCTGTCTGGATGAAGTTATTTACGCATTGAACGTTTATGCTGACCTGTACGGACTTGCACCTGTCGGAGCTTATGAAGTCAATTATGATTTCGGCGATATTCTCTATGTCAGAGAAAATGATCGTGCAAGATGGTGGCAGTATGTGACAACAAATAAAGTACCGGCTTGGCTGTATTTTGTGAAATTCGAAGGAATGACCGAGGACGAAGCAAAAGCAATGGTCGAAGAAGCTCAGCCAGACGAACCGAAACTGTTTGGAGAGGAGTGAGAAAATGGCAGATACGTTCAAGGGAATAATCACAGCAGATGGGAAGAAGCGGCAACTACCTTACAGCGCAGTATGGGAAACGCCCGTGTCTGATGAAACATTGTCCATACAGGGCGCTTTTGCAGATGCTAAAGTAGTAGGCGACAAATTCAAAGAAGCAAAGACAGAAACTGATTCACTAAAGGAAGATTTGACATCTAAAGCCGATAAAACATCTCTTGCACAAACCGACAGAAAACTTGATGCACTCTGGAAACTCAATCAGGGTATTAGCTATGAATTTCAGACAGATGAAGCAGAAGCATATCAGAAAACGGTTCCGAGTGGTGCGAAGGTGGCGAATATCAAAAGTATCGGAGGCAAGACAATTGTTTGGAATCAGTTGAATTTAAATAACGAGAAATCTATTACGAAAAATGGTATTTCTTTTATAAACAATAAGGATGGTTCGTGGACAATAAATGGAACTTGCAGTGTATCTGACGATAATGGAATTAATACACTCATATATTTATTTTCAACAGAATATGTATCAGGTCATAAATATTTAGTTAAATCCGATAAATATTCTGATGGAAATTATGGTTTTGCAATTAGCGGCAAGTCTTACCCACTAAAAAAAGCAATAATTATTAATTACGCTTTTAATCCAATAATATTTGTAAAAGACAAAGTAACCGTGGATAATGTTACGATGCGAATGAATATTTTTGACCTCACACAAATGTTTGGCTCTGGAAACGAACCAACCATCGAAGAATTTGAAGCTATGTTTCCAGCAGATTATTATCCGTACAATGCAGGAGAACTGATGAGCGCACCTGTGAATGAAGTTATATATTTAGATACCAAAAATCAAGAAACATCATATCCAATTCCACAAGCCATTCTTGACCTAGACGGTTATGGAGATGGAGTGACGGATAATGTGTACAATTACGTAGACTGGGAGAATAAGAAGTATCACAAGAGAGTCAGCAAGGTGGATTTGGGGACTGTGAACATGAATCTTATTGAATCAGGATTCTTTTTTGCCGAGTTGAAAAACGCTAAACCTGATACACAAAATGCTATATGTAATAAATATAAATATGGTTCAAGCCAGAGTACAAGTGAACTGACACAAGGTTCTTTTGTAATCGGGAATGGCTCATATCTGTACATAAAAGATACTAATTATACAGATTCTGAAACATTTAATCAATCATTGTCCGGCGTCATGCTCTATTATGAACTTGCCGAAGAACAAATCACTGACATCTCCGACCTTATCGGTGACACCTTACAGGAGCCTATCGAGGTAGAAGCTGGTGGTTCACTGACATTCCAGAATATCCATGGCGCAAATTACAGAGTTCCCGTGCCTAGCACCGTTGAGTACACAGTCAAGTTATCGGAGGTGGCAAAATGACTGAAATGCAGAAGAAAATGATGGAGAAACTTGGTCTGGCTGAATCAGACTTTGAGAAAAAAGAAACGGTGGTAAGCAATGAAGAACGTATCAATGACCTTGAGATTGCTGTCTGCGAACTGCTTGAAACACTTGGAAATGCTGAATAAGAAAAGGAGAAATAAAATGATGGCAAAAGTTTATTTTAACAGATTGATTGTAGGAACTATTACATATGATGCAATTCCTGAGAAATATCAGGACAAAGTAAGGGAATATGGTATCGAGTATGTGAAAAAAGGAAAACTTCCTGTAGAAGAATATGAAATGCTGTATAAAGAGGAATATCCAGAGGGTAAGTAATTAACTAAAGAGGGCTTTAATTAACCATCAAAAGGGCCAAAACATGTACCACGACTTTTATCGAAAGAGGTGATATATTATACTTAGTCCAGAATATTTACGCCGGATAACAGAGGGCAGCGAACAAATTGCCGAAGAACTGCATCAGTATATCATCTCTGAGATCGTGTCGAGGATGATGGCAAGAATCGGCAGAGGTGAGGACTATATTCTAACCAATGCCGATGCGTGGAGAATCAGAACACTACAAGAATCCGGTGAGCTGCTAGAGGACATTCTGGCAGAATTATCCCAATACACCAAACGCGAACAGCAGGAGCTTCTTGAAGCGTTTGAAGATGCCGGTATCACTGCGATGAACTACGATGATAAGATTTACAAGGTGGCAGGATTAAGCCCTGTACCGATCGAACAGTCGCCAGCTATGATAAGACTCATGGAGCGAAATATGCTTGCGACTATGGGAGAGTGGAAGAACTTCACAAGGACAACCGCAAGTGCCGCTCAGAGGCTTTATATTGAGCAGTGCGACCTTGCATATAATCATGTGATGACTGGGGCAGTTGGGTATACGCAAGCCATCAAAGAGGCAGTTAATAACGTTGTGAGTGATGGTGTTACTGTCACATATCCATCTGGCAGAAAAGATACAATTGAAACAGCAGTCGCACGTTCTGTCAGAACTGGTGTGGCTCAGGCGTGTGCTGATATTCAGTTGGCAAGAATGAAAGAAATGGGATACGGTTTAGTATTGACATCGGCGCACATAGGAAGTCGCCCAAGTCATGAAGTATGGCAAGGGCAGGTATTTTCCATAGACTGGGAAAAATTAAAAGAAATCAAGCCGGAGTTTTTTCGGGAACGAGACACATCAGAATACCGTAGAATGCTGGAGCAAAAAGCAAGTCAATATCCGGATTTTATTGAAAATTGTCATTATGGTGAAGCCGATGGAATATGTGGAGTAAATTGCAGACACCATTTTTCAGTTTGGGCGGAAGGAATGCCAAATCCCTATGCGGAATTATCAGCACGGGATAAAGCCAACAAAGGCAAGCAGTATGAAAAAGAACAACGGCAGCGTACTTACGAGCGAAGAATCCGCAAGACGAAACGAGAAGTCCTTGGACTGCAAGCAGGAGTCGACAATGCGCCGAATGAAAAGGCGAAATTCGCATTACAACAAGACCTTGACCGGAAGTCTTATCTTTTACAGAAACAAAATGCTGCATACAAGGCTTACTGCAAGCAGAATGACCTAAGAGAGCTGCAAGACCGACTCATGATCGCTAAGTGGAACCGCCAGAACGCCGCAAAAGCCAGAGAAGCGGCAAAACGATATAAGACAGCAAAGGGGATTGACTGATGGACAGATGGGAATATTATAATCCAAATCCTGCTGGGAATCGAGTTGGAGATTGTGCTGTCCGAGCAATATGTAAAGCAACCGACTTTGATTGGGAAACGGTTTTTACCGGATTAATGATACAGGCATGCACTCTGTCAGATATGCCATCAGCTAATTACGTTTGGGGAGCGTACCTCTACAAACATGGATACAGACGCAAACTGATTGAGCAATCAGAACGGTATATCTATACAGTCAACGACTTTTGCACAGACCACCCGACAGGTACGTATATCCTCTGCATAGATGGTCATGTGGTGACGGTACAGAACGGAAAATATTACGATACATGGAATAGCGGTAATGAAATCCCGGTATATTACTGGGAGAAGGAGAATAAATGAGCATATCAGAATTTGTACAGATTTTCCTCTCGTTTTGCGGAGGGGTGTCCATTGTCGGAGGGGCAGCGGCTGTAATCTTTAAGTGGATTACTCCGGCATTTCGACTCAACAAGCGAGTAGAGACACTGGAAGAACATGATAGGCGAGATTATGAAAGTCTTCGGAGGATTGCAGAGCGTGATTCATTAATTCTGGAAGTGTTGTCGACCATGCTGGACAGTCAGATCAGCGGCAACAATGTCGAGGAGTTAAAAAAAACAAAGCAGAAGCTCACGGAGTATCTTGCACAGAATCAGCGTTAGATTTGATAAGGGGTATGCTCATGAAATTATATGTGTTCACTAAGAAAGATATAGACAGATTCTTGATAGAGTGTAATTTTACACCGGACGAAGAAAGGCTGTTCCGGCTGAGATGTAAGGAACACACTCTTGAGTACTACGCTGAGGAAATGAACGTGAGCATATCCACGGCAAAACGATTAAGCCGGAGGGTGAACAATAAAATAATTAAAGTATGCTGATACTTTTCAGATACTTATATGGGTCTTAGACGAACTGTCTAAGGCTCTTTTTTTATGTAAAAATAGTCATAGAAAGTCATAGAATAAGTCATAGAATAAGTCATAGGAGGTGTACGAGATGGCATTATATAACAATCCTTATCAATATAGTTTTGGCGTTCCGGGGCAGATGAACCAATTTCAGCAACAGCCTGTCCAGATGCCAGCTCAACCAGTACAGCAACCCCAGCAGAATAGCAATGGTATCCTGTGGGTATCTGGAGAAGTAGGTGCAAAATCCTATCTGGTAGCACCCGGAACAAGTGTTTTACTGATGGATTCAGAGAGTGAAAAGTTCTACATAAAATCCACAGACGTATCCGGTATGCCACAGCCGTTGCGGACGTTTGAGTACCATGAAGTAGGCTCTCAGATGCCACCTAAACAGCCTGTTCAGAACATGGACAGTAAATACGTCACCAGACAGGAATACGATGATTTAAAATCCAAATGCGAAGCTATTATAAACCGATTAAATTCATTTTCTGAACCTGTTAGGGCTAATACCGTGCAGGAGTCAGCAATCAAGGGAGGAAATACAGATGAGTAATCCATTATTTAACGCACTTGGCGGTGGGATGCCGCAGGGAAATGGGCCAATGCAGATGATACAGCAGTTTATGCAGTTTAAACAGAATTTCAAGGGAGATCCGAAATCAGAAGTCGAGAAAATGTTGCAGTCTGGAAAGATTTCTCAACAGCAGCTCAATCAAGTTCAACAGATGGCAGGGCAGTTTCAAAACCTGCTGAAGAATATGAGATAGTACATTACAATCTGGCCAGATTGATGTAAATACACAAAAAGGAGATTATATTATGGATGGAAATTTAACAGCATCAGACGTTGCTCTTTTGACAGGAAACAACAGAAATGATGGAATGTTTGGCGGAGATGGCGCATGGTGGCTTATCGTGCTTTTCTTATTCGTATTTTGCGGATGGGGAAACAACGGCTGGGGCAATAATGGCAACGGCGGCGGATATGTAGCCACAGCAGCTACTCAGGCAGATATTCAGAGAGGATTTGATAATTCCGCAGTAATCAGCAAACTTGACGGAATCAACAGTGGTCTCTGTGATGGCTTCTATGCCATGAACAATGGTATGCTTACCGGCTTTAACGGAATCAACACAAACATTATGCAGACCGGCTTTGGCATTCAGCAGGCTATTAATGCTGACACTGTAGCGAACATGCAGAACACCAACGCTTTACAGGCTCAGCTTGCTCAGTGTTGCTGCGACAACAGGGCGGGACAGGCACAGATCAGATATGATATGGCTACCAACGCCTGTGCAATCCAGAACACCATGAATAACAACACAAGAGACATTATTGACAGTCAGAATGCTGGAACAAGAGCTATTCTTGATTATCTTTGCAATGAAAAGATTTCTTCTCTTCAGGCTGAAAACAATGACCTCAGACGTGCCGCTTCTCAGGATCGCCAGAGCGCATTACTTACAACTGCAATGGCTTCACAGACACAGCAGCTTATTAATGCAATCAATCCATCCCCGATTCCGGCATATCAGGTTCCTAACCCGAACACATATTACGGATGCGGATGCAACACTGGATGTAATTGCTGATAACTTCATATCGAGAGTATCTTTCGATTGATTTCGGATGTCGGCTTATGCCGTATTACACAGAGGGGCAGGCTGAGACCTGTCCTTTTGTGATATGAAAGGAGTATTTTTATGGCAGAATTCACAAATGTAGCTGCTCAGACTGTAGCAGCAAATGGAAACGTAGTATTTTCAAACACAGCAGTTAAAGGTTCTAACTGTATTCAGCACAGAGAGGGAAGCGGAATCATCACCCTAAGAGGACTGACTAACCAGTGCAAAGCGAGATTTTTCGTGGATTTTTCTGGTAATATCGCAATTCCAACAGGCGGTACAGTTGGAGCTATCTCTTTGGCAGTTGCAATCTCTGGAGAACCAGTTTTATCTTCTCAGATGATTTCCACACCGGCAGCAGTAGACCAGTATAACAATGTGTCTTCTGGAATTTACGTGGATGTACCACGCGGATGTTGCGTTAATATCGCGATAGAGAATACCAGTGATCAGGCTATTTCTGTTGTGAACGCAAACATTGTTGTAACAAGAGAAGCGTAGGAGGTGCAGTTATGAGAGATATCAAGGATTTATGTGCAAGGATAGAAGACGAGCTTGCAAAAATCGCAGACAGTGGACTGACCACTGGAAATCTGGAAATGACATACAAGCTGATTGATATGTACAAAGATATAAAGAACACGCAGTACTGGGATAAGAAAGCGGAGTATTACAACGCTGTCCTTGATGAGATGCGTGGTGGCTACAATGACGATTACAGCGAACGTGGAAGGAAGCGCGACAGCATGGGGAGATACAGCTCAAATGACGGCAGAATGATGCCGGATTACGACAGAGGCAGTTCTTATGCTAGACGTGGTGAACATTATGTCAGAGGACATTACAGCCGTTCTGACGGACGAGATGCTTATGACGACTATATTACACAAAAACAGAGCTATCGTTCCGGTAAGTCTGAGGACTGCAAGAGGAAGATGCTTGCTGCTCTGGAAGAACATCTCGACGAGCTTACTACAGAAATGAGCGATATGTCAAAGGATGCAGAGTGCCGAGAGGAACGTGATCTTGTTAAAAGATACGTGGAAAAACTCCGGGATATGCTCTAATTGGCTAAAACATGTACCACAACTTTTGGGAGGTTCTGTGGTAAAATGTATTCATAAGGAAGATTCGTAAGTGGTTGTAGCCACTTGACATAGACATTTTTTCATTGATTCCTCCTTTCTTAGGCGCGTGTCCTTAATAGAAAATGCAGTGTTTAGCCAACACAAGAAGCATGAGGTTGAAAAGCGGACGCAATTTCCGACACGCACCATTGCCGTTAATGCATGGCGGCATACCTCCTTGTGAGCATATAACTGAACAGTGAAATCCAACCCGGGCAGAGGTGCGCGACCGTATAGGCGGTGTTGACGTAGCCCGAAACGTCTCGTGTTTAGGCATAGCACGTAAAATACCTTGCTAACCCGGGAATCCGGGTTAAGGCAGGATGGAGAAGTGGAATCTCGCAAGGATCATATTCTTGAGAACGGCGGTTCGAATCCGTCTCCTGCAATTTCAAACATGATTAACTCAGTGCAGATAGATTTTCAGTCTAGCTGAGATACAGGGTTATGTAAGATAGAGTAGTTCGGGATACTGGACTATCAACCATCTTTTTAGCAGAAGTGATTCTGCTAGAGGAGGAAGGAACTTCCAACACACCTTGTAGTGTATCATCATAAAGAGACCAAAAGCAGAATCCTTGTGGTCGGCGTACAATAGACGCTTGCTGTGCAAGAATAATCCGTTGATGTGAGTGGTGTGAGAGACCACGGACTAAACGGAAAACTCGTTAAGCTGATTTGCCTTGAACCTGAGAAATTAGGGTATAACACAAGAGATTCGTTAAAGTAGCGGTATGGCAATTCATAAAAAAATTTCATGCTATGAAAAACATTTTCTGAAAGAACCGTGAAATTTGTGGGTGACACTCCCATGTGTGCTTTGACCGCGGTAAGAAGCTCAGGGTCGCTCCCGAAAGCTCAGACTTATCGTCACAGTGGCTGAATATGGTTGCAAGTATGGTGAATAAGGAGAAATCCTAATCGTGGTTGAATATGGTGCATTGCTGTAGTGGTAGCAGAATAGGTTGCTAACCTATCCAACAGAAATGTTGCACACGTTCGAATCGTGTATGCACCGTTACCTTGCCAGTGGTCTAACTGGCTTAATCCACTTACCTGCGGCGGCAGGTCAATAAACACGACCAGGAGGATATATATGCAGAAACTTATTGACACATTAAAATCATTTGGAATTGAAATCCCGGAGGACAAACAGGCAGATGTGAAAAAGGCGCTCTCAGAACATTATAAGAACGCCAAAGAAGTAGCGAAAACCCTGTCAAAAGTCGAGGGAGAACGTGATGGCTGGAAAGAACGTGCCGAGACAGCAGAAGAAACTCTGAAAGGTTTTGACGGTATCGACCCGGCGAACATTCAGACAGAGCTTGCTGGATGGAAGAGGAAAGCTGAGGACGCAGAGAAAGAATTTAATGCAAAAATCTATGACCGCGATTTTTCAGACGCACTTAAAACAGCACTTGATGATGTTAAATTTTCCAGTGAAGCTGCAAAGAAATCGGTTATGGCAGACATCAAAGAAGCCGGATTAAAACTGAAAGATGGTAAAATCCTTGGGCTGAATGATCTGATTGAGCAGATGAAACAGTCTGACGCATCCGCTTTCGTGGACGAATCTCAGCAGCAGGCCCAGCAGAATCAGGCAAGGTTTACTACTCATGTTGGACAGCAGCAGACACCGGGAACCATGACAAAGAAAGATATCGAAGCAATTAAAGACCCGTCTGAGAGACAGGCTGCAATTGCTCAGAATATCCAGTTATTCCAGTGATTTTTTTCACCGACTATACACCAGAGTATAGCCGCTAACCCAATACCTTAACAATTATGGGTAGAAAGGATTTTTTATGCCAGCAAAAACAAATCTTATTATGACTAATGATATTCAGGTCACAGCACGTGAGATTGACTTTGTTACCAGATTCGAAAGAAACTGGCAGCACTTACGTGATATTCTGGGTATCATGAGACCTATCAAAAAACAGCCGGGTGCTGTACTCAAGTCAAAATACGCAGAGGGCACTTTACAGAGCGGAAAAGTGGCAGAGGGTGAGGAAATCCCTTACAGCAAATTCGTTGTAAAAGAAAAAGACTATGCAGAAATGACTATCGAGAAGTACGCAAAGGCTGTATCTATCGAAGCAATCAAGGATCATGGTTACGAGAACGCTGTTCAGATGACCGATGATGAATTCCTTTTCCAGCTTCAGACTGATGTTACCGGCAGATTCTATGACTATCTGAAAACCGGTGCACTTACTTCCACAGAAACTACATTCCAGATGGCTCTGGCAATGGCTAAAGGCCGTGTAGAGAACAAATTCAAACAGATGCACAGGAATGCGACTGGCGTTGTTGGATTTGTCAACATTCTGGATGTATATGAATATCTTGGCACGGCTGAAATCACTATTCAGAATCAGTTCGGTTTCCAGTATATGAAAGACTTCATGGGATTCAACACAATCTTCCTGTTATCTGACAGTGAAATTCCAAGAGGACAGGTTATTGCAACTCCTGTTGAGAACATCGTCTTGTACTATGTTGACCCGAACGAATCTGACTTTGCGAGAGCTGGTCTGGTGTATACCGTTTCCGGTGAAACAAACCTGATCGGATTCCATACACAGGGCAACTACCACACAGCAGTGTCCGAAGCGTTCGCAGTTATGGGGCTGACTCTTTTTGCAGAATACATTGATGCAATCGCAGTAATTACCATTGACGAAACACCAACACTTGGTGCTCTGACAGTAAATTCCGTGGCTGGGACAGAGAGCGGTGATACAAAAATCACTGTAAATCCAACTAAAGAAAATACCAACAACGTATATAAATACAAAGTTGCAGCAGAAGCAGTAACTGTTGGATATGGACAGAATCTCAGAAACTGGAGTACTTGGGATGGAAAAGCCGATATCACAGCAGCAACCGGACAGAAAATTACAGTAGTTGAGTGTGATGGAACATACAAAGCACTGAATGCCGGAAGCGCAAGCGTAACAGCGAAATCATAAATGTAGGAGGTATCTGGCATGGCTTATGCAGATTATAAATTCTATACAGAATCATTCGGCAATGTCGTGCCAGAAACCGACTTTCCACGACTGGCGGAAAGAGCCAGTGATTTTGTAGATTTAATGACATCCGACAGGCTGGTGAATGGACTGCCGACAGATGAACGCTCTCAGAAGCGTATCAAAAAGGCGGTCTGTTCATTGGCTGAAAAAATGTATCAAATTGAACTTGCTGAAAAGAATGCTACCAATGCCGCTGTGAGCGGTACATCAACCACAATCGGGTCCGGTGGTAGCACGACAGGCATTGTAACTTCTGTGTCATCCGGCAGTGAATCCATCTCTTACGCCACGCCACAGCAAAAAGCATCAGGTGCAAAGGAATGGAGTGCAGTGTATGCCGCTGCCGGAGATGTACAGAAAACGAATGACTTACTCTTAAAGACAGCTTTACCGCTTCTGATGGGAGTAAGGACGGATGAAGGGATACCGATTTTATATGCAGGATTTCAAGGTTGATATCTTAGGCTCTGAATGGAGCGTGAAGTTCGGGAACAAGAAACAATATCCGAGTCTGACAAATGCAGATGGCTATACTGATTTATCAACACGGGAAATTGTGGTTGATGACATGGAGGCATCGCAGGGACAGATTGGAGTAAAAGCAGACCTTAAAAGTTATCAGAAGCAGGTTATTAGGCACGAAATCATCCACGCATTTCTGATGGAATCTGGACTTGATTCTAATTCAAATAGTGCTGACAGCTGGGCTACAAACGAAGAAATGGTTGACTGGTTTGCTATTCAGTCACCAAAAATTTTTAAAGTATTCAATGAACTTAAATTGATGTGAGGTGATAATAATGGACATTACAACATTAGGCTCATGTATCGCAATCGTTATGATCTGCTACATCGTAGGAATGGGCTGCAAAGCATCAAAAAGAATCTCTGATGAATGGATTCCAGTAATCATGGCGGTTATTGGTGGGATTCTCGGAGCGGTCGGAATGGGAATTATCCCGGATTTCCCGGCAACGGATTATATCACGGCAGTTGCAGTCGGTATGTTTAATGGACTGTCGGCTACCGGTGTGAATCAGATTATTAAGCAGACAGTGCAGAAAGAATAATTAAGGAGAGGGTATCATGTACGAAAAAACTTTGACGATTTTCAATTATTATGAGAGTCCGACAACAAGAGATGCGTACTGGTATCCTCATGTACTATCTGGTGTTGACCTCATTACGGACAAAGGGGCAATCCTTAAAAAGTACGGGCCAGACGCAACAGACAACGCACAGTTACACGTTCGATATACCGTCCAGAACAGCGATATAACCATTACTGATAAAGACGGTAAGATTCTCCCATGGGTACCGCCTAAAGAGTGGAAAGAGCAGATTAACAACGCTCTGGAAGACACCATCACATTCTCAGATGAGTCGTTCTTCTGGGAGGGCGAGTGGACTGGTGGAACGGTAACTGACAGTGATTATCGGAACGGATTCTATCAATACATGAATGAGAACAAGGATAACGTGTTTAAGATTACCAGTGTGGGCGGTCCGTATACACTGATTCCACACTTTGAGATTCTGGGTAAGTGATATGAGTAAGATTCATCATTTTAAAGGGTTCTCCGTAGTCGATGGAGATATGAAAATCAAGCTGAATATGGACAGATTCTCCAGACAGTATCAAGAAGCTCAGTATCTCCTTGACGGGATGGTCATGGACAGTATGGTTCCGTTTATGCCGATGATTACAGGGGACTTCATCAACCGGACAAGAATTGAAAGCACATCATTGCAAGGAACTGGACTTGTGTGTGCTGCGGCTGCTCCTTATGGACGTTTTCTATATGAGGGAAAAGTAATGGTTGACGAAGCAACTGGAAGCCCCTACGCAAGACGTGGAGCAAAGAAAGTTCTCGTTAGTCAGTTTTCTGGTCAGACAGCTGCAAAGGAGAATCTTGAATACACCAGACAGGCTCACCCACGGGCACAGGCAAAGTGGTTTGATGCCGCTAAACGACAATACGGCAGTACATGGATTCGCAAAGTAAAAGCACAGGCAGGAGGTGGCAGACATGGCAGATAAGCCAATTGGCAAAGATGCAACTGGATATGAGATTCTGACAGATGCAATGAAAGCACTTCTGAACCAGTATCCCGGATTGTATCAGGGTGAAAGCATCAAGTTCGAAGAGCTGAACAAAGATTCCGGAATCGCTTTCTCGGCAGACAACGGGGCCTTGATCTATTCAGAAAAAGAAGACGTGTGCGGAGTAATGCATCAGGTGTGCCAGTACCCATTTTATGTGGTTTATCGAACGGCATCCGACAAAGAACGGCAGAAGTTATCTGTTCAGAAGTTTCTGGACAATCTCGGTAAATGGATATGTCGGGAACCAGTTGTCATAAATGGCTCTGAGACGCGCTTAAATGCGTTTCCAGAGCTTTCGCAAGGAAGAGTAATAAAACGTATCACTCGTGATAATTCCTACGGATTAGAGCCGCAGGAGAACGGCGTACAGGATTGGTTATTGCCATTATCGGTACGCTACGAAAATACTTATGAAGTAATATAACGTAACAACCGGCTATCAATTGGAGATAGTCGCTAACCTACACAGCCTTTTAAAAGTTATAGGCAGAAAGGACATT
>ERZ773235.2378-NODE-2378-length-15955-cov-3.432390_pt1 | contig 15955 bp, 14 predicted proteins | sample MGYA00580522_ERZ773235 | MGnify/ENA primary metagenome ERZ773235 (study PRJEB29015, sample SAMEA2737797) | human gut metagenome | biome: human gut; feature: human-associated habitat; material: faeces | place: China | collected 2012 ...
TATGATTGAAAGTGATGTAAAAGAAGCAAGAGAAAGTAAAACAGATAATAATGAGTTTTATAAAGAACAATGCGATAAATTGCTTCTGATGTATGAAAGATTGTTAAATACCTCTTTAATTTGTCAATTTGAAACAGGTACAAAAGAAGAAAAACAAAGGGCAAAGGAAATACTTAAAGTAATCAAGAAGTGCATAATTAAAGATGAAGTTTCTAAACAACCTGAAAATTCCTCTAAAAAACTTGTTAAAAATTTATTTTCAAAATTTAAAAAGCAAGAAAATACTAAATAGTTACTTAATATATTTATATATTAAAAAGTGGATATCTACACATTTATTATGTTTAAAAATAAAATCAAACTCTAAGTTTGGTTTTTCTTTTGTGAAAGAATAAGTTTAAATTTGTATATTGTTCTATAAATGTAATATGGTATAATATACTATTATAGGTGATATTATGATTATTAGTAAATATTTTTTATTATTTGTTTTCTATTCATTTTTAGGATGGCTTATGGAAGTTACCCAGGGATATGTAAGACATAAAAAATTTGTAAATAGAGGTTTTTTAATTGGACCATATTGTCCAATATATGGTTATGGTACAATATCAATGACACTATTATTAAAAGGATACGCAAATGATCCAATTGTTTTATTTGTTATGGCAATAGTAATTTGTTCTATCTTAGAATATACCACTAGTTTTGTTATGGAAAAAATATTTAAAATAAGATGGTGGGATTATTCTAATAGAAAATTTAATATTAACGGAAGAATATGTTTAGAAACGATGATTCCTTTTGGTATATTAGGGTGTTTAATAATATATTTTGTTAATCCTTTTATGTTCGCTATTATTGATATGATACCAAGCAATTTAATTAATATAATTGCGGTAATTTTGTTCATAATATATTTGGTGGATAATGCAATTTCTATAACAATAATATCTAATTTAAAAGATATTACACTTGATGTTAAAGGTGATTCAACTGAAAAAGTAACTAAAGAAGTAAGAAAAAGAGTACTTGCCGGACAACAAACTTTATATAAGAGAATTGTAAAAGCATTTTCATCATTTAAAGTAGTAAGAAAGAAGTGATAGTGTGGAAATTATAAATAGAGTAAAAGCTTTACTTATAAACAAGCATAATAAAATAATGCTTTGTTTATGTGATGGACAATATCAATTCCCAGGTGGGCATGTTGAAGATGGTGAATCTTTAATAGATGCGTTAAAAAGAGAAATTAGAGAAGAAACAGGAATTGTACTTGATATTAAAAATATAAAACCATTTCATAAGATACATTATGATTTGAAAGATAGAAAATTAAATATATATTATTATGCTATTAATTGTGATGAAGAGGTAAATTTAAAAAATACAGATATGACTGACTTAGAAAAAGAAGGTAATTTTAAAATTAAATATGTTGATTTAGGAAATGCCGAAAAGGTAATAATTGATAATATAGATGCTCATCCAAGGAATAGATTTATAGTAAAAGAAATGGTTGAAGTGTTAGAGGCGTATAAGAAAATATAAAAAACAAGAATTATTTAGATTTCTTGTTTTTCTTTTTACAATATAAACTATTTACTATCTTAACTTTCTTACCGATTTTAGTAACGAATTTCTTTTTTACGCCTTCAGGTAATTCTTTTTTTATAATTTTCATATAACTTCCCTCCGCGTATAATTATATCATGTATATTATAAATAAGTAAATTATTTTATTTAAATAAGAGTAGTGCATAATATTGTATCATGTGATATAATATTATTAAGCACATTATAGAAAGGAGAGAATATGCCAACTAAGATAAAAATAACCAAAGAAATGATACTTGATGCAGCATTTGAAATAGCAAAAGAAGAAGGTATTGAAGGGGTTAGCAATAGGACAATTGCAAAAAGATTAAATTCGTCAATAAGGCCGATATATTATCAATTTGAAAATTCTAAAGAATTAAATCAAGAATTACGTATTAAGATTGAAAAATATTTTTATCACTATTTAATGGATAATATAAATGATGATATGCCAGCTTATAAACAAGTTGGTGTTAAGTATATTGAATTTGCAAAGTATGAGACTAATCTTTTTAAAGTTCTATTTATGAGTAGAAGTGAACTTTTTACAAGTGAATTTATTACACAAGATGAAGAATTTAAAGAATTATCAAAGATAATTAAACTAAGCACAGAGTTAAGTGATAGTGATATTGAGTTATTTCATACTAAAATGTGGATATTCACGCATGGTATTGCAACATTAATTGCAACAGGTACAGTAGTTTTTACTGATGAGCAAATTAAAGAATTATTGTCATATGAATTTCAAGCACTTATGTTACTTGAAAATAATAAAGATAATAAATGGGTAATAAAAAATAAGAAAGAAGGAGTAAATAATGAATAATTTTAAAAATATAATTTGGGGTATAGTTTTAGTTACAATAGGAATAATATTTGGTTTAAATGAACTTAATATTACAAATATTAATATATTTTTTGATGGATGGTGGACACTTTTTATTATAGTTCCATGCGTAATTGGATTATTTAATGATGATGAAAAAACAGGAAGTATTATAGGAATATTAATAGGTATAATTTTATTACTAGGATGTCAAGCTATAATTACTTTTGATTTGGTATGGAAATTAATGTTACCACTAGTATTAATTGTTATTGGTTTATCATTTATATTTAAAGATGCATTTAATAGTAAAATTAACAAAGAGATAAAGAAAATAAATGAAAATAAAACAAAAGATGGTGGATATTGTTCAACATTCTCATCACAAAAAGTAAGCTTTAGCGATGAAGAATTTAATGGTACAGATGTTAGTGCTATATTTGGCGCAGTAGAAATAGATTTAACAGATGCTATAATTAAAAAAGACGTAGTAATAAATGCAAGTGCAGTTTTTGGTGGTATAGATATAAGAGTACCAAAAAATATGAAAGTTAAAATTAAATCAAATTCAATATTTGGTGGAGTTAGCGAGAAAAGAAGAAATATAAAAGAAACTAGTTCATCACAAACAATATATATAAATGCATCATGTATGTTTGGAGGGGTAGAAATTAAATGACAACTATACAAAAGGTAATTAAGTATCTTGCTATTGCTTTTGGTATGGCATTGACAATATCTATATTTTGTTTAATTATAAACATCTCAAGTAGTATTGCAAAAGGATTTAATGTAGATAGTAAAAGCGATAAAAAGGATAATATATATCAAATAGATAAAAATATATCATATCTTGATGTTGATGTTGAATTTTCTAATTTAACTATTAAAAAAGGTGATAAGTTTTTTGCAGAATCAAATAATAAATATATAAATATTAAACAGGATGAAAACAAATTACAAATTAAAGAAAAAAAACATATTAAATTAGATGGAAAGTTAGATGAACTAACAATATATATACCAGAAGATTTAAAATTAGATGTAGTTAATATAGAAAATGGTGCAGGCACCTTAAATATTGAATCTTTAACTGCTGATAAATTAAAACTAAGTTTAGGTGCTGGTAGAGTGACCATAGATTATTTAGATGTAAAAAGTTCTGATATAGAGACTGGTGCAGGTAAATTTGAAATTAAAAAAGGAAACATTAACAATCTTGATTTAGATTTAGGAGTAGGTGAATCTAGTGTAACGTCTAAAATAACAGGATATAATGAGATTGATACTGGTGTAGGTAGTTTTAAATTAAATTTAATTGGCTCAAAAGAAGATTATGAAATAACTGCATCAAAAGGTTTAGGCAATATAATTATAGATGGTAAAAATGTAGTTGATAAGCAAATAGTAGGAACGGGAGAAAATATCATTAAAATAGATGGTGGTATTGGAGAGATAACAGTAACTTTTAATAATAACAATAAGTAGGAGGCATTATGAAAAATATAATTGAGGTTAAAAATTTAACAAAAGAATACAAAAAAATAAAAGCTGTGGATAACTTATCTTTTGATGTAAAAGAAGGGGAAATTCTTGGTTTATTAGGACCAAATGGTAGTGGTAAATCTACAACAATTAATTGTATATTATCATTACTAAATTATCAAAATGGTGATATAAAAGTATTTGGTGAAGAAATGAATCCAGATTCTTATAGCATTAAATCAAAAATAGGAGTAATATTCCAAGAAGTGGCTGTTTTTGAAGAACTTACAGTATATGAAAATATTGACTATTTTTGCGGTCTTTATATAAGTGATAAAGTTACAAGAAGTAAGTATGTAGAAGATGCAATAGATTTTGTCGGATTAAATGAATTTAAGAAATTTTATCCTAAACAATTATCAGGAGGTCTTTTAAGAAGACTTAATATCGCTTGTGGAATTGCACATAAACCAAAATTAATATTTCTAGATGAACCAACAGTAGCAGTTGATCCACAAAGTAGAAATAACATATTAGATGGTATAAAAAGACTAAGAGATAATGGTGCAACAATATTATACACAACACATTACATGGAAGAAGTAGAAATGCTTTGTGACAGAATAATTATATTGGATAAAGGTAAAATAATTGCGCAGGGAACAAGTGACGAACTTAAAGACCTTGCTAATATAGAAGAAAAAATAACAGTAGAAATAAATGATATTGATGATAAATTATTAGATGAAATAAATAATTTTAAAAATGTATGTGACGTGTCATTAAATATAAATGTATTACAAATTACTTATAAAAAAGGGGAAAATAACTTAGGAGAATTAATGGAATATTTAAAGAATAAAAAAGTAACATATAATAAAATATTTTCAGAAAGATCGACATTAAATGATGTTTTTCTAGAACTTACAGGTAAGGAATTAAGGGATTAATGTTCTTTCATAATTATAAATATTCATTAAAAACACTATTTAAAAATAAAGGCCTTATCTTCTGGACATTTTTATTTCCTATAATACTTGGTACATTTTTTAATTTAGCATTTTCAAATATAGAAAATAGTGAAAAATTAAGTATTATAGATATAGTAGTTGTAGATGATAGTATAGATGATACATTTAAAAGCGCAATAGATGTGTTAAGTGATAAAAATGATGAAAATAGATTATTTAATGTTACGTATACAAATAAAGATGAAGCTATTAAGAAACTTAGTAATAATGAAATAACGGGGTATCTATATTTTGATAATAATAAATCTAATATTGTAGTAAATAAAAGTGGAATTAATGAAACTATATTTAGATTTGTAATAGACGAAGTAAATAGTAAAATAGAACTTACCAATTCAATTTTACAAAATAAAATTATATCCTCAAAAGAAGTAATTGATAAAAATTCTTTATATAAACAAGTAAATGATATTATTAATAATAGTGAAGCAAAACTTAATGATATATCAAATAAAAATCTTGGTTATACAATGATTGAATACTATACATTAATTGCAATGGCTGCATTGTATGGTGGTGCAATTGCAATGTATATAACAAATTATAAACTTGCTAATATGAATAGTGTAGGGAAAAGAACATCTATATCTGGCATGAAAAAAGGGCCAATGCTACTTAGTAGTTTACTTGCAAGTTATACAGTTCAGTTAATAGGGATGCTAATATTATTTATATTTACAATATTTGTAATGAAAGTAAATTATGGCAATAGATTCTTGCATGTCGTACTTATTGCATTATTAGGTTCATTATCAGGATTATCTATGGGTGTTGCTATTGCTACTTTAATTAAAACAAATGATAATGCAAAAACAGGTATATTAATATCAATAACAATGTTATGCTGTTTTTTATCTGGTATGATGGGTATTACAATGAAATATGTTATAGATAAAAATATTCCAATAATAAATAAAATTAATCCTGCAAGTATGATAACAGATGGATTGTATTCACTATATTATTATAATTCATTAAATAGATTTTATTTTGATGTATTAAGTTTAACTATATTTTCTTTATTGATGATATTTATATCATATAAAGAATTAAGGAGGCAGAAATATGATAGTATTTAATACCTTCTGGAAAGTTATAAAAAAATATAAAGCCACAGTAATTTTATATACTGCAATGCTTGTTATATTTGGATCAACTAATATGCAAGCTAATAACAAAGCAATGACATTTACAAATACAAAACCAAATATTTTAATAGTAAACAATGATAAAGATGGAGTACTTACTAAAAATCTAGTGGATTATTTAAATAAAAATACAAATATAGTAAAAATAAAAGATAGTGAAGAAGCAAGAGATGATGCATTATTTTATAGGGATGTAAGTTATATAATATATATACCAACATCATATAGTAAAAATGTATTAAATGGTATAAATAGCACTTTAGATATTAAAAGTACAAATGATTATAACGCATCTTTAGCAGAAATGATTTTAAAAAAATATATAGAAGTAGAAAAAGTATATGCTAGTATATATCGTGATGAGGCTAAAATAATAAATGCAATAAATAAAAACTTAGAAACTAATTCAAATGTAGAAATTACATCAAAATTAAATACAACAACTATGGAAAAAACAGCAAGATTTTATAATTTCGCTAGCTATTGTATTATGGCAGTTACTATATATATAGTTTGCTTAGTATTATCGAGTTTTCATAATGAAATGATTAATAAAAGAATAGCAGTAAGTAGTATGAATTATAAAAAACATAATAGGTTAATTCTTGGCGCAAGTTTCGTATACGCACTAATTGTATGGATTTTATATATAGTACTTGGAATAATATTACTTGGTGATGTAATGTTTAATATAAGAGGATTAATATATGTTTTAAACACATTAATATTTACATTTGTAGCATTAACATTAGCACTACTTATATCCACTATAACAAATAATAAAAATGCAATTTCAGGTATAGTTAACGTAGTAGCATTAGCACAAGCATTTTTATGTGGAGCATTTATACCAACACAATGGTTACCAAATTCAGTTCTAACAATTGCACATGTTTTACCAGCATATTGGTATATAAATACAAATGATATATTAAAAGAACTAGAAACAATAAGTAGCACTACTTTAAAACCAGTGATTATAAATAGTATTATTTTAATATTATTTTCACTTATATTTATTATATTAAACAATATTATTTCAAAAAAGAAAAGACAATTTTAATTGGTAAAAAAGAAAATATTTGATAAAAACAAATATTTCTTTTTTTGTGGTATTAACCAAATAAGTGATTTGTCATAAACTATATAATTTTTATAAAAATCTCGAGAATTTTCTTTTAAGTTCTGATTGAGAATAAAGTCTTTTACGTGATATAATCATTGTATAAAATGATTGTTAAAAATAAAAAAACTGCCTAAGCAGTTTCTCACAAGTGAGTATTTAAGGTTAAACCTTTATTTTAACTCTCTATGTCATCTTAAATGGTATTAAGATGACTAAATGATATCATATTCTAGGAGGTAAGTCAATGATAAATAAAAAAGAATATAATATAGGCTTAGATATAGGAACAACATCAGTTGGTTGGTCCGTTGTTGAAGCTAACAATCAAAAGATTATGAGAAAAGGTAATAAACAACTTTGGGGTGTAAGATTATTTGAAGAGGCAAATACAGCATCAGAAAGAAGAAATTATAGGAGCGCAAGGCGTAGATATAATCGAAGAAAAGAACGAATAAAATTGTTGCGAGAAATATTTGCAGATGAAATAAATAAAGTTGATAGAAATTTTTATCAAAAACTAGAAGAAACTAAATTTGATGAAAAAGACACAATTAACAAAACAATATTATTGACAGATAAAGAAAAAGAAGAAATAACTAAATATAAAAATGTATATAAAACAATATATCATTTAAGAGAGGAATTAATAAATAATTCAGAAAAAAAAGATATAAGACTTGTTTATTTGGCAATTCATCATATTATAAAATATAGAGGAAACTTTTTGTACCAAGGTTCAGATTTCAATTTGAATAATTTAGATATAGAAGAAAAATTAAATGATTTGTTTTTACTACTTTCAAGAGATATTCCAAATTTAGAAATTCCAGAAGAGTATGAAGATTTGATTGAATTTAAAAAAATAGAAGAAGATTTATTGTTAGAATCAAAAAATGATACTAAAGTTTTATTGCAAAAAGACTTAGAAAGTGTAACGGACAAAAATTTTGCAACAGAATTTGGGAAATTGTTGACTGGCAATAGTGCAAACATTAATAAATTATTAATGTTAGAAACTGACGAGAAAATAAATATGAGTTTTAGTAGTATCGATTATGATGATAATTGCGACAAATATCAATCTATATTGGAAGAAAAAATAGAAATATTAGATGTTTTAAAGCAAATATATGATGCAGTTTTTTTAAAGAAAATATTTAATGGAGAAAACAATTTAAGCATATCAAGTTTGATGATAAATTATTATAACCAACACGGTAAAGATTTAAGCCTTATTAAGCAAGTATTTAGAAATTATAGAAAAGCATATAATAAAATATTTAGATCAAGTAAGGATAAGTCTAAAATGTGTTTTTATGATCAATATATCAGTAATAAAATCACCTCTGATGAGTTTAAAAGAGAAATTAGCAAATTATTAGATGAATTGATTAGTTCCTATGAATTAACGACTGAACAAGATGAAATATTGAATTTAAAATCAAGAATAAATTCTAATGACTTTTTGCCTAGAATTACAACAACAGATAATGGTAGATTTCCATACCAATTAAATGAAATAGAATTGATAAAAATTATTGAAAATCAAGGAAAATATTATCCGTTTTTACTAGAAAAATTAGATAGTAATGAAACATATAAAATAGTTAAATTGTTAGAATTTAAAATCCCGTATTATGTTGGGCCTTTAGTTTCGGATGAGAAAAGTAAATTTGCATGGCTAGAAAGGAAAGTAAATGATGTTAAAATAACTCCATATAATTTTGATGAAGTGGTAGACAAAGAAAAGACGGCTGAAAAATTTATAAAAAGAATGATCTCACATTGCACTTATTTATTGGATGAACCTGCACTTACAAATAATTCAATTTTATATTCTAAATTTAAAGTTTTAAATGAACTAAAACAAATAAAAGTTAATGATAGAAAAATTGAATTAGACTTGCAGCAAAAGATAATAGAAGAACTTTTTAAGAAAGTATCAGGGCAAATCTCTGAAAGAAAGTTTAAAAAGTACTTAATATCATCACATCAATACGATATGGAAAAAGACCTTAGAATAACAGGATATTCCGCTGAAAATAAATTTGCTAATACTATGCAATCTTATATTGATTTCTTTGGGGAAAGTGGAATATTTGAAAATACAAATTACAACGAAGAAGATGCAGAACAAATTATTGAATGGATAACTATCTTTGAAGATAAAGATATTTTAGAAAATAAAATAAGAAATAGTTACAAAGAATTAAATGAAAATCAAGTTCAAAAAATTTTAAGTAAGAAATATAAAGGCTGGGGAAAGCTATCAAAAAAATTATTAACTACAAAATATTATAAAGATAAAGAAACAGAACTGTATAAATCAATATTAGATTTAATGGAAGAAACAAATGAAAATTTTATGCAAATTATTAACAATGATAAATATAATTTTCAAAAAATGATTCAAGAATTTAATAATGTTAAATATGAAGATGAACTAAATTACAAGGTAGTAAATGAACTTGTAACATCTCCGGCTACAAAAAGAGGCATATATCAATCACTTAAAATCGTTAAGGAACTTGTTGATTATATTGGGTATGAACCTAAAAATATAGTTATAGAAATGTCAAGAGGTGATGAACAAAAAATTAGAAAAGACAATAAAAAAGATTACCTAAAGAAAATATATGATAGTTGCAAAGGATCAATTGATAATTATAAAAAATTAAGACATGAACTAGACAGTCATGAAATAACTAATCAAAAATTATTCTTATATTTTATTCAAGAAGGAAAGTGCCTTTATTCGGGTGAACCATTAAATATAGAGGATATAGAAAATCAATCTTTATATGAAGTTGATCATATTATTCCAAAAACGCTAATAAAGGATGATTCAATAGATAATAAAGCATTAGTAATAAGAAAATGTAATCAAGATAAAAGTGCCAATTATGTATTACCAAAACAATATAGGACAGATTACCAAAAAGCATGGTGGAAACACTTAAAGGATTGTAAACTTATATCAGCAAAAAAATTCCATAATTTAATTAGAGATAAATATAGTGAAGAAGAAATTAATGGATTTATTAATAGACAACTAGTTGAAACTAGGCAAATCACTAAACATGTTGTAAATATCTTGAAAAAATATTATAAAAATTCAAATGTTATTGGGTTGAAATCAAGTTTGTCACATAACTACCGAGAAAGATACGAATTGTTTAAATTTAGAGATATAAATGATTATCATCATGCTCATGATGCTTACCTTGCGGCGGTTTTGGGGGAATATAAAGAAAATTTTATGAATAAAAAAATTAATTACGACATGATAAAGGAATTAAACAAAGAGATTCTTAATAATGCAAAAATAGATAATAGAAATTTAAAGTATGGTTATGTAATTAATAGTTTAGACGAGAATTTAACTGATATTGCCTTGAAACTATCAGAAAGTATGAGTGATCAAAATACAGGAGAATTACTTTTTGATGCACGAGAATTCAATAAAAAAGTTGAAAATACTTTATATAGAAATGATATTTTACTTAGTAAAAAGACAGAGGTTAGAACAGGAAAATTTTATAATGATACAATACGTAAGAAAAATGTAGGAACGATTCCTATTAAACTAAATATGCCTACAGAAACATATGGCGGATATTCAGGTATGGAAACTAAAAATTTAATATTGGTAAAATATAATGAAAATGATAAAAAAATTATTGGTATACCTATTGTATTGACTTTAAGAAATAATTCACGTGAAATTGATGAATTTATAAAAACTCAAATTAAGTTAAAAGATAATGAATCATATACTATTGTGAAGAGTTTAATACCTTTCGGCACAGAAATAATATATAAGAATCAGAATGTTTTCATTAGTGGATATGCTGTTAGAGCGAAAACTTGCGAAGTGTTTAATGCAACACAATTGAAGTTAGGAAAAAGTCAGATGATTAAATGGAAGCGTGCTCTTCAATATTTACTGAATGATGTAGATAAATATATAGAAGATGCTAATAATAATGTTGATGATATATATGCCTTTTTAGTAAATCAAGATTTATATCCACTTTTTGCAACAAGTATAGATAAAATTAAATGTAATATAAAGTTTGAGGATTTAGATATGGTTCAAAAGAAAAAAATTATAAAAGAAATCTTTAAAATGTATCATTGTAATCCTGTTAATGCAAATTTATCTATGTTTAATCTAGGAGAAAGAATAGGAAGATTGAGTGGCAATAATATAACATCTGGGATAATAATTTCAAAATCAATAACTGGAATTAGAGAGTCAAGATATGAGTTTTAGAACCGTAGTTATCACCAAGCAATCCAAAATAAGTTACAAAAATAGATTTTTGGTAGTAAAACAAGAAGACGATGAAAAATATATTCACTTATCGGAAATAGACACAATAATAGTTGATTCTATTTCGGTGTCTATTTCTTCATATTTGCTAAAAGAACTTTCTGACAATAAGATAAACATTATGTTTTGTGACGAAAAACATAATCCATTTGGAGAATTAATATCATATTATTCAAAACACAATACTAGTAAAATGATTAAAGAACAAATTGAATGGAAAATATCTGACAAAAATAAATTGTGGACAAGAATTGTTAAAAATAAAATAATGAATCAAGCATTATTATTAAATAAGATTAAATCAAATAAATATGAACTAGTATTAAGCTATGTTGATGAAGTGATTGATGGAGATAAAACAAATAGAGAAGGCCATGCAGCAAAAGTCTACTTTAATGCAATATATGGGAATAATTTCGCTAGGAATTTAGATAATGAAATCAATTCAGCTCTTAATTATGGATATTCAGTATTACTATCATTTATTAACAAAGAAATAATAAATAATGGTTATTTAACTCAACTGGGCATACATCACAAAAATGAATTTAATCAATTTAATTTAACGTGCGATTTAATGGAACCTTTTAGAGTTATTATAGATGAGTTTGTATATTATAATCGTGAAAGAAAATTTAATACAGAATATAAGCTAAATATTATAAATATTTTTAATAAAACATTTAAATATCAAGGAAAAAAATACACTTTGAAAGATATAATAAGAATATTTGTAAAGAACGCTTTAGAATCAGTAGATAATCAAAAAAAGTATAAGGAATTTATATATTATGAAGGATAGATTTATGAGAATAATAGTATTTTTTGATTTGCCAAACGTTTATTCAAAGGATAAAAGATCATATTTGATGTTTAGAAAGTTTTTAATAAATGAGGGTTTTATAATGATGCAAGAATCAGTTTATTCAAAAATTGTTTTAAATTCTCAACAATCAAGTTTAGTTTTAGAAAGAATTAGAAAAAATGCTCCTAAAAAGGGAATAATTCAAGTAATGAATATAACTGAAAGACAATATTCTCAAATCGAGTTCATAATAGGAAATAGTAATAGTAAAATAATAAATAGTGAAGAAAGATTGATAGTGTTATGAAAATAAAAATAGATTTCGTAGATTCAATAATAGATTTTGATATTTCAAATGTTTATTCATTAGAAATACACAATAAAAAATATTTGTATAGAATATCATCCTTATTATATTTTATTAGTAATGGTCAATTAGTAGAAGAAGTAGAGTGTTTTGATAAGAATAATAAAGAAATAGTGATAACTAATAAAATCAGAATGTTTACTGAATATTTTGACTTTAACTTTGATTCGAAGAAGTATACTGCAGACATTACTAAATATGTTTTGTCTAATATAGAACAATATGATAGTGAAAGCGTGTTAAAAACATATTCAAAATTATGCAAACTGATTGATAATGAGTTATCAAAAACAGAATTGCCTATATCAGTTTCAGTTGATGAAGGGATAGATAGCATAATTAAAATGTTTAAACTTAGAATAGATCAAAAAGAAGATTTACTAGACAATTTACTTTTGTTAATTGATTTGGAAGTAGCACTAAACACTTATAAAATTTTGTGTTTTGTGAATTTAAAACAATATTTATCAAAAGAAGAATTACTAGAGCTTTATAAATATGCAACGTATAATTCTATAAAGATTATAATGGTAGAATCTTCAAAATATGAATATGTAAAGGAATATGAAAAAATTCTGATTATAGACCAAAACTTAGATGAAAGCATGATATAATATAATTGATGAGATAGAATTTATCCATTTAAGAATTGCATATCTCTATTAATGTAATAATAGAATTAAAACTATTTTGAGGTTTTAGTTCTATGTCATCTTAAATGGTATTAAAACGGACAAATTTTGCTTTATGTTAATACTTGTGTTTTAGTTCTATGTCATCTTAAATGGTATTAAAACATTAGTTTTAGTATTAAAATATCCCAAAATGTTTTAGTTCTATGTCATCTTAAATGGTATTAAAACGTGATTAATTTTGTTTAAATCTTTATTTAGGTTTTAGTTCTATGTCATCTTAAATGGTATTAAAACTGTAGAGATATAGAAAGTTTAAATGTTGATGTTTTAGTTCTATGTCATCTTAAATGGTATTAAAACAATTCCAGAACAATTAAGTTTTGATGTTAGGGTTTTAGTTCTATGTCATCTTAAATGGTATTAAAACAAGTGCGACAGGCACAATCATTACAATAAAGTTTTAGTTCTATGTCATCTTAAATGGTATTAAAACTTATATAACTATTTTATAAAATTTTATAAGGTTTTAGTTCTATGTCATCTTAAATGGTATTAAAACTTAATTACATATAATAAAACACTATGACGGGTTTTAGTTCTATGTCATCTTAAATGGTATTAAAACTGATCCTTATGCTGTTCCTAGTGGTACTCTGTTTTAGTTCTATGTCATTGAAAGTAGTGGATTAGTGAAATTATATATAATGTAGTGCAAAACATTTTGCTAATTAATGTGAAAATAGCATATAACATTATCTATGAATTGATATATTGAATGTGATGTTCTTTAGATAGAAGGAGAAAAAATGCATGACTAAGGCACTAACGATTAAGGTGGGAATTGATGACCTAGAGGATAAAATATGATGGTATAAATACAACAATTATTAAATTAATTGATTATTAATTGCTTTTAGATTAACCAAATAAGTGATTTGTCATAAACTAATATAGGTGATTTAAATGAATGATAGAATAACTAAGAAGGTTGTAGTGGATGCTGGTCATGGTGGTAGTGATCCCGGAGCATCTAGTGCAGATGTTATTGAAAAAGAATATAACTTAAAAATAGCTAATTATATATATAACAGGTTAAAAGAATTAGGAATACCTACATATATAACGAGAAGTACTGATGAGACAATAACCCCAACAGATAGAGTTAATAGAATATTAAATGCATTTGGAAATAGTAATGATGTTATAGTACTTTCTAATCACTTAAATGCAGGAGGTGGTACAGGCGCTGAAGTAGTATATGCGCTTAGAAATAATGATACATTGTCAAAACTAATATTGGAAGAAATTGCCAAAACAGGGCAAACAATAAGAAAATGGTATCAAAGAAGATTACCATCTAATCCATCAAAAGATTATTACTTTATTCACAGGCAGACTGGGAATACTGAACCGGTTTTAATTGAATATGGTTTTGTGGATAATGTCAAAGATGCAAATTTTATTAAAAATAATTGGCAAAATTTGGCAGAAGCTACGGTAAGAGCAATTGCTACTTATGTTGGTGCACCTTATGATCAAGTTTCGGAAGGAAGTATATATCAGGTACAAAGAGGCGATAGCCTATATAGTATTGCTAAAAAATTTGGTGTAAGTGTAAGTAGTCTTAAAAGTGCAAACAATTTACAAAATAACTTAATTAATGTTGGTCAAAAACTTGTAATACCTGGTTTTGTTGAACCTACATATTCAACTATTACATATGTAGTGCAAAAAGGTGATAGTCTTTATTCAATCGCATCAAAATATAATACGACGATAAATGAAATAAAAAAATTAAATGGCCTTACCAATAATACTCTAAGTATTGGAGATACTTTAAAGATACCTTCTAAGGGTAAAACTGATATTGATGTAGATACAACTGCACCTTCTAATACTTACGTTGTACAATATGGTGATACTATTCAAAGTATTGCAAGGGATAATAATTTAGATGTAGATGATTTAATTAATTTAAATAATCTTACAGATTACGAATTATATGTTGGTCAAATACTAAAATTACCTACATATGCTGGCGAGGATGTAGTAAAAGAAGGGGAATACGTAGTTAAAAAAGGTGATAGTTTATATCAAATTGCAATTAAAAATAACACTACAATAGAAGAATTAAAAAAACTTAATAATCTAAAGACAGATGAACTTGATGTTGGACAAATATTAAAACTACCAACCAAAAAAACAAATGAAAAGGTGGAAATTATTCCTGAATCAAATACATATGTTGTTAAAAGAGGAGATAGTTTGTACAGTATTGCACTATCTAATAATACAACAGTAGATGAGTTAAAAAGATTAAACAATTTGACAAGCAATTTACTAAGTGTTGGGATGGTATTAAAACTGCCTAAAACGGAAACAGAAGAAATTGTATACACTGTAAAAAGAGGGGATAGTCTTTATTCAATTGCAAGAGAATATAATACGACGGTAAATGAAATAAAAAAACTTAATAATTTAACAAGTAATTTATTAAGTATTGGTCAAACAATTAGAATACCATTAAGCAAATAAAAACAGTTAAAATAAAATTAACTGTTTTTTAATGTAATTCAACACATACTCCACTAGCT
>ERZ773235.2396-NODE-2396-length-15882-cov-4.396095_pt1 | contig 15882 bp, 16 predicted proteins | sample MGYA00580522_ERZ773235 | MGnify/ENA primary metagenome ERZ773235 (study PRJEB29015, sample SAMEA2737797) | human gut metagenome | biome: human gut; feature: human-associated habitat; material: faeces | place: China | collected 2012 ...
CATTAGGGTTTTCCTGTCCTAATTCAACTAAAGCATTACCATAGCTTTCTCTTGTTGCGATTTTCTTTACTTCTGACATAATGCTTCACCTACTTTCTCTAAATCTTCCATTGCCACTTTGTACTGCTCATCATTAGGAGCTGCACCATGCCAATTTACTTTATTTTCCATAAAAGATACACCTTTTCCTTTTACAGTATTCATAACGATTGCTGTTGGCATACCCTTTGTTTCTTTTGCTTCATTTAAAGCACTTCTGATTTGGTCAAAGTCATGTCCGTTAATTGTAACTACATGAAAATTGAATGCCTTAAATTTTTCATCAATGGGATAAGGTGAGCATACATCCTCAACTGTTCCATCAATCTGCAAATTATTGTTATCCACAATAAATACCATGTTATCTAATTTTCTGTGACCTGCAAACATTGCTGCTTCCCAAACCTGTCCTTCTTCGATTTCTCCATCACCTAGCATTGCATAAACACGATAGTCACTGTTATCCATCTTTCCGGCAAGTGCCATACCTACTGCTGCTGAAATTCCCTGTCCAAGAGAACCTGATGACATATCAAGTCCTGGAGTGTGCTGCATACATGGATGTCCCTGAAGGTGGGAACCGATATGTCTTAATGTAACTAAGTCTTCTACTGGGAAATATCCCTTGTGAGCTAATGTTGCATATAATCCAGGTGCTGTGTGACCTTTGGATAATACGAAACGGTCTCTGTCCGGATCCTGAGGATTCTTAGGATCTACATTCATTTCCTCAAAATATAAATATGTAAAAAGATCTGCTGCGGATAAAGAACCGCCTGGATGTCCAGCTTTTGCTGCATGAACGCCTGTGACAATTCCTTTTCTCACTTCATTTGCCATCTTCTGAAGTTCTAATTTGTTCATGGTTTCCTCCTTATTGCCCAATATAATCCCAGAATCTGTTGTACTTCACTTTGCAATGAAGATTCTGAAATCACATCTATATCCTATTCACCAAATACTGCGATATAATCTTTTTTAAACTTCTCAATTCCAGCATCAGTTAAAGGATGTTTGGTCATCTGTTCAATTACTTTATATGGAACTGTTGCAATATCAGCACCAGCTAAAGCACAGTCTGTTACATGGATAGGATTTCTTACAGAAGCTGCGATGATTTCTGTATCGTATGCATAAATGTCAAAGATCTCAGCAATCTGTCTGATTAAATCAATTCCTGGCTGGCTGATATCATCTAATCTTCCAAGGAATGGAGAAACATATGTAGCACCTGCGTTAGCAGCAAGGATTGCCTGGTTTGCAGAGAAGATTAATGTAACATTTGTCTTAATCCCTTCTTTAGAAAGAACTTTTACAGCCTTTAATCCTTCTACTGTCATAGGAATTTTAACAACCATGTTTGGATGGATAGAAGCGATTTCACGGCCTTCTTTGATCATGCCTTCTGCGTCTGTTGTCGTAGCTTTCACTTCGCCACTGATTGGTCCATCTACGATAGAAGTGATTTCTTTAATTACTTCTGTAAAGTCTCTTCCCTCTTTTGCAATTAAGGATGGATTTGTTGTTACACCACAGATTACTCCAAGATCATTAGCCTTTTTAATGTCTGCTACATTAGCAGTATCCACAAAAAATTTCATTTGTTTAACCTCCATTTGTTTTTGCTTTGTTTGATGATATGAATATAACACATTTTAAAAGGAAATGCAAGCTTAAAAGCAAGAAAAAATAAGTAAAAATAATTCTTTAGAACAACTTTATAAAAAGATTGATATAATATCAACAGCAAAAGATAATATATTTTATAATATTAATACCAATTTATTAATAGATAAATTAATAATAGAACTAGTAAAAGGTGATAATCATGAATAAAATAGTTGGAGTAAAATTTGAAACAGAAACACAATTAAAATACTATTATATAGGTAAAAATTTAGTAAAAAAAGATGATAAAGTAGTTGTGTCAACTGATAAAGGATTAGAATTAGGAAAAGTAGTTACAGATGTACATCCAATTGATGATAAAAAATTAAAAAAAGAACTACCATCAATTATCCGTTTATCAACAAAAAAAGATTTTATTAACTATAAAGAAAATAAAAAATTAGCTGGACAAGCTTTAAAAAAATGTAAAAAAATAGTAAAAGAAATGAATTTAGAAATGGATGTAATTGAAGCTTATTTTACACTCGATAAAGATCATTTAATTTTTAATTTTTATGCTGATAATAGAGTAGACTTTAGAGAATTAGCTAAGGAATTAGCGTATATCTATAAAACTAGAATAGAGCTTCGTCAAATTGGTGTTAGGGATAAAGCAAAAAAAATAGGTGGATTAGGATGTTGTGGAAGAGAGTTATGTTGTGCAAAATTTTTAAATAAATTTGATTCAGTAACAATATCAATGGCAAAAAATCAAAATTTATCATTAAATCCAAATAAAATCAATGGGGTATGTGGAAGACTTTTATGTTGTTTAAAATATGAAGATGATGGTTATAAAGAATGTCGTAAATGTCTTCCAAAAGTAGGACAAATTATTGAAGTCGAAAATGGAAAAGGAAAAGTTACTTCAATAGATGTGTTAAATAAAAAGATAAAAATAGAATTAGAAAATGGTAATGTAATAGAGGAACAAATTAAAAATGGAAGTAATTAATGATATTTTAGCTTATGAAAAATTGAAAATTTATCAAAATCCTAGCATGTTTCAATTTTCACTTGATTCTGTATTACTCCCTAATTTTGTAACTTTAAATAAAAATATAAAGAGAATATTAGATATTGGTACTGGTAATGCAATTATTCCAATTATATTGTCAACTAAAACGCCTGCTAAAATAACCGCAGTAGAATTACAAAAAGAAGTATATTTATTAGCAGAAAAATCAATTAAATTAAATAACTTAGAAAATCAAATCGAATTAATTAATGATGAATAAAAAATTATTATTTAAATCAAGAAACAGAAACATTTGATGTTATTACATGTAATCCACCATATTTTAAAGTAAATAAGGATTCACATTTTAATAAAAGTGATTACAAAACAATAGCAAGACATGAGGTAGCACTAAATTTAGATGATATAATGAAAATAGCAGTTAAATTATTAAAAAATAAAGGAATCATTGCAATAGTGCATAGACCAGAGAGAATGATTGATATTATTCAAAGTATGAAAAAATATAATATAGAACCAAAAAAAATAAGGTTTGTTCATCCTAATAAGAATAAAGAAGCCAATATTATTTTAATTGAAGGTAGAAAAAATGGACAACCTGGTATAAAAGTTTTGAATCCAATATATTCACATGAAAAAAATGGCGAATATACAAATGAAATACAAAAATATTTTAAATAAGGGGTGATATAATGTCTCAAAAAAGTTATGATAATACACCAACATTATACTTAATTCCAACACCAATAGGTAATATGGATGATATAACTCTAAGAGCAATAAATACTTTAAAAAAAGTTGAAGTTATTTTTTGTGAGGATACACGTGTAACTGGATTACTTTTGAAACATTTAGATATAAAGAAAAAATTAATTTCAAGTCATTTATATAATGAAGAAAAAAATTATAATAAACTTTTATCTTATTTAGAAAAAGGATATGATGTTGGTTTAGTTAGTGATAGAGGTACACCAATTATAAGTGATCCTGGTTATTTTTTGGCCAAGTATGCTAGTGATAAAGGTTATAATGTTGTTGGATTACCTGGACCAACAGCTTTAATTTCCGCATTAATAATGTCAGGAATTCAACCAATGCCCTTTCTATTTTATGGTTTTTTAAATAGCAAAGAAGAAAAAAGACAAAAAGAATTAGAAAATCTAAAAAATATTAATGCTACTTTAATTTTTTATGAATCACCTCATCGTATTGAAAAGACTTTAAATGATATGAAAAACATTTTGGGAAATAGGCAAATATCAATTTCCCGGGAAATAAGTAAAAAATATGAAGAGGTATATCGTGGAACAATTGAAGAAATTCAAAAACAATTACTTGACATAAAAGGAGAATTTGTTATAGTAGTAAGTCCTGGAAAACAAGATGAAAACTATGACAATTTGACAATTATTGAACATATTAATCTTTTTATTGAAATGGGAAATACTCCTAATGAAGCAATAAAGAAAGTAGCAAAACTTCGTCATCTAAATAAAAATGAAGTATATAAAAAATATCATAGAGGTGATTAAATGAAATTGATAGTTGGTTTAGGAAATCCTGGACGCGAATATGATAAAACGAGACATAATGTTGGTTTTATGGTCGTTGATACGATCGTTTCAAATTTAGGATTAAGTTTTAATAAAGAAAAATTTGATGGAATGTTGGCAGAAGTCATGATTAATCAAGAAAAAATAATGTTTTTAAAACCTCAAAGATATATTAATTTATCTGGAGAAGTGATAAAAAAATATGTTGATTTTTATAAAATAAATGTCGATGATATATTAATTATTAGTGATGATTTAGATCTTGAAGTAGGAAAAATGAAACTTCGTAAACAAGGTGGTAGTGGAGGACATAATGGCCTAAAAAATATTGAGTTAAATTTAAAAACTAAAAATTATAAACGATTAAAAATTGGTATATCAAATAATAAAATGATTGATACAAAGGATTATGTATTGAGTAAATTTTCTAAAACTGATCAAGAAAAAATAAATCAAATTATAGACAAAACACCAAGTATAATTAATGATTATTTGAGTATGACATTTGATAATTTGATGAATAAATATAATTAATGATACAAAAAAGTATCATTTTTGTCGTGTGAAAGGAGATAAAATATGTCATTTATAAATAAATTATTTGAATTAGATAACAGTGAAATTATTTATGGATTAACAGATGAATTAAAATGTATTTATATTAGTCAAAGATATAAAAAATTAGATAAATCAATACTTATTGTATTAAATACATTATATGAAGCTAATAAATTATATCAATCTTTAAGTAATTATATAGATGATGTTTATTTATTTCCAATGGACGATTTTTTAACAAGTGAAGCTTTAGCAATGAGTCCAGAATTGAAAACGACTCGTTTAGAAACATTAGAAAATATAATTAAAAATCAAAAAAATATTGTTATAACTAACTTGATGGGATATTTAAGATATTTACCTCCTAAAGAAAGTTATAAACAAAGTTTTATTACTTGTAAGACAAATGATGAAATAGATGTTCAAAAGTTAATCAAAAAGTTAGATATGAACGGATATATACGCCAATCTATTGTTACTAAAACAGGAGAAATGGCAATAAGGGGTTTTGTTATAGATATTTTTCCAATTAATGAAAAAAATCCAATAAGGATTGAACTATTTGGAGACGAAATAGATTCAATACGTATTTTTGATGTTGATACACAACGTACTATAAAAGAAATAGATAGTATAATAATAGCTCCAAATTCTGAATTTATTATAAATCAATCTGTTGAATATAGTGAAAGAAAACAAAAAAATTTAATTAATTATATAAAACCAGTTAATATTGGAAAATATTTAGATGATAGTGAAACCATTTTTATAAACTATTCAAATATAAAAGTCGGTTATGAACAACTTCAAAATCAAATCTTTGATTATAATACTACAGAAGAAAAAACAAATACTGAGAAGTATATGCATAATTTAGATGATATAAAGAATGATACAATAATTTATTTAGAAAGTTTTGATAATAAAATAGATAATGTAAAAAATACAAAAATATATAAAACACATGATATTTTACCTTTTTCAAAGGAAAAAAAAGAAATAAATATGCGTTTGAATAGATATATTAGTAATAAAAATATTGTTATCATTTGTCTTGAAAATGAAAAAAGAATAAATAATATTATTGATTATTTAGAAAACAACAATATTGTAATAACAAATGAAAATGAAATCTTTGAAAATAAAATAAATGTAATAAAAAAAGTAATGACTAAAGGTTTTGAATTTAATAATTATATTATTATAACGGAGAATGAACTATTTAATAAAAAAGAATTAAATATTAAATATAAAAGTAATTTTAAATATGGAACAAAAATTAAAAATATAAACAATTTAAATATTAATGATTATGTAGTTCATGTGGCACATGGTATAGGTAGATATACAGGACTAAAAACTTTAACTAAAAATGGTTTAAAAAAAGATTATTTAACAATCGAATATAAAGGTGGAGATAAATTATATATTCCAGTGGAAAAGATTGAATTGATAAGTAAATTTTCTTCTAATGAAGGAGTAGTACCTAAAATTAATAAATTGGGAAGTACTGAATGGCAAAAAACAAAATTAAAAATACAAAAAAAGTTAGAAAATATTGCTGGTCAATTATTAGAACTTTACGCTAAAAGAGAATCAAGTATTGGTTTTGCTTTTGATAAGGATGATGAAAATCAAATAGCTTTTGAAAAAGAATTTAAATTTACAGAAACAGTAGATCAATTAAAAGTAATTGAAGAAATAAAAAAAGATATGGAAAAACCAAAACCTATGGATAGATTATTATGCGGTGATGTAGGTTATGGAAAAACAGAAGTTGCATTTAGAGCAATGTTTAAAGCTGTACTTTCATCTAAACAAGTAGCTTATTTATGTCCAACTACTATTCTATCAAATCAACACTATGAAAATGCATTATTAAGATTTCAAAATTTTCCAGTTCGTATTGAATTATTAAATCGTTTTGTAACACCAGCTCGTGTTAAAAAAATAAAACAAGATCTTATTGATGGTAAAATAGATATTGTGATAGGTACACATAGGCTTTTAAGTGAAGATATTGTCTTTAAAGATTTAGGATTATTAGTAATAGATGAAGAACAACGTTTTGGTGTAAAACATAAAGAAAAAATAAAGAAATTAAAAAGTAATGTTGATATTCTTACTTTATCTGCAACCCCAATTCCAAGAACTCTTCAAATGTCATTGACAGGAATTAGAAATCTCTCTCTTATAGAAACACCACCAGTTGACAGATATCCAATTCAAACCTATGTTTTAGAGGAAAATAAAGGTATCATAAAGGATGCTATTTATAAGGAATTATCACGTGGCGGACAAATATTTATTTTATTTAATAATATAGAAGAAATGGATTTAAAAATGTTAGAAATTAACAAATTAATTCCTGATGCTAAAATTGTATGTGCTCATGGTAGAATGAATAAATCCGAAATAGAAGAGGTAATGTTAAAGTTTATCAATAAGGAATATGATATTTTATTATGTACAACAATTATAGAAACAGGAATAGATATTCCTAATGTAAATACTTTAATTATAATTGATGCTGATCATTTTGGTTTATCACAATTATATCAAATTAGAGGACGTGTCGGTAGAAGTAATAAAATTGCCTATTGTTACTTGATGTATAATAAAGGAAAAATATTAAGTGAAATAGCTACTAAGCGTTTAAATGTTATAAAAGAATTTACGGAGTTGGGGAGTGGATTTAAGATAGCAATGCGTGATCTGTCTATAAGAGGTGCTGGTGATATACTTGGAAGTGAACAAGCAGGATTTATTGATAGTATAGGTATTGATTTATATTTAAGAATGCTTGATGAAGAAATAAATAAAATAAAAGGTATTAAACCAAAAGAAGATGTAACTACTGATAAACCATTATTAGAAGTAGAAACTTCAATTGATGACAAATATGTTAATGAAGTTGATTTAAAAATTGAAATTCATGAAAAAATAAATAGTATCGATTCTTATGACAAATTAATAAAAGTTAAGGAAGAATTAGAAGATCGTTTTGGTAAAATAACAGAAAGTATTTTAATTTATATGTATGAAGAATGGTTTGAAAAAGAAGCTAATAAATTAAATATTATAAAAGTTCGACAAACTAGTAATTTTGTTGAAATAACTTTACCTAAAGAAATAACTAATATTTTAAGAGGAGATTTGTTATTTACAGAAGTTAGTGCTATTAGTCGTATGTTTAGATTTAGTATGAAACATGAATGTTTAATAATAACATTAGATATTGTTAAATTAGATCGTCATTTTATTTATTATTTAATAGAATTATTAGAAGTTATTAAAAAGGCTATTTCTAGTTAATGTTTTATTGACAAAAAAAAACTTATGATTTTACATAAGCTTTTTTATTTATTTTCTATAGCGTCCATTATATTAGGAATCATTTGTTTTTTACGTGATACAATACCATCTAAATAACATCCTTGTTTAAATTCATCTACATCAAAGCAATTATCTAATACTTCTTTTGCATTATCATTATAATAAATATATGAACCATTTTTAATAATGTCTGTAGCAAATAGTGCAACTATATGATAATCATTATTTTCGGCAACATTATTGATTAATTTTATATATTCATCTTTTTCTTTTTCAATTTCATCGATATTTAGAGTTACAACTTGTCCAACTCCAACTTTTTTACCATCAATTGTAAAGTTTTTAAAGTCTGAATATAAAATTTCTTCTTTTGTTTTACCTTTTAAAGATGCACCTGCTTTTAACATATCCATTCCAAACTTTTCGTAATCAACGTTTGCGATTTTAGCTAAATCTTTAACTATTTCTTTATCTATTTCAGTTGTTGTAGGAGATTTAAATAATAATGTGTCTGAAATAATTCCAGATAACATAAGTCCTGCAATATGTGAAGGAATTTCTATGTTATTTTCTTTAAATAGCATATATATAATTGTATTTGTACTACCAACAGGCATATTTCTAAAGTTTATTGGAAGTGTAGTTCCAATTGTTCCAATTTTATGGTGATCAACAATACCAACAATGTCTGCTTCTTCTAGACCGTCAACACTTTGACTAGCTTCGTTATGATCTACAAGAATAACTTTTTTTCTTTTTTTATCATTTATGTCAGAAAATCTTAACATACCAAGGCATATATTTTTATCATTTATAATTGGGTAATTACTAAATTTTCTTTTATTTGCAATATCGACAAAATCATTAACATATCCATTTTCATTAAATGTTACAACATCATCTGTTAAGGTTAATTCTTTTAAGTAATTAGCAAGTTCTATTTTTCTTGAAGTCTTTAAAGTATTATTTTGTGTTCTAACTACATTAATTTTATTTTTCTTAGCCATTTCAAGATGTTCTTCTTTTATTTGAGCATTACCAGTTAAAATAATCATTTTAACGTTGTTCTTAATAGCATATTCAATAATACTATGTCTATCACCAACCATAAGAATTGTATTCTCATTTATATTAATGTTTTCAATAAATGTTGTACTACGATATGAAGCAATTAATAATTCCCCTTTGATTTCATCATCAAATTTTAATATTTCTTCAGCATTTATTGTATCTATTATATTTTTATATGATGTATTTAAAATAGTATTTTCATTTTCAAATTGAGCTTTAGAAATATCTTTTAATGAAACAATACCAACAAGTTTATTTTCATCATTTACAATAGGTAATGTTCCAATCTCATTTTCATTCATATATTTAAGACCTTCATAAATTGAATTAGTTTCGTCCATATAGTAATTTTTTAAATAATTAATATCTCTTATTTGTAATTTGACATCGTTTAAATATTTTGGTTGTTTTACTTTGAAATAATCTAATACATACTTTGTTTCATTATTAGGATTACCAAGAATCGTAGGAATTGTTTGATCTCCAAGGGTATTTTTTAAATATGATAAAGCTATAGAAGCTGTAACACTATCTGTATCAGGTTTTTTATGTCCAAAGATTAAAGTTTTTTCCATAATATTTTTCCTCCTTGCATATGACATTATACCACAAAAACCAATTTTTAAAGTATAAAAAAGGTAATTTTAACCAAAATATCCATAGAGAGTGAGGTAAAGTATGAAGGCAACAGGAATTGTGAGAAGAATAGATGAATTAGGACGCGTTGTGATTCCAAAAGAAATTCGTAAAACACTTCGTATTCATGAAGGAGAAAATGTAGAAATTTTTGTTGATACTAGTGAAAATATAATTTTAAAAAAATTTTCTGTTATGAAAAAATTAGAAGATTTTGCTCAAAATTTAACTGATGTCGTGAATTCTTATATAAAACATAATATTATTATAACCGATACAGATTCTATTATAGCTGCATCGGGAGAATATAAAAAAAAGTATTTAAAACAATCAATAAGTAATAATTTGTTAACTTCAATTCAAAGAAGAGAAAATATAGTTGAAAATCATTTTAAAAATATAGAAATTATAAACGATGAAAGTATTGAGGGAAGTTATATAATAAATTCTATTAGTGCTCATGGAGATGTGGCTGGGCTAGTAATTATTTTGTCAACAGAAAATCAAGTAGGTCAATTAGAAGAAAAAATAGCTAATATAACTTCTAGTTTTTTATCTAAATATCTTGAAGAATAAAAATCTTTATGTTATAATTAAGCATATTTAAAAATTATGAAAGAGAGAAGAATAATATTGTTTTTACAGAGAGTTTATGTTTGGTGAAAGTAAATAAAACAAATTATTTGAAATGGCTCTGGAATTGTTTAAGTGAATTAATTTAGCTTAAACCGTATATATGCGTTAGATATTTGAGAGTATAGATTTTATCTATAAAATAAGGTGGTACCGCGATTTATTCGTCCTTAATATAAGGACGTTTTTTTATTAGGAGGATGGTTTATGCGTTGTTTTGAAAAAATTAGTTATGATCAATTTAGAAAGGATATTTGTGATAATAAAAAATTATATGATGAATATACTTTACCAACACGTAGTACAAAAAACAGTGCCGGTTATGATTTTGTAGCAATAAATGATTTTCAAATAAAACCTGGTGAAATAAAAAAAATACCTCTGGGTATAAAAGTTCAAATGAATGAAGATGAAGTTTTATTTCTAATTGTTAGAAGTAGTATGGGTTTTAAATACAATGTTAGAATGACCAATCAAACTGGTGTTATAGATAGTGATTACTATAATAATGAGACAAATGAAGGTCATATGTGGATTAGTTTACAAAATGAAGGTAAAGAAGATTTTATTGTTAAAAAAGGTGATCATATTGTTCAAGGTATATTTATGAAATATTTAACCGTAGATGATGAAGAAGAAATAAATAATGTTAGAATTTCAGGATTTGGAAGTACTAATTAAGGAGGAATATTATGAAAAAAAATTTTTACATTACAACAGCAATAGCTTATGCATCGGGTAAACCACATATTGGTAATTCTTATGATATTGTTTTAGCTGATGCGTATGCAAGATATAAAAGATTACTAGGTTATGATGTATATTTTCAAACAGGTACAGATGAACATGGAGAAAAAATTGAAAAAAAGGCTATAGAGGCTGGGATTACACCACAGGAATATGTTGATAATATAGCAGGTGAAGTAAAGCAGGTATGGGATAGTTTGAATACTAGTTATACTAAATTTGTTAGAACTTCAAATCCTGAACATCGTAAAACAGTAACTAAAATTTTTAAAAAATTGTATGAGCAAGGAGATTTGTATAAAGGAAAGTATGATGGTCTTTATTGTACACCATGTGAGTCCTTCTTTACAGAATCACAGTTAGTTGATGGAAAATGTCCAGATTGTGGTCGTGAAGTAACTAGGGCTAGTGAAGAGGCATATTTCTTTAATTTAGGAAAATATGCTAAAAGATTAGAAGAATATCTTGATACTCATCCTGATTTCATTCAACCAGAGAGTAGAAAAAATGAAATAGTTAATAATTTCTTAAAACCAGGTCTTCAAGACTTATGTGTAACTCGTACATCATTTGATTGGGGAGTACCAGTTGATTTTGATGATAAACATATAATATATGTTTGGATAGATGCACTTAGTAACTATATTACTTTCTTAGGATATGATCCAGATGGTAACCATAGTGAAGAATTTAAAAAATATTGGCCAGCTAATATTCAATTTATAGGAAAAGATATCATCCGCTTTCATTCAATTTATTGGCCTATTATGTTAATGGCTTTAGATTTACCTTTACCAGAAAAAATATTTGCTCATCCATGGGTTTTATTTGGTAATGATAAGATGAGTAAATCAAAAGGAAATATTGTTTATGCTGATGCTTTAGCGCAACATTTTGGAACTGATACTGTAAGATATTATTTGTTACATGAAATTCCTTTTAATAGTGATGGAACTTTCACTTATGATTTATTTATTGATCGTATTAATTCAGATCTTGCTAATGTTTTAGGAAATTTAGTAAATAGAACAATATCAATGGCTCATAAATACTTTGATGGAGAAGTATTTAAACCAAGGGAATTTGAAGAAATTGATAATGAATTAAAAGATATTGTAATAAATACACCATCTAAAGTTGAAGAAAAAATGAATAGTTTTAAAACAATGGAGGCTTTAGATGAAATCTTTGAAATATTTAGAAGAAGTAATAAATATATAGATGAAACTACACCTTGGATTCTCGCAAAAGATGAAAATAAGCAAGAACGTTTAAAGACAGTTTTATATAATTTACTTGAAAGTATAAGATCTGGAGCAGTTTTATTACAACCATTTTTACCTGAAACAGCTGAAAAGATTTTTGAACAATTAAATACTAATAATAAATCAATTGAAAGCATTAATTTTGATGGTTTAGAAGATCATACAAAGCTAAACCAACCAGAACCTTTATTTGTTAGAATCAATAAAGAGGAAAAAATGCAAGAAATAAATAAGGATAATGAATAACATTATCTTTTTTAGTGTAAAATGTTGTAAATTGTCGTAAAAATAAAGGAAAAAGTCATTGCTGATATAATATTAATGTGCTATATTGTTATTGTTGCTTAATAAGAATAGAAAGGGAAAAATATGACTACTAGTAAATATGCGGATATGAAGTATGTTGTATTGATAGGAGTAGGTATTTTCATAACGCTACTATGTAGTGCTATAATTGATACAAGTTTTATAGATGTACTGTATTTAGTATTAATATTTATATGTGCAATAAGATACATTATTGTGTGTTTAAAAGGTTAGATTAAAGTTTCTTATTGAAACTTTTTTTGTTATACTAAAAAAGAGGTGATTTTATGTATATAGATACACACTGTCATTTGGATAGTAAAGATTATGACAATGTAGAAGACGTCATAAAGAGAGTTGAAAATAATATACTTATAGTAAGTGGTGTAGATGATCGAACTAATAAGGAAGTAATTGCACTATGTAATAAATATAAAAATATATATGGCACAATCGGTCTACATCCAAGTGAAATACATGATAATTATGAAGAAACTTTAAAGTTTGTAGAAAATAATATGTCTAATCCTAAAATAGTTGGAATAGGAGAAATAGGACTTGATTATCATTATGACAATGTAGATAAAAATTTACAGAGAAAAGTTTTTCAAAAACAAATAGAATTAGCAAAAAAATACAATAAAACAATCGTTATACATAGTCGTGATGCAGCACAGGATACTTTAGATATATTAAAAAAATCTTCTATAACCAATAATAAAGTAGTAATGCATTGTTATAGTTATAGTAAAGAAATGGCTTATGAATTTATAAAAATGAATATTAAATTGGGTATAGGAGGTGTTTTAACTTTTAAAAATGCACATAAATTAAAAGATATTGTAGAAGAACTATCATTAAATAATTTTTTATTAGAAACTGATAGTCCATATTTAACTCCAGAACCACATAGAGGAGAAAAAAATGAACCTTGCAATGTTATTTATGTAGCTAAGAAAATAGCGGAGTTGAAGAATTTACCCCTTGATGAAGTATTAGAAGTAACAACTAGTAATGCTATTTGTCAATTTGACTTAAAGCTTGATTTATGATAAAATTTAGTTGTCATTATGAGGTGAATAAAAAATGAATATATATTTACTAGAACACTTTCTAAGGTGGGTAGGAATGTTATTTGTATCATTTATTTCTATCTTTAATGTTGGAACATATGATGAATATGTTTTAAATGTAGATAATAAAAATATGGATTTTGGAACGACTGTTGTTAATAGTCAACCAATTGTTTTACAAACGCAAAAAGAAGAGGCAAAACCCGTTGAAGTACAAACTCCTGTAGTTAATACAGTAGAGCAAGAAGTAGTTAAACAACAACCAACTGTTGAAGAGCAACCAAAAGAAGAGGTAGTGCCTGCATCTACTACTTTAGAGGTAATGACTGGTAAGTTAACTGGTTATGGTCCAGATTGTGCTGGATGTTCAGGACGAGGTAATTTAGCTTGCAAAACTGCAAAAGGAACGAAACATAATTTATATAATGATGGAATCTATTATAATGATTCTACATTCGGTCAAGTTCGTATAGTAGCTGCAGCTATTCAAAAATTTCCTTGTGGAACTATAATTGAAATAGTTAAAGCAGGACAACAACCTATTACAGCTGTTGTGTTAGACCGTGGTGGTTCAATGAATAGTGCTTTTTCAAAAGGAACTATTTGGATAGATTTAGCCTATGGTTCAACTGCAGATGCAAAAGTAGGTGGTGTATCTGGTCTAAATTATCAAATTAATGTTAAAAGATGGGGATGGTAATCCTCATTTTTGTTTGCATATATATTAATATTTTAGTATAATTTTTGGTATGGATGTGATTATATGGAATATTCATTAAAAACATTAAAAGATGAAATGAAGACGAATAATTTTAATTTTAAAAAAATGTTTGGACAAAATTTTATTATTGATGAAAATATAACTAATCGAATTGTTGAACTAGCTGATATTGATAAAAATACATTAGCTATTGAAATAGGACCTGGTGCAGGAGCTTTAACTACTAAATTATGTCAAAAGGCTGGTAATGTTTTATGTTATGAAATAGATACATCATTAAAACCGATTTTGGACAAAATGTTAGAAAATTATGACAATGTTAATGTTTTGTTTAAAGATTTTTTAAAAAGTGATGTTCAAAGTGATATAGAAAGTTATAATTATGATAAATTGTATGTGGTTGCAAATTTACCTTATTACATAACAACTCCAATTATAATTAAATTAATCGAAGACAATATTATGCCAGATAAAATAGTTGTTATGGTTCAAAAAGAGGTTGGTAATCGTTTTAAGGCATCTGTTGGAACAAAGGATTATAATTCATTATCTATTTTTTTAAATTACTATTTTAACGTTAAAAAAATTATCGACATAAGTAGAAATGTTTTTATTCCTAAACCAAATGTAGATAGTATAGTAGTAGAATTTAGTAAAAAAGAAAAAAAATTAGATTTAAAGAATAAAGAATTATTTTTTAAATTAATAAGAGATAGTTTTAAACAAAAAAGAAAAACTCTAAAAAATAATTTAAAAGAATATGATTTAGAAAAAGTAAATGAAGTTTTGAGTAAATATAATTTAGATACAAGTATTAGGGCTGAACAGGTATCAATAGATATTTTTGTAGATATAGCAAATAACTTAGATGATTAATATCATCTTTTTTTTGACAAAAAAATTATTTCTTTTTGAATATTATAGTATTGGTGATAATATGTTGAGCTTTATAAATAAAATTGTTTGGTTAATTGCAACGATATCAATAGTTATTTCTAGTCTTTATTTTTCAATGAAACTTAAGTTTTTACAGTTAAAAGTTAAAACTATTTTTTCCTGTTTAGTTTCAAAAACAAAAACAGATGAAATAAAACCTTTCAATGTTTTAATGATAACACTTGCAGGTCGTATTGGAGTTGGAAGTATAGCCGGTATTGCTTTATGTATTTACATAGGTGGAATAGGTAGTATTTTTTGGTTATGGATAATGACTTTTTTTTCAGCAATCCTAGCTTATGTTGAAACAGTTTTAGGAGGAGTTTATAAAGAAAAAGATGGCAAATTTTATAAAGGGGGA
>ERZ773235.2398-NODE-2398-length-15866-cov-4.633736_pt1 | contig 15866 bp, 14 predicted proteins | sample MGYA00580522_ERZ773235 | MGnify/ENA primary metagenome ERZ773235 (study PRJEB29015, sample SAMEA2737797) | human gut metagenome | biome: human gut; feature: human-associated habitat; material: faeces | place: China | collected 2012 ...
AGCATTACTGGTCGTCAATGGATAATTGAATGTTTTTAGATTGAGAATAGTATAAATGGCGAAACCACGCCGAGCGCTTCACATCGCGGCAGGTATTGACCGCAATTTGCATCAGCCATGTCTTTTCGCTGCATTCGCCTCTGAATACGTCGATATTTTTGTATACCTTGAGAAAGGTATCTTGAACGGCATCTTTCGCCAGTTCTTCGTCGCGCAGCATGATAAAGCACATGCGCCGCAATGGGGTTTGATATTGTTCCACCAGCCGATTCAGTATTTCTGTCGCTTCGTTTTCGTTTGTGCTTTCCATCAGCCGCTCACCTCCTGTCAAATATATAGACGTATGTGCGCGCGATTTGAGCGGCTTTTTTTCAAATTTTTTCAGACGTTCATCCTGACCGTCGAGCCGTTCGGCGTTTTGGTCACGACAATCTGCTTATCAATCCGCTCCTCCAGCTCCTGCACATGGGAGATAATGCCGATCAGCCGCTTGCCGTCCGCCAGCTCCAGCAGCACATCGATGGAACTGCGCAGCGCGTTTTCATCCAGCGAGCCGAAGCCCTCGTCGATAAACATCGCATCCATACGAATCTGTCCGCTCTGGCTCTGCACCGCGTCCGAAAGCCCCAGCGCCAGCGCGAGGCTGGCCAGAAACGATTCGCCGCCGGAAAGTGTGGACACGTCGCGCGCCTGCCCGGTGCTCCTGTCCAGCACCTCCAGATCGAGGCCGCTCTGGCTGACGCGGTTGGCCGCCTCCCGCATGACGCGCAGGGTGAACATGCCGTCCGTCAGCCGCGTCAGCCGCTTGTTCGCCGCCGCGACGACAAAGCAGAAATAATACTGCTGCACGTAGGCCTCGAACGTCAGCTTGGCGCGCGGGTTGCCCGCCGCGATGCCCGCGCAGCAGGTATACAGCTCCTGAATGATCTGCCACTTTCCGCGCTTTTTCTGAATCGCCGCGTTCGCCTGCCGGATTTCCCAATCTGCCGATTCATGCAGCGTCAGCTTGCGCACCATGGCCTTTTCCGCGTTTTCCGCCTTTGCCTGCCGGTCAAGCGCCGCCGCCCGCCGGTTTTGCAGCGCGGTCAAATCCGTTCTCTGTCTGCCGCTCAGCTTCTCCTCCAGCTCCCGGCTCTGCGCGGCGAGCGTGCGCTTCTGCTCGTCAAAATTCCGGATTTCCCGATCCAGCCGCTCGATGTCCGCGTTCGTCCGTTTGGCAAGCCGGTAGCTCGCTTCATCCTCAAAGCCGTGCGCTGCCCGCTTCTGTTCAAACGCTTCCGTCTGCGCCCGCAGGTCTTCCTCAAGCGCCGCGAGCTGCTTTTGCGCCGCATCGACGGCGCTCTGCGCTGCGGTTTTCCGCTTATCCAGCGTCTGATACGCGCTCCGCGCCGCGTCGATCTCCCGCTGGCGGTCTGCTGCCGCTCGATGCGCCGCGTCGATGCGCGCCGCCAGCCGCTGCCGCGTCTCGTCCGCCTCGATTTTCAGCGCCCGCAGTCGGTCTTCCCGCTCGTCCAGCGCGGCTCGGTTCGCCGCCAGCCGCGTCGCCGCGTCGCTTTGCGCCTTTTCGGCGGTCTCGCGGCGCTTTGCGGCCTGCTCCAGCGCCTGCCGGGTGACGGTCTCCGGGGTGATCTGCGCCGGGCAGGGGTGCGCGGTCGAGCCGCACACGGGGCAGGGCTGCCCCGCCTTCAATTCGCGCGCCAAAAGCCCGGCCTGGCTGAGGTAATAGCTGTTCTGCGCGGCGGTGTAGGCGGCCTGCGCCCGGCTGCTGTCCTCTGTCAGCCTTTGCAGCTCCCGCTTCTGCGTGTCCAGCGCCGCTTTCAGCCGCTCGACCTCGCCCAGTACGGGCAGGCAATCCTCCATCTGCTTCGCCTGCGCCAGCAGCGCGTGAATCTCCCCGCCGCGGCTCTCCGCTTCCTTCATGCGCGTTTCGGCCTCGGGCAGCGCCTTTTCCGCCTGTTCAAGCGCCGCCTGCGCATCGGACAGCGCCGCCCGCTGTGCGTCCATATCCCGCCGGGTGCGCCGCATCAGCGCCTCGTCGGTTTCAAGCTGCTGCGCCCTGCGCGCGGCCGCCAGCGCCGTCCGCCGCGCGTCGATCTCGCCCTGCCCGGCCGTCAGCGCCGCCAGACGCGCCTTTTTGCTTTCCCATTCCGCAAAATCCCGGTTGACGCGCTCGCCATCGGTCACGGCGGCAATCAGCGCGCCGATCTGGTCGGCGGCTTCCTTTTTCTCCTTCTTAGCCTGCTCCTGCGCGGCCTTTTCCTGCTCAATCAGCCGCGCCAGCAGCGCGCAGAGCGCGTCGGTATGCTGAATTTGGCCGCAGTAGCTCAGCAAAATCTCCCGCTCGGCAAATTCCGCTTCCGGGTCGATCTTCCCTTCCGCGCTCAAAATGACCTGTTCGAGCGCCTTCTGTTCGTCGGCGCAGGCGCGGTTTTTCTCCTGCAGGCGGCTTTGCAGATCGACGTAGAGGTTGGTGTGAAACAAATCCCGAAAGAGCTTCTTGCGATCGTCGGAGGACGCGGTGAGAATCTTCAAAAAATCGCCCTGCGCGATCATCACCGTCTGCGTAAACTGATCCTGCGTCAGCCCCAGCAGCTCGCGCACGCGGCGGTTGACGTCATCCATGCGCAGAATCTCCTCGCCGGTGTCCTCGTTGCGCATCTGCGCGTCGGCCGCCTGCCGGGTGGTCGTCTCCATCCCGTCCTTTTTCTTCTTCGCCGGGCGCTGGTATTCGAGGTTGCGCCGAATCCACCACGTCTCCCCGCGGTGCCGGAACGTCAGCTCGACGTAGGTTTCCGTCTGATCGGAGACGTAATCCGAATGGAAGGATTTGCTTTTTCGCTTCTCCTTGCCGCCGGAGGCCTCGCCGTAGAGCGCAAAGCTGATCGCGTCGAAGATCGTCGTCTTGCCCGCGCCGGTGTCGCCCGCGATTAAGAAAAGCCCTTCCTCGCCCAGCGCGGAAAAATCAATGACCGTCCGCTTCACATACGGGCCGAACGCCGAAAGAACGAGCTGAATCGGTTTCATGGCCTTTCCTCCAATTCCCTGAGCGTCTTTTCGATTTCCTTCATGTGCGCCGCGCTCGGCGGCTGATCGTTGTTTTGCAGGCGGTAAAAATCGGCGAACAGCTCGACGACGGATTTGCTCTCCATGCGCTGCGCCGCCGTCACATCCAAATCCGTCTTGGTTTTGGAATTGACGATGGAGAACTTCATAATATTGGGAAACACGCCGCTGAGCGTCACCCGCGCGTCCGGCGGCACACATTCGTCGTGCACCGTCACCCAGACGTAATCCTCCGAATACGGCATGCGCATCAGCTCATCCATCATGCCCTCCACCCGGCGAACGTCGCGCACGGGCGACAGCGGCACGGTATGAACGTCGATACAGCCCTTTTCCCGCACATCGACCACCGGCACGCTCTTGCCGTAATCCGCCTCCGAAAAGGAGTATTTCAGCGGCGAACCGGCGTAACGCAGCGTCTCCCGCCGCACCCGCTGCGGCCTGTGGATATGCCCCAGCGCAACGTAATCAAAGGCGTCGAACACCGCCGCGTCGATCTGATCCAGCCCGCCGACGGTATGCTCCTCTGAATCGGATTTCACCGCGCCCGTGATGAACTGATGGCACAGCAGGATGTTCCGCTTCTTCCCGTCGATGGGCGTTTGGCGAAGAACGGCCTGCATCGCGTCCTGATAGGTGACGATCTTCTCCTCCGGCAGGAAGCGCTTGACCTGCTGGGGGCGCAGAAACGGCAGCATCCAGACCGTCAGCTCGCCGTATTCGTCGCTGAGCGTCACGCTCTGCATGCGCCCCTCGAACGCCTCCGTCACGTATACGCCGGCGGATCTCACCAGCGCGGAAAAATACGAGATCCGCTGCGCCGAATCGTGGTTGCCGCTGATGATAAAGACCCGCCTGCCCATCGCCGCCAGCTCGGAAACAAAGCGGTCAAACAGCGCCACGGCCTCGGCCTGCGGCGTCGCGCGCTGGTAAACGTCCCCCGCGATCAGCACCGCGTCCACGTTTTCCCGCCGCGCGATGGGGACGACCTGCCCCAGCAGCACCTCCTCCTGATCCGCCAAAAGGGAAACGTCGTTCATCTGCTTGCCCAGATGCAGATCCGACAGGTGAAGGAATTTCATAGCGTGTCCCCTCCGATTTTTGTTCGTCTTTTATGCCCACTGCCCCAGCAGGTCGCGCATCCAGCCGTATACGTCCATGCCGTAAACCGCTTCCAGCCGTTCGCGCGTCATTACCTCGGCGGTTTTCCCCTGCGCCGCGCACCGCCCGCGATCCATCAGCACGGCGTGCGTGCCGTATTTTTTGGCGAGGCTCAAATCGTGCACGACGGAGATCACCGCGCGCCCCGGCTGCTTCAGCCACGCCTCGATCAGCGAAAAGATGTGCTTTTGATAGATCAAATCCAGATGGTTCGCCGGTTCGTCGAGGATGAGCAGCTTCGGGTTCTGCGCAAACACCTGCGCCAGAAACGTGCGCTGCAGCTCGCCGCCGGAGAGCGTCAGCACGCTTGCGCGCCGCAGCGCCGTCAGGCCGGTCCATTCCAGCGCGCGCTCGACGCACGCTTCCCCCTCGTCGTCGCGCGCGGACAGGAAGCCCGACGCATGCGCATAGCGCCCCAGCGAAACGACCTCCTCCACCGAATAGGCGTAGCTGACCGCGTTCTTCTGCGCGAGGAAACCGACGCTGCGTGCCCGCTCCGCCCCCTTGAGGGCGCGGATATCCCGCCCCTCCAGCGATATCCGCCCCGTATAGGGCACGCCCTGCGCAATCGCCTCGATCAGCGTGGATTTGCCCGCGCCGTTCGGCCCGACGAGCATCAGCCACTGCCCTGCCCGAAGCTCGAAGGAAAGGCCGTCCACCACCGTCTGTGCGCCGTAGCGCACCGTGACATTTTCCGCCCTGAGCATCGCCCTCACCCCGCCTTCCGCGCCCGATAGAAGATGACGACGAACGCGACCGCGCCGACCAGCGACGTCACCACGCCGATGGAAAGCTCCACCGGGCTGAGCAGCGTCCGCGCGATCAGATCCGCCAGCAGCAGAAAGATCGCCCCCGCGAACATCGAAGCGGGGAGCAGCCGCCTGTGGTTCGGCCCGGCGATCATCCGCGCCGCGTGCGGCACGACCAGCCCGACAAACCCGATGCTGCCGCTGATCGACACGCACACGCCGATCAGCACGGACACCGTGACCAGCACCGCCAGCTTCACCCGCCGGACGTTCACGCCGACGTGCCGCGCGTTGTCCTCCCCGATGGCGAATGCGTTCAGCTCGCGGGCATGGCGGACGATTACGCCGCCGCAGAGCAGCAGCGCCAGCGACAGAATCCGCGTGTGCGGATAGCCCGTGCCGGAGAGCGAGCCCATCGTCCAGAAGGCGATGGAGCGCACCTGATCGTTGACGAAGGACAGGATCAGGTTGATGACGCTGGAAACGAACATCGAAAAAATCACGCCGATGAGGATGATGCTGTTCGTGGCCAGCGAATGATCCAGCGCGTAGGCCAGCGAGAGAATCAGCGTCAGCGACAAGAACGCAAACGCCATCGCCATGAGCATCGTTCCGCCGTAATCCGAACCGGGGATGGTGACGCCCAGCGCCAGCGCGATCACCGCGCCGAGCGACGCGCCGGCGGATACGCCCAGCGTCGAGCCATCCGCCAGCGGGTTGCGCAGAAGCCCCTGCATCGCCGCGCCGCACAGGGACAGCGACGCGCCGACCAGCGCGACGTTCATCACGCGGGGCAGGCGCACGTTGACGATGATGTTTTTAGCGACGCCCGCGGGCGCGGGCTTCCCCAGCAGCGCGCAGAAAATCGCCGTCAGGGTGTCCTTCGGCGCGACGGAGACGCTGCCGACGCAGACGCACAGCAGCATGGCCGCCAGCAGCGCGAGGATGAAAAGCGCGTAGGTACGCAGGGAAAAACGATCGGCCATGGAAGCCCTCCATAAACAAAGGGGCTGTCGGCGAACGTCGCGCGACAGCCCTCTGCGTTATTATTGGGTCAGGCGGCGGGGGCTTCTTCAGCCTCATCGTCGTTCAGGAAGTGATACAGCTCGATCGCCGCATCCTTCAGGCGCGGCCCCGGGCGGGAAATCGCGTTGGAATCGGCGTTATAGACCCGGCCGTTCTTCACCGCGCCGATATCGCCCCAGCCATCGCGGCCCATGATCTCCTCCACGGCGGTATCGCCCATGCCCGCGGTGGAGACGATGTAATCCGGGTTGCGCTCGATGACCTGCTCTTCGCTGACGGACTGCCAGCCGGAAATATCCGCAAACGCATTGGTCACGCCGCACATCGTCGCCAGCTCGTCCATGAACGTGCCGCTTCCGGCCGTCCACAGCCCCCACTGGAGCGGAGAAACCTCGAAATAGATGGTCTTTCCGCTCTTTTCGCTCTTGGCGGCGATTTCGTCAAAGGTCGCCTGCATGTCGCCGATGAGCGCCTCGGCCGCGTCGTCCTTCGCCATCAGCGCGCCGATCATGCGGATGGCGGTGTACACGCCCGCGATATCGTTCGCGTCGCTGATGACCACCTTCACGCCGTTCTGTTCGAGCAGCTTGGCCTGCTCCTCCGTCTGGGACATGTCGCTCATCAGCACGACCTGCGGATCGAGCGCCAGAATCTCCTCGATGTTGGTCTCCGCGCCGGATTGCACGACCGGCAGAGCCGAAATGGATTCCGGATAATCGCAGTATTTGCCGCGGCCGACGAGCGCATCCTCGCAGCCGATGGCGCAGAGGATTTCGCAGTCGGACGGGGTGAGCGCGACGATGCGCGTCGCGGGCTGATCGAGCGCGATTTCGCGGCCGTGCATATCCGTCACGGTGATTCCGTCGGCCAGCGCCGCGCCGCAGAGCATCAGCATCACGAAAAGCAGGGCAAAAAGCTTCTTGGACATATCAAAGTCCCTCCTGAAATAAATTGCAAATGAATCGCGGGAGAAACAAAAAGTTCCTCCCTGAGGGACACTAAGCAGACCGTTTTTTCGGTCGGATAGCATATCCCACCCCCAGGGGAATGATGATTCACGATGTAAACAAGTCTCCCGGCTTGGCTTCGTCCTACTGGCGCGCCTTCCCGCTTTCGCAGTGGCTTATCACGTGTTCGTCGGCTTCACGGTTACTGGGATAGCTCGGAAATCGCATCCGATTCCTATGGCGCTTGCGCGCCGCGCATTTTGCGCAGATACACCGGCTATTCATTTGTGGCCTTATTATAACCGTTTTGCGCGCCCGCGTCAATTCGGTTTCACCAAATCCGCACCCTTCGCGCCGCCTGCCGACGCTTGACAATTTTCCCCGTCTATGCCATAATACTTTTGTTTCACAGAAGTGAAACGCGGCGGACAGAAGTCGGCTTCAACGGTTTTTCCATTTTTTGAAAAAAGAAACGACGATCACGAAGGCGTTGGTATGCCCTTTTGGAAAAAAGGGGAGTTCCGCGCCTTTTTTGTCTGGAAAGCCGAAAACAATCAAAGGAGCTCAAACGATGAAACTTTCCAAGATTTTTGCGCTGCTGCTGGCGCTGTGCCTGATTTCCTCCGCCGCCTGCGCCGCCACCTTCACCGACGCGCACGGCAATGTGATCGAGCTGGACGATTCCCTCGAAGCGTATGCCGCCGTCACGCTCGTCGGCGCGGATAACGCGGCGCGTCAGGGCGAAACCAACCTCGGCGACCTGTGGGCGGACGCGCTGCGCTGGTTCGCCGTTTCCGGCGAAATCAACGCGGCCTTTGACGAGGACGACGTGAAGGCCGGAAACGACCGCATCGCCGTGGACGCGGATCACGTCGTCGCGCTGTGGAACGGCGGCAACCTCCGCGCGGATATCGCGGAAGGCACGTTCGGCGCGGAGGCGCTGGCCGAGGTGCTGCCCTTCCCGAACAAGGTTGCCGTCGTCTACATGACCGGCGCGCAGCTTCTGGAGACGCTGGAAGCCGCGTCTCAGGGGCTTCCCTACACGGCGAAAACCGCGGACGCCTGCGCTTCGCTGATGCAGGTCTCCGGCCTGACCTATACCGTCGATACGGCAAAGGCCTACGACGCGCTGGAAGCCTACGGCGACCACTGGTTCACCGCCGGTTCCGTCTCCCGCGTGCGCATCGACGATGTGAACGGCCAGCCGTTTGACGCGGAGGCGACCTACGCCGTCGTCACCAGCAACGCCAACTTCAACGGCATGGACTCCTCCTACGTCCTCAAGGCCGCGGCGGAAGCCAACGAGCAGAGCGCCGTCACCACCGCCGTCGTGCGCGACGTGGTCTTCCAGTTCATCGCCGCCGAGCTGAATCATCAGATCGGCGAGGCCTACGCCGCGCCGCAGGGACGGCTGACGGTTCTGTAAGCCGCCCGCGCATCGGGCTTGATTTGCGCCTTGAACGGCACGTTCAAAACCGAATGTAGATCCTTGCAAGTCCTTCCGTCCGGGGGGACTTGCAACACTCTGCACTCGATTTTCAGAAAGGGAACATCCATGAATTCACAGCTTGAAACCGTCGTTTTTGAAATGGAAAAGGCCGTGCGCGGCAAGCGCGGGGTCATCGAGCATATCCTCGCCGCGCTGCTGGCCGAAGGGCACATCCTGCTGGACGACATGCCCGGCGTTGGCAAAACCACGCTGGCCGTGGCGCTCTCCCGTGCCGTCGATCTGCGCTACCGCCGCGTGCAGTTCACGCCGGACGTGATGCCGTCGGATATCGTCGGCTTTTCGGTGTACGAGCCGCAGAGCGGGCAATTCGTCTATCACGAGGGTGCGGCGACGCACGCCAACCTGCTTCTGGGCGACGAAATCAACCGCACCTCCAGCAAGACGCAGTCCGCACTGCTGGAAGCGATGGAGGAGCGGCAGATCACCGTGGACGGGCGGACATATCCGCTGGAAAAGCCCTTTGTCGTCATCGCGACGCAGAACAACGTCGGCACGGCGGGCACGCAGTTCCTCCCCTACGCGCAGGTGGATCGCTTCATGGTGCGCCTGTCCGTCGGCTATCCCGATCACGACGCGCAGATGGCGCTGCTCCGGGATCGCCTTTCGGAAAACCCGCTGGACGCGGTTAAGCAGGTGCTCACGCGCGAAGAACTGCTGGCGATGCAGGCCGATGTGCGCGCCGTGCAGACCGGCGACGCGCTGCTCGATTACATCACCAGGCTGACGATGGCCTCCCGCGAGCATCCGAATGTCGAGGTCGGCGTCAGCCCGCGCGGCGCGCTGCTCCTTTGCCGGATGGCCAAAGCGCGGGCGTATCTGCTCGGGCGCGCCTTCGCCGTCAGCGAGGATGTGCAGGCCGTGTTCGAGCCGGTCTGCGCGCACCGCCTGATCGTCTCCGCCAAGGCGCGTCTGGCGGGCGTGCGCGCGGCCGACGTGGTGCGCGAGCTGCTGGCCGACGTGCCCAATCCAGATCGCGCGGCCTTATGAAAACGAACCGCCTGTTCTATCTGATCGAGCTGGCCGCCGTCGCCGCGCTGTATTTCTTTGAAAACAACAGCGGTACCCGCGCGGCGCTGGCCGTGTCGGCGCTTGTGCCGCTGCTTTCCGTTCTCTGCGCCTATCGGTGCAGCCGAAGGGCGGCGTTTTCGCTCGACGTGCCCCGGCACGGCGAAAAGGGCGCGCCGCTCGTCTGCCGCCTGTGCGCGCCGTCGCTCTTTCTGTGCGAGGGGCGCGCCGGGCTGCGCCTGCAAAACGCCTTCACGCGGGAGGAAGCGCGCGCCGCCGCCGTCGTGGGGGAATCCGTTTCCCTGCCCGTCCCGCACTGCGGCCTGTTGACCGTCACGGCGGAAAACGCCGAAATTCGGGATCTCTTCGGCCTTTGCCGCTTCCCGGTTTCATCGGGCGCGCCGCAGACCGTGCCGGTTTGGCCGACGGTCTTCCCCGCGCAGGTGACGCTCGATTGCGCCGCCCCGCAGACGCGCGAGGACAGCCGCCTTTCCGCCGTTCGGCGCGGCGGCGATTTCACCGAGACGCAAGCCGTCCGTCCCTATCATCCGGGCGACCCCGTTCGCCAGATCCACTGGAAGCTGTCGGCCAAAATGGGGAAAACGATGCTGCGCGAGGCGGGCGCGCCGCTGACGGGCGACGTTCTGCTCGCGCTGGCCGTCTTCCCGGATGAAGCCCCCGACCCCGACGCGCTGGAAGCGTCGCTCTGCGGCCTGCTCTCCGCGTCCCAATCCCTTTTGGCGCAGGGCATTGCGCACCACGTCGCCTTTTGGCGGCGCGCGCCGCTGGCCGTATCCTCGACCGAGGATTGGGCGCGGGCGCAGCGCATGCTCCTTTCGCCGCCGCCGGCGCCCGACGACACATCCCCCGCCTTTGCGCGGATCGCCGTCTTTTCCCCGTGCGCGGCCATTGACGCATCCGATTCCTTCGCCCGCGTGACGCTGGTTCTGCCGGAGGGCGCGCAGGCGCTCGTCGGCGATATCCCCGTCGCGTTCTTCGGCGCGCGCGCGCCGTTTTTAACCTTGTAAAAAGCAGAAAGGAGCTGCCATGCGGCCGACCAAATCCACCCTCGCGCTGCTCGCGGCGCTCCTGCTCGCGCTGCTCACGCTGGCGCTTTCGCCCGCGCGCGAGGGCGCAAAGCTGCTGATAAACGATCTGTTTTCGCTCAGCGAATCCGCCAACGCATATATCTACGACCGTCTGCCCGTCGCGGCGGGCGCAAGCCGCCTGCCCGCCTGCGCGCTGCTCGGCGGGGCGCTGGCGTTTCTTTCCGCCGCCGTCGCGCTGAGCCAAAGCCGCCTGCCCGCGCTGCTGGCGCTCGTCGCGCTGGCGCTGGGTCAGGCGTATTTCGGGCTGAGTCTCCCGGCGGCCGCCCAGCTCCTGCTGCTCTTTGCGCTGGGGCTGAAGCTCGTCCCGTCCCGCTCCGCCGTTCAGCGGCTGGCGCTCGGCGCGTGCGCGCTGGCGGTCGCGCTCGGCGTCTGCCTCGCCTTTCCCGGCGTACACGCCGCGACGGAAGCCGCGTCCGAACGGGCGCGCGACTTTCTCAGCGGCGCTTCGCTTTCCGAGCTGGCGGACGCGGCCGTTCCGCCCGAGGCGACGCAGACCCGCCGCGAAAACCACCTGAGCCTTTCCACCGGCGGCGGCGGCGCGGTCTCCGAGCGGGATTACCGCCTCGTCACCCGCGCCGAGGAACAGATTTCCGATCCCCCGTGGTTCGACGCGCTGAAAACTGCGCTGATGCTGGCGCTGGTCGTGCTGCTGCTGGCGCTGCCGTTCGCGCCGTTCATGCTGCTGGGCAGGCGCGCCGGACAGGCGCGGGCGCTTCGCGAGGCGTTTGACGACGCGGACAGCCGAAGGGCGGTCTGCGCCATGTTCCGCCACGTCGCGCGCTATTGGGCGGCCTATTTTCCCGTACCGGCGGGGCTTCCGTTTTCGCGCCTGCCGGAAGCGGCGGATATGCCGGACGATTACGCCGCCGCCTACCGCGCCTGCGCCGACACGTTCCTCAAGGCCGCGTACAGCGACGCGCCGATCACGCAGGCCGAGCGGGATGGAGTGAAAATCCTCCTTGACGAAACGGAGCGCCTCCTCTATGATGAGCAGAGCGCGTTCATGCAGCTTAAACTCCGATACCGATATCTTTTGCGCTGAATGATGATGAAAAAAACCCTCTTTCTCGCGGCGCTTCTCCTTCTGCTGACGACCGCTTCCGGCTGTCGCAGCCGAACGAGCGCCGCGCCGCGCGCCTCTGGCGCGCAGCCCCCCGCCGCGTCCTCCGACAGCGGCGCGGCCGCCGACGGTGAGCCCGAAGCCCTGACCGAAAACGGCGGCGAAACAGTCGAAAACCCGCTGGCCGACCGCGCGGAATACGATGAAGCCGCGCGCGCCGAGCTTTTGGAAAACCAATCCCGCACCGTCAGCGGCGAGGGCGAGGGCGGCGGCCTGCCCCTGACGCAGAAGGACGCGGACAGCCGCGCCTTGCAGCTTGACAGCGCCGCCGAATTGGCCGCCGTCAAGACGCTCCCCGCCGAGGAGGCGGAGCGCCTCGGCGTATCGGAAAGCGCGCCCGTCGCCGAAACGGCGCAGCGCTATTATGCCGCGCTGCTGCAAAGCCGCCTGCGGACGCTGTTTGAATGTAAAAAGCAGAACGTCTACATCGAAACCCAAACCGCCTTTATCACCGTTTACAAATCGTCGGCCGAACACGCGCTGGTGCTTTCCGCCGGGGGCTACGACGTGGCCGGAAAGCGGATGGAAAACGACCTCGCCGTGGACGGCGGCTGGGTGCAGCGCAAAAATCCGGATTTCATCGTGAAATTCGTCGCCGCCTCCGCGCTGAACGGCGATACGCTCGGCGAGCTGCTCGCCCGCGACGGGCTACGCGAAACGGCCGCCGCGAAAAACGGCCGCGCGCTGCTGCTGTGCGAGTCGATGACGGACGCGCCGCAGCTTCAAACGGCCGCGGCCCTCTGTCTGGCCAAGGCGATGTATCCCGACCTGTTTGCCGATATCGACGCCGCGCAGGCCGTCGGCCAGCTTGCCGACGAGGCGGGCGCGCAGACCGGCGGCCCCTGGTTTTATCCCGCCATTTGAAAGGAATGTTATGCGTACTCATTCTAAAGACACGTCCGCGCGCGTGCTCAGGCTCACCTATTCCGCGCTGTATCTGGCGATTGCGCTGGTTCTGCCCTTCCTGACCGGGCAGATTCCGCAGATCGGCTCCATGCTCTGCCCGATGCATATCCCGGCGCTGCTGTGCGGCTTCGTCTGCGGCTGGCCGTGGGGGCTGGCGGTCGGCTTTATCGCCCCGCTGCTGCGCTCCGCGCTCTTCGGCATGCCGACGATGTTCCCCGCGGCGGTCGCCATGGCGTTCGAGCTGGCGGCCTACGGCGCGGTGGCCGGGCTGCTTTATCGCGTCCTGCCCAAAAGGACGGGCTGCATCTACGTCGCGCTGATCGCCGCGATGGTCGCCGGCCGGCTGGTCTGGGGCGCGGCGCGCTATCTGCTGGCGGGGCTTGAGCACAGCGCGTTCACCCCGGCGCTCTTTCTGGCGGGCGCGGTCACGACGGCCCTGCCCGGCATCCTGCTGCACATCGTCCTCATCCCCGTGCTGGTGATGGCCATGCAGAAGGCTCGACTGATTCTCAATTAAACGGAGGCGCTCTTATGTCCGATACCCGCGCGTTTCTGCTCGCCCATGCAGCCGCCTATCCCGCGCTGACGCTGACCGACCTGTTCAAGGCGCTGTATCAGAGCGCGTTCGGCTGCGAGCATCTGGTCGCCGATTTCTCCGCCGCCGAAGCGTATATCGCCGCCGAGGCCGAGGGCGCGCGCCCCTGCGGCCGGGAGAGCGTCGAGCCGCTGGACGGGCCGTATGTCCGCGTTCATCTGGATATGCTGAAAAAGGGGCTGAGCGCCCGAACGCTGGCGCGCCTGTTCGCCCTCTCCGCCGAGCATCGGGACGGCGCGCAGGCCGAATTTGAAAAAAAGCTCGCCGTGCTGACGGAGATGATCCGTCAGGGCGAGCTTCCCTTTGACGCGAATGAAGCCGAGCGGTCGATTTCCGCATGGCGCGCGGCGGGCTTTCCGCCCTGCCATCATTCCGAGACGTTCCGGCAGGCCTACGCGCCCGCGTATCGGCTGGTGAAGGCGGCATACGCGCCGCTTCTGCCGCTCCTGCTGGAAATAGACGCGCGTCTGGCGCAGGAAAAGCGCACCGTGCTGGCCATCGACGGCCCCTGCGGAAGCGGCAAAACGACGCTCGCCGCCCTGCTGGCGCGCCTGTACGACTGCCCCGTGTTCCACGCGGACGACTTTTTTCTGCGCCCCGAACAGCGCACGCCCGCGCGCTTTGCCGAGCCGGGCGGCAATCTGGACAGGGAGCGCCTGCTTGAAGAGGTTCTCGCGCCGCTTCGGCAGGGTCAGCCGGTCTCCTTCCGCCGCTTTGACTGCCACAGCCTGACCCTCCTGCCGCCCGTGGCCGTCGCGCCGTCGTCGCTCGCCGTCGTCGAGGGCAGCTACAGCCTGCACCCCGCTCTTGCGCCGATGTACGATATCTCCGTCTGCCTGACCCTCTCGCCCGAATTGCAGCGCCGTCGGATTTTGGCGCGCAACGGCGAGGAAATGGCGCGGCGCTTTTTTGAGCGCTGGATTCCGCTGGAGCAGGCCTATTTCGACGCGATGAAGCCGCAGACGCGGTGCGGCTTTTTGCTCGAGGCCGATCAGCTTTCCGACGAAGCGCCGCTGTAAACGCCGTCGGCCGCACGCTCATATCCGCCGCCGCCCTCCGCGTTCATCAGACTGAACCCGTTTTCATCCAGCGACAACGCCTTCACATTGGCGCGCCCGTCATCCAAAAGCAGCGTGATCTCATATTCTGCCGGATACCAGTATTTATTCTGGAAGTCGTTGTAGCGTGTGACGTACCATGTGCCGGTATAGGTCAGCGCAACGCCCGCCTCGCCGCCGTCCTCCCGATAAACGGTATATCCGCTCTCATAGGTTCCGTCTGCGTGAAGGATGAGCGCATCCTCCGCCATGTTGCCCCCGGCGGTCATATACCACGCGCCTTCCAGCCGCTGCATCACGTCGTATTGGATTTCAGCCTCCATCAAGGTCAGATCGCGCAGGGGCACAAAGCCCCAGACGATCGCTCCGCCGTCCGTGAACGTATTCTTTGCCGAAACCTCCGCGGTCACATACGCCCAATCGTTGCCCAGCATCCCCATGCACTGAAAGGCCGTCCCCTCGGGGACGCTGAGCTGCGCGAATTGGGATACGAACGGATCATCCGTCAGGAAGGTATCGCGCGCCGCCCGAACGTCCACATTCAGCATTCTGACCCATGTTTCATCGAGCGGTTCGCCCCGCGCCGCATCGCCCAGCAGCGTGTTCTTGACCCAGCCGATGCGGCTTGTGCGCTCGCTGACGTCGTACATCACGCATGTCCACGCTTCCCCATCCCCGTTTGTATACCCGCGCAGCGTCCAAAGCTCGCCCTTCAGGCCGACGGCCGCCTTTCCTTTTGCCGCGCGCCACGCGGATTCGCCGAAGGGCGCGCTGTAAACCGGCGCGGTCTTTTCGCCGACATGGCTTTCCCGCCGCCACGAATCGCGATATTCCAAACAGTTTATCCCGCTTTCGAGGGCGGCGCGCATGTGATTGACGGCCAGCACATCGTCAACGGTTCGCGGGAAAAGCCGAATGTTGAAATCCTCCAGCCAGAGCGGCGTTGCGCGATAGAACAGCCGGCGGTTTCCGTCAGAAAACCAATAGACATCCGAGCCGCCGTAGTCCTCGCTCCGCTCCGTAAAAACCGTCGCGCCGTCCAGCTTCGCCTCGACGAGCGCGTAACGCCCCTCCTCTCGGCGGAAGGTATAGCGCTCCGATCCGGCGCTGAGAATCAGCCCGTCATCCGTCTGCTGAATCGACTGCCTGACACGATCCTCCGGCTGCCACACCGCGGTGTGATACACCTGCAAATGCGCGTTATCCTCCGCATAAAAGAGCGCGTTGTGATATCGCGCGCCCATGAGGGCAAAATCCTCGCCCTGTCCCCCGATGACCGAATAATCATCCCATGTGTGCGTGGAAGCAACCGCCCGATAGAGCGCGCCTTTCAGCCCCCAGCTATTGGCCGAAACCGGAGTGGCCGCGATCAGGCTGGCCACACAAAGAACGGCCGCAAACAACCCTGCGCGTTTCATTTTCATCAAACTCCCTCTCCTTCCCTCGCGATTGGCCTTGTCAACCATATAAACGAAACGGGCGGCCGTTTTCTTGCGGCGGGCTTGTTTTTTTTTTTGGCATTTTTTGTCGCAGGATTCCACACAGATTTTGGGATTTGATGATTTTATACTAATTCGCAGTTAAAATGCTTAACAGAGCGCATCAGATTTTTTGTTC
>ERZ773235.2399-NODE-2399-length-15866-cov-2.878819_pt1 | contig 15866 bp, 14 predicted proteins | sample MGYA00580522_ERZ773235 | MGnify/ENA primary metagenome ERZ773235 (study PRJEB29015, sample SAMEA2737797) | human gut metagenome | biome: human gut; feature: human-associated habitat; material: faeces | place: China | collected 2012 ...
AGTATTATAACATAAAAGTGCGCCTTTGAACAGTCAAAAGCCCTCACTTTGCTTGCGCTGCGGCGCGCATTCCTATATAATATTTGGCATTGACACAAAGGAGTTTGCCATGCCGAAGCAAAAGTGGAGCTTAAACACGATCTACATATCCGAGCGCTTGCAGGAGAGCCTGCGGCCCATATCGCACTGCCGAATGACCACAGTGGTCGCGCCGATGGGCTACGGCAAAACGACTGCCGTCAGCTGGTTTCTTGAGCAGCGCGCAAAGACCGAGGCGGTTCGGATCATCCGCATAAGCGTGTATTCCGGCAACCTCATGATCTTCTGGAAAAGTGTTCAGGACGCATTTGCCCGCGCCGGGCTTGATTTTCTGCGCGATTACGCCTGCCCGACGGACGCTGTCGGCGGCGGCATTTTGGCTGACGGCTTATGCCACGAGCTTGCAGGCAAAACTCCGTGCTATATTTTCATCGACGATTTTCACCTGCTCACGGATGATCGTGCCTGCGCGTTTCTGTGCACGCTTGCAAACCGTTTGCCGGAAAACGTGCATCTGATTGTAGCAAGCCGCGACCGCTTCCTGCCGGCCACCGAGATCGTGCGGCTCGGAAGCCGAGTCTATCAGATAGGTGTCGAGCAGCTTCGCTTAAACCACACGGAGCTTGCCGTTTACGCGCACCGCTGCGGCACCGAGCTTTCCGATGAGCAGATCGAAAGTCTGCTGTATTCCAGCGAGGGGTGGTTTTCCGCCGTGTACCTCAATCTGCGCACGCTCTCCGAGCGAGGCTCGCTGCCCGACCGCGATTCGGACATATACTCCATGTTTATTGCCGCCATGATAGATCCTCTGCCTAAGAAGCAGCGCGAGCTTTTGGCAGTGATGGGTCTTGCCGACGAGTTCACCGCCGAGATGGCGCGATTTGTTACAGGCGACAGCGATGCTCAGGAGCTTCTTGACTTGCTCACTGCGCAGAACGCATTTGTAAAATGCCTGCCGGACGGCGTGACATATCGCTTCCATCATATGATGAAGCAGTGCGCCGAACGAACGTTCTTACTGCTGCCAAAGCAAAAGAAGGAGCTTTATTGGCATCGCTTCGGTTCATGGTACGAAAGCCGGCGGCAGTATCTGCACGCCATGTCGTCTTACAGAAAATGCGGAGATTTCGACGCACTGCTGCGCGTTGTGCGGAAAGATGCCGGTATTCTGCTTGCATCGCTCGATCCGCAGCGCGTGCTGTCCGGCATTGAAGATTGCCCCGTTGACGTTCTCAAGGCTCATCCGCTGTCGATACTCGTGCTGATGCGCAGCATGTTCAACTGGCGGCAGATACCGAAGATGCTGGAGCTTAAAGCGCTGCTGCTTTCGGCCATTGACGATAACGGCGAGCTGAGCGAGGCCGAGCGCGGAAATCTTCTGGGCGAGTGCGACCTTATCATGAGCTTTTTAAGCTACAACGACATAAGCGCCATGAGTCGGCTTCACCGCAGCGCCAGCGCGCAAATGTCGCGCATTGCGATCAGCATACACAAAAGCGGCGGCTGGACCTTCGGCTCTCCGTCGGTGCTTATGATGTTTCATCGTGCTCCGGGCAAAATGCAAAGCGAGCTTGCCGACATGGACGAGTGCATGCCGCATTACTACAAGATAACCGACGGGCACGGTCAGGGCGCGGAAAAGATCATGCGCGCCGAGGCCGCCTTTGTGCAGGGGCGCTTTACCGACGCGCACATCGAGCTTGAAAGCGCTTACGCCCGGATAGAGGGCAACGGGCAGGAGAACATGGCGCTCTGCTGCGATTTTCTTGCATGGCGGCTGTCGCTGTGCGCGGATGTTGAGATGAGATACAGCTTTGAGCAACGCCGCGAGCAGCTTCTGCGGCAGCATAACGCCGCGTGGCTCAATATTCTCGACGCGGCAAGCGCCTACTATCACGCGCTGCTTGGCAAAACAGAGCGCATCCCGGAGGTTTTTTCCGCGCACAGGCTCTCGTCGATAAGCATTCTCGCACCGGGTAAGCCCATGGCGGAGATGATCGAAAATCAGGTGCTGCTCGCCCAGGGCGCATACGCGAAGGTCATAGGCCGCAGCGAGGGGCAGCTTGCTGTCTGCGAGGCGATGCACTATGCATTGGTCGCGCTGCATGTCAGGCTCCAGACCGCCGCAGCGTATGAGGCGCTCGGCAAGCGCGCCGAGGCATGCCGTCTTCTCGATCAGGCACTTAAGGACGCTGCACCCGACTGGATAATGATCCCGTTTGTTGAAAACTATTCTTATATTAAGCCTGCACTTCATGACTGCTCCGGTCAGCCGGAGCTTATCGGCAGCATCGTGCGGCTCGGCGAGGCTATGTCGGCTCGCAAAAAAGCCGCGCCGGACGCAGGCTCTCGCCCGGCAGAGTTTGCCGCGCTGACAGATCGCGAATACGAGATCGCGTCTCTTACGCTCAGTCGGCTCAGCAATCGCGAGATTGCCGAAAAGCTGTTCCTCTCCGAGGGCAGCGTCAAGCAATATATGAAGCAGATATACTCAAAGCTCGGCATACAGGGCGATACGAGAACAAAAAGAAAGCAGCTTTCGGAGCTTATGCAGCAAACCTTCTAACCTTTGGTGAATGGTTATTTTTCAGTGTCCGCCGTACAATAGCAGTACGGTGGACTTTTTTCGTCTTTTTGTGAGCAGAAAGGAGGGCGAGCATTTGACCCGGAAATATATATCAGCCGTAACGCCGCTCAAAGGCCATGTTTTGCAGGTTGATTTTGTGACCGGCAGCCGTCTGCTTCTGGACATGAGCCGATATCTGGACAAGCTCCGCTTCCGTCCGCTGGCAAACCCAGAGGTGTGGAACAGCGCCGTGACAAACGGCATTTTCATCCGCTTCGGGAACGTGGAGCTGAGCCACGACGAGATCTTATCCATGGCAGAGCAGTAAAAGAGAACGTTAACATTTAAAAGGAGAGAACGAAATGAAAAGTAACAGCAAGCACTTGGCGCTTATCATGGCGCTGCTTATGTGCCTTAGCCTTGCCGCATGCGGCGACGGCGGCGGCAGCGACGATGACTACAGAGCACCGGCAGTCATAGAGGACGCAGCTTACGACTCGGCGGCTTCGTATGACAGCAGCTACAACGAATACCTCGGCATATGGGCCGCTTCCGACAGCGACGTATGCGATGCGCTTGAGGTCGAGGCAATTGACAGCGGACTGTACTTCACCCTGTACAAGGGCTATGATATAGTAGCCGCAGGCAACGCGCAGAACGTTCCGGAATACGCCTATATTTATTTCTTCAACGAAAATGACGGCAAGGCCTACCAGGTCAGCGGCGGCACCGACGGCATGACCATCGAGTCCTTCGGCACTTTCGTCATGGACACTCCCGCTCCCAGGACCGACGGATATTTTGCCGACATTGCAAACACATGGTGTCTCAACGGCTCTCCCTACTCCACCAGCTACATATCTATCGATGAAAACGGCGAATGGGAGCTGTTCGAGGGCGAGGGCGACGGTACGTTTGAAATGACAGACTACGGATATATCGAGCAGGATCCCGGTATTGAGGAGCAATACTATGCCCATTCCCGTCAGTATTCCGATGTAACCTACGATATTAACATGTCCTTTGAAAAGGAAGCGTTCTCGTGGGGCGACGACGGCGACAGCTATATACGCCTGGATCTGTGCGAGACTGAGTGAGGTGCGGCATGATTTCTTTTAAAAGACTTACGGCCCTGCTTATGGCGCTTCTCATGTGCCTGAGTCTTGCAGCCTGCAGCAGCTCGGATGACCCGGAAGCCGGCAACGACTGGCGTACTACCGGTATAGTTGTCGGCAGCGGAACCATCACGCACGACGGTGACAGCGTGGATGTTCTCGTGACCATAAGCTCCGAAAGCGCCGCATTCTATAGGGATGAGGCAGAGCAAATATTGTTTGACAGCGTGTCGTTTCCCGTGGCAATACCCGACGCGAAGGACGCATTCACTTCCATATCCTTCGATGACCTCAGCGCCGACGGCGAAAGCGATGTCTACATCCGCTTTGAACATGAAAACGGAGACAGTACAGAGCTTGTATGGATATGGGATCCCGACGAGCGCTATGTTTTCAGCGAAGATCTTTCATCCGTGTCGATTGCCGGCGGCTCATACTTTGAAGATAATGATCTCTATGCTAACGCCGCTGTCGACAACGGCAGCTATCTGCTGGAGAGCGGCGTTTGCAGCTACGCAAACCTTGGCGACGGCTACACCGTCGGTGACTGCTACTGGGAGGTCAAAATGATCTCCGCCCAGACTCATGACGGCATACGCGAGCTGGAGTTTGATGCCGTGTGCTATGTTCCGAAGGATTCCGTCGGCAGCTTCAGCGGCGATTACATAACGAACACCGACAGCGAGCTATATGACGAATACACCGGCATGTGGCTCACAGCCGCGTCCTCATACGGCGACAGTGAGCGCGGAGATAATTACTATCTGCATACCGTCAGCGCAAACGGAAAGACCTATGATATAGAGTTTGCCTATTCTACCGACTGGCAGAGCAATGTCGATAAGTGGGCTTCGGTGCTGACAAAAAGCTACGTTGTCTATCTGCCCGAGGACTACGACGGCCTTATTTTTGCCGCCGAGACTCAGCCGGATAACTACAAGGACAGCGCAAAGCGTATGCAGCTTGACAGCATTTCTCCCGAAGCATGCCTTATGGACATAGTCACGCTCGACGCGCGCAGCAGCCTGTATTTCGATATCTGCTGAGGGAGGGTCGGGCTATGAATGACAGGCATTACGAAAAAATGAGTGAGGCCGAGCTTTCAAAAAAGCTTGGGCAATATCAGAAGCAGGCGCGCATCTGGACGATCATCGGGCTGGTCGGCGTTCTGGGCGGAGTGATCTCGTTTTTTGCCGTGGATGACATGGCGCTAAAATCGATCTTAACGGCAGTGCTGTTTTTCGGCGGTGTGTGTGCCGCACTGTTTCTCGGCGGCGGTGCTCAGAAAAAGCTGAAAGCTCTTATGCAGGAGCAGATGGGCGATTTCTTCCGCGCGGAGCTTGAAAATGCCTTCGGGCCGGATATGAACACGGCGCAGATGCTGATTGACGAAAAGCTTGTGCGCTCGCTCCGGCTGCTTGACGGGCAGTGGGAGGAGATCGAAACGGAAAATTTCCGCGAGGGCGAGCACAACGGCGTACACTTTTCAGCAGCAAACGTGCGCCTTAACCATGTCTACGAGCGCGGCGCACCGCAAGACGGCTTGGAGACCTGCCGCGACATGGTGTTCAAGGGCATTGTTTTGCGCCTTGAGATGCGCTACCCGGCAGCCGAGAGCGTGCTTGTGGGCGCTCGCACGGAGAACAGTCCATGCGGCATCGCGACCGGCAATGAAGAATTCGACCGCTGCTTCTGTGTTGCAAGCAGCGTCGATCTGCGCGACCTTGACGCTCTGCGCCGCAGCTATGTAAGCTCACTGCAGGAGATGGGACGCATAATCGATCTTCTGGCCGAAAACTCCGAGCTGTTTGCCGTATAAGCAGCATAAATATTCCCCCGAAAGCAAGTGCTTTCGGGGGATATTGTTTATATGACTTATTGCTTATTGGCTTTTAATACTGCGCTTCTTATCTGCGCGATGGTTTTGCCGCTTTTGCGCGCAAGGGCGGCGAGATCCTCATACTCTGCCTTTTCGCGCACAACACCGTAGCCGGACGATATTTTGACGCGAACTTCTCCGTCCTGCGTCCGCACCGCTTTTTCGCTTCTGCCAAGCTCGTATCTTTTGCAGGCATATTCCCTCACGCCAAGTGTCGTTGTGTGCTTAAATATGCACTCAAGCATCTGTTCTCGCTGCTTTTCCCGGCACATGCATGTAAGCTTAACGCCGGGTCTGCTTTTTTTCATACCGATATTGGTAAAGTATACATCTAATGCACCGAGTGAGAAAAGCTCCTCCATTGCAAAGGCAAGCTCCTCAGGCGTCATATCGTCAAGGTTGCAGGCAAGCTCGATTATCTCCTCGCCGTCGTTTGCAGTTTCGCCGATAAACGCCCTGACTACATTTGCGCACTCGAAGTTCTTTTTGCCCGTACCGCAGCCTGCATTTTCAATCTTCATAGTCGGCATGGCTACGAATTCGGACACAAAATATTTAAGCAGCGCAGCGCCCGTAGGAGTACACAGCTCGGACCTTATCTGCCCCGAATATATCGGCACGCCGCGCAGGATAAGCTCCGTCGCCGGGGCAGGAACCGGCAGAACGCCGTGCGCGCAGCGCACCGTACCAGAGCCTACGTTCACCTCCGACGCGAGTATCCGCTCCGGAGCAAGCTCATGCATGAGCGCGCACACGCTCAGCACATCGGCCAGCGCATCAAGCGAGCCGACCTCATGAAAATGCACGTTTTCCATCGGATGTCCGTGGACACGGCTTTCGGCCTCGGCAATGATGGAATAGACCTTTTTTGCATTTTCCCGGATCGCTTCGTCAAGCGGTACCGAATCTATAAACGCCATGATCTCGGTAATGCTCGTGTGCTCATGGTGATGATGCGTTTTCTCGCCTTCCTCGTCGCCGTTTATGAGAACCGTCACATGCGTTCCGATTATTCCGCACTTACTGTCGGGTGCCGCCGTCAGCACGGCCTTTCCTCCGAGCGCGGCATTCATGCGGCTCAGGAAATCGTCCTTATCCGGATGCAGCTCCAAAAGCGCAGCCGTGAGCATGTCTCCGGCACAGCCCATGGAGCAGTCGATATACAGCGTTCTCATTGGCTCTCCGCCCTCGCTTTCGGGTCAAGCTTTATAACACCGAAGTATTTTGAAAGCTCGGCCTTAATTTTTTCAAGCTCAGACTGAGCTTTTTCCTGCTGCTTTGCCGTAAATTGCAGCAGCACTCCGCCGTCGCGCAGGCGCACGCGGAAGTCGGTAAAGCCGAGTGAAAACAGATATTCCTCGCTTTTCTCCACTGCCTCAAGCTTTTCGCCGCTTATCCTCTCTCCGGTCGGAACGCGCGTTGCAAGGCAGGCGTAAGCGGGCTTATTCCATGTAAACAATCCTGCCTCACGCGAACGGGCGCGAACCTCGCTCTTCGTTATTCCGCAAAGCCTCAGCGGTGACAAGATGTTCTGCTCCCTTAGCACCTTCATTCCGGGGCGGTCGCCGCCGTCGTCGCTTGCATTCGTGCCGTCTATGAGCGTATCGTAGCCGTCAGCTGCCGCAGCGGCGCGTATAGCTCCCATGATATGCCTCTTGCAGTAATAGCAGCGATCTGCCGGATTATCCGTCACGTCGTCAAATTGCAGAACGTCAACGCTTATCTCGTGCAGCTCAATTCCCAGCTGCTCGGCCAGACGGTGTGCGTCATTGCGCTCAAACTCCGGCTGGAACTGAGATTTGACAAAGTACGGAGCAATGTCCGCGCCGCATTTCACCGCGGCATACAACAGATACGCCGAGTCCGCGCCGCCCGAAAAGGCGAGCGCAGCTTTTTTGTGTTCATTGAAAAATTCGTTAATATTCATATCAGTCAAGGTGGTTTATCATGCTGGCAAGATAGCCTGCCCCGAATCCGTTATCTATGTTAACTACCGACATGCCGCTTGCGCAGGAATTGAGCATGCTAAGCAGTGCCGCGACTCCTCCGAATGAAGCTCCGTAGCCCACGCTCGTCGGCACGGCGATCACCGGGCAATCTGCAAGTCCGCCGATAACCGACGGCAGCGCGCCCTCCATTCCGGCAACGGCGACGATAACACGCGCCGTCATGATCTCCGGCATGTGCGACAGCAGGCGATGCACGCCGGAAACGCCGACATCGTACAATCGCGTGACCTTATTGCCGAGTATCTCGGCCGTAACGGCGGCCTCCTCGGCAACGGGAATATCCGTCGTGCCGCCGGTGGCAACGACGACAGTTCCGACCCCGTCCGGTTCCGGGATCACGCCGACTATTCCGAGCCTTGCATCGACCCTGTAGTCAAGGTCATGCTTTGAGGATACAAGCTCGGCGGCTTCGACCGACATTCGTGTTATAAGCACCGTTTTCTGGCCGCGGTCGAGCATTGCTTCAACGATTTTCAGTATCTGCTCGGGAGTCTTGCCCTCGCCGTAGATGACCTCCGCTATGCCCTGACGCAGCTCGCGATGGTGGTCGATCTTCGCAAAGCCGAGATCCTGAAACGGCTCCATTTTAAGCTCCAGCGCCGCCTCGGATGGGCTTAGCTCGCCGCTGCTGACTCTTTCGAGAATATGCATTATATCTTTCTGACTCATCTGATCGTCCTTACTTTCAAATAATCGTGCTTAAGTACAGTATATCACAGCACCCGGCCGAAGTCACTCATAAGATGATGCTGCCCCGTATAACGCATTCTGCTCTCGGATATCTGCCAGTCAAAGCTCAAATTCGTCATAAAAACTCCCCCCGGTCATGGGTATTGTGTACCCATTAGATCGGGGGGGAGTTATTGTCTTAAAGTGTTGCTATTATAGTATAATCCACCTTTGACGCGAAAAAGGCAGCTCCGAAGAGCTGTCTTTTTCTATACACCCATGTTGAAAAACTGCATGGGTGTATTTTCATTCACTTTGCTTCGACAAATATCTGCTTATGTGCTTTACGCATAAATGTGTAAGTAGCAAGACCGATAAGCATTGTCGCAACGGCACCGACCATCATATTATGACGGGCACTTTCGCCGAACGCGCTGGCAATAAACGGGACAACATATCCGCACAGGAAAACGCCCGAACCTTCAAACGCTTGGAGGAAGCTCATTGCAGTGGTAAGGTTTTTACCCTTGACTCCGAGGCCTATGTATGTTTGCAGCGCAGATATCGCTATCATTATACCGAGCTGGCAGCCAATTGCCGCAATGTAGCAGCAGGGTATTGTGGGAATTACGGTAGGCAGGAATGTGCAAACACCGCCGATAAGCAGGGCAATCGGAAGCGACCATCCCTTGAACGCTTTCATCCAGAACGATACCGCAACGCAGCCGATCATGCTGACCGCCGTGCACAGTGAGTTCACGCCGCCGACAAGTGTAGTATCGCCGAGCTGTGCTTCGTTGATTATGAAGTCTGAATTGTTGAGATACCAACCGTTCCAGAATATGCATCCGAGAAAATAAGTGCCAAGCAAGAGTATTGCATATGTCGGCATACGGTGGTGCTCTTCATTTCCGAGCTTTTTGCTCTCTTCCTGTTTTTCATCCGAAACAGATTCAACCGGGATGTCGGGATAGAAAAGGATGACAAGGATTATAACCGGAATAATTACATAGACCGTTTTAAAGCCGCCTGCCCAGTTGCCGCCTCTTGCAAAGAATCCGCAAATAAGGGCAAACAGAGTCTGTCCTAGCATAAGTGCGGCCTGATGGAAGCCCATGACTTTATCCTTGAGTGAATCGGGTGCAATACTGGGAAGAACCGAGGCATTCGCCGCCGCCACAACACCTGCCGGAATGCCCATGAGCGCAGAGCACGCCACTATGCCTGCAACAGGAATCTCAACATATGCAACAACAAGGCCGGCAGCAACCGCGATTACCATGCTTATTATTACAAGGAGCTTTCTGTTGAACTTAGCCAGCAGAAATGCCGATGCAAATGCCGATATCATCATAACGACCGCAGGAAGCGACGCTATGAGGACGGTAACACTGTCCTGCCCGGGAAACGCAGTGTAAATATCGCCGAGAACTATCGTCGTAAATGAGTAGATATATACTGTAAACGACGCAAGCAGTACAACTATTAAAGACATTGCTTTTTTCATAATTTTCTCCTAAAAGGTAGATTTATTCGTTTGACTGAGCCTGATCCGCTAAAGCACGTGCTTCGTTTTCCTCGACACATTTCTGATACTTTTTATCACTAAGGCCAAAGAAAAATTGCAATATGAGCTGCCCTGCCGCCATGATCGTCGGGATTATGAAGGTTCCAAACAGGATCCCGTTTTTGGTTGCAAAGCTCTGCACTATGTTAGGAATAAAGCCTGCCGCATCCAAAACGACCATCGTCAGCTTTCCGCCGATCGCGGCACCGAGGGAAATATCCAAAGCGTATATGCCGTAAATAAGGCCGGTTTGAAGCTTGCCGGTAAGCCAGAAGCCATATTCTATAACATTGGGTACCAGCAGATTGGCAAAGCCGTAATGTGCACCCTGGAACACAGCGCTGATAATAAAGATAAAGAACAGCACGCCGAAGCTCATGGATTTTGCGGCGGCCTCCGGGCCGATCGTGCGGCAGATAAGGAAAAACGCCGTGTTGAAAGCAATACTCAGAATAAGTACACATATAAATCCGCGGCTGCTGTCTTTAAAAATGCGCACAAAATATTTTATCAGCAGCGCACCGAGTATCGTTGCAACGGTGAACACTCCCATTGCTATCGCATAGAAGTTCTCCATGTCAAAATAATACTTGAACGAGTAGACCATCATCGCACTTTTTATGGTCATAAGCGTGTTTGCCAGAAACACACTTATGAGGATAATTATGCAGGGACGGTTCTTAGCGATAAGCCCGAGCTCTCCGATCAGATTGCGCTTTTCGGTTTTTTCCTTGCCCTGAGCTTCAATGATCTTTGAAGTTCCGTCGGGATTAAGCTCGTATTTTTTCTGTACTATGTAGTTAATGCCCATGCTGAGAAAGCCGATTATCGCAAACACTACGGCAGCCCAGAAGAAGCCGGTTCTTTCGCTGCCGTTGCCGAATGCTTTCACAAGAGGGAGAAATGCCGCAGAAACGAGGAACATGCCAACGTTGAAAAACACTTCTCGGATGCCGATTATTTCGCTGCGCTCTTCAACGCTTGTGGTCATGTTTACAAGCTGCGCATGGGTCGGCGCGCAAACGATCGTGTTCCATATACAGCCGTAGGTGCCGAAAAACAGTATGATCCATATGATTCTGAAAGTCATGCTGACATTTTCCCATGGCGCAAAGATCAGCGGAAGTCCTATCGTCATAGGCAGAATGCCGATCTTAAGCCAGCCTCTGTACTTACCGCTTTTCCAGTGGCACCTGTCAATCGCTATGCCTATCAGGAAGTCCGTTACCGTATCGCAAGATCTGGCTATCAATATGATGTTGCCAGCAAGGCCGAGAGCCAGGCCGCATACATCGGTGAAGTAATACGAAAGGTAGCTCGCGAAGATATTCCACGCAAGCAGCGTTCCCATTCCGTCGCAGGACGCCCATGCGAGTTTATCTTTGAATGGAATTGCACTTTTTTGGGTCACTTTTTCTTTCATCAAGTTTTCCCCTATCTTTATTTCGCTCAATGTCTTTTGATAATTTGTTGACATTGAAGCTCATATTTTTGTGGGGAAATTTTCATTCCCCACAAAAAGCAGTGACTTTAGTGACTTTATAATTATTATATCTGACGGGCGGTAAGATATCCAGCCCTAACCGCAGGACCGACAAGGCCAACACTGACCGCATCGCCTATGATTCTCACATCATATCCTGCATTTTTAAGCTCATCGGCTAATGCAGTATTAGGAGTGTGTCCGATAGAGATAACAACGGTATCGCACTCAATCTCCTCATTGACCTTGCCCGAAACGACAACCGAGTGGTCTTTGATCTCCTGAACAGCGGTGCTCGTGCAAATGCGCACTCCGTTCTTTTTCAGGTCGGCAAGCAGTCCGTTGCGCGGAGTATCTACCTCGTCCATCGCTATATCTTCCTGAAGCTCTACGATGGTGACATTCTTCATGTAAGACGCGATGTGGTTTGCAGTTTCTGCACCGGCATGGCCGCCGCCGATAACAACGACATTATGGCCCGTGTTTGCCTTACCGGAAAGTACGTCGGTGCCGAGAACAACGATGTCCTTGTCGTAGCCGGGGATCTTCTTGGGAACAACAGGTGTTGTGCCGGTTGCGGCAATCACGACATCGGGCTTAACGGAGTCTACCAGCTCCTTGGTAACGGGCGTGTTCAGAATGACGGGAACATTGAGTTTTTTAAGCTCATGCATCTGCCATACAATAAATGCACCCAGCTCGCCCTTGCAGGGAGGCACTGATGCAAGGCGATATTTGCCGCCTGCCCAACGGTCTTTATCGTACACCGTTACATGATGTCCGCGCTTTGCTGCGCCTATGGCAGCTTCAAGGCCGGCAGGGCCTGCGCCTATAACGAGGACATTCTTCGGGCTGTCGGTCATAACCGTCTGGTATTCCGCTTCGGATTCGTGCCCGATTATCGGGTTAAGCTCACACGTTCCGGACTTTTCGAGGTTTACGTTTGCATCGCAGCCGTGCAGGCAGCCGACGCAGGTTCTGATATCGGTAAAACAGCCGGCCTTAGCCTTGTTTGGCGTTTCGGGATCGGCAATAGACTGTCTGCCCATTGCCACCATATCAGCCTTGCCGGATTTAATAATTGCATTTGCAACACGAGTATCGTTAATTCTGCCTATTGCATAAACAGGAACACTTGCGACCGACTTGACCTCTTTTGCATTGTTGGCTATCCAGCCGTGATCGGTGTACATTGAGGGGATTATCTGATCGCCGGATCTGTATACACCGACAGAAACGCCGAAGTAGTCCACTCCGGCCTCCTCAAGGAACGGAACATATGCCTTTGTATCTTCAATGGTAAGACCGCCGGATACCCACTCGTCGCTTGACAGCTTGTAGCCTATGATAAAGTCGGGGCCTGTCTGCTCGCGCACTTCGTGAATGATCTCGAGCGCAAACCTCATACGATTGCAAAGGTCTCCGCCGTATTCGTCGGTTCTCTTGTTTGAGTAGGGAGACATGAATTCTTCAATGAGATAGCCGTGGGCGCCATGAAGCTCGCATCCGTCAAATCCGGCAGCCTTAGCTCTTGCCGCAGCCTGTCCAAACTGCTTAACTACCAGCTTTATTTCTGCGACGGTCATCTCATGGGGCATCATATCCGGGCTGAACGGACACGGAATAGCCGAAGGTGCCCAAGGAGTATCTTTATCGATAACGCCGATCTGGCGTCCGGGATGGTGAAGCTGAACGATCGACAGTGCTCCCCATTTATGAAGTCTATCGGTGTACTCCTTAAATCCGGGTATGTGCTCATCTTTCCAAAGGCCGCCGATATACTGATGTCCTTTGCCCGCAACGTTTGTTATCGCAAAGTCCTCGGTAATTATCATTGCAAAGCCGCCCTTTGCCTTTGCTTCATGATATGCAGCAAACCGCTCAGTGCAGCTTCCGTCCTCTTCGCAGAGGTTCATAACCATTGCCGGCACGATGCAGCGGTTTTTGAGCTGTCTTTTATTTATTGTGATTGGGCTAAACAAACTGTCTAACATGTGTAAAACTCCTTAAAAGTATGCTGCTAAAATTGACGCAGGAAATCGGCTCACCTATACTCGTTTACTCGGTTTCCTGCGTCTGCTTAATATATTGGGCTGCTGTCAACCCAAGACCGCGGCAATTACCACTGAATGACTTTATCGTCCCAGCCGTCCTGAGGAGAAGCGCAAAGCGTATCCCAGAATGAAAGCTGGCTGATGAACCACTTGCCGTTGGGGTCGAGGTTGCCGTTTTCGTCGATCTTGACGTATTCGTCCTCGTACTTGCCCTGCTCGAGGAAGCTCTTGCTGCCGGTCTCGGCGCGGCCTTCGAACATACGGAAAGCGCCGAACATATGCCATTTGCCGGTTGCGTGTACGCCGTCATCTGCAACGGTGATCTGAGGTGCCATGGGGTTGTGACCAAGGACTCCGACGCCGGGTACGCCGTCCATCTGAGTCTGATAGAACTGGAAGAGCTTTTCGATCTCTTCGCGGTTGTTGCCGCCGCCCCAGGGCTGAGTAGGATCGCCGATCCACTTTGCGTCGGGAGCAAACAGGTCTTTGATCTGAGTCCAGTCGTGGTTCGAGTCGCACATATCGCTGTAGCGAGCCTTGAGAACTTTTATCTCTTCAATGTCTTTGAGCTTCTGAACTTCCTTGGCGAGTTCTTCGAGAGTGATAGCCATTAGTTTTTCCTCCATAAATATTTTATTTGTTTGTTAACTGCTGAACATTGACGTCAATTGCTTTGTCTGTTATATTTATATCACGCAATCATGTAGTTTACTTGCACTATTTCGTCAATAAATACAAATATCTTTCATGATTTCGAGCTAAATACTGCAATTTTACACACCGACACAAATATTTTACACGCCATTTCTCCTTATCCAATTCTATTGCAGGCAAAAATCCGGCAATCGCTCAGCGCTGCTCATCCGCGATCATCGAACTGCCCTGATACAAATATTTTATTTAGGAGTGGTAATATGGGAAAACTTCCAACCATGCGTTCGGACAATTCAGAGATACTTCCTTATAATTTTAAGGATTACTTCGTTTTTATCGGCACAGAAAAGCTGTCGGATCATCCTAATTTCTGCATGTTTAATCATTGGCATGACGAGACTGAAATTATTGTTCCGCTTAAAGGACACATGACATATAACATTAACGGTGACCTTATCAAGCTGTCTCCCGGTAAAGGCGTTTTTGTGAACTCCAACCAAATTCATTACGGTTTTTCCGACGACAGCACCGACTGTGTCTTCATCTATGCACTGTGGCACCCGATGGTTCTGTGCGCGACAAACGAAATTGAAAACGAATATGTCAATCCCATCACAAAAAATGCATCAATTCCTTACCTAAGGTTGGATGCGGACACACCTTGGCAGAAAACAATTCTATCCGATGTCAGCAAAATGTATGAGCAGCTTTCCGACAGAGCCGCTCCGTTAATGCTTCAAAGTCGCATATTTGACATATGGCACACCATATATGTGAATACAAAGCAGGAGCGTAAAGTGACTTCTTCTGCCTCCCCACAGCTATCAATTTTAAAGGACATGCTGTCACTCATTCACAACGGTTACGGGGAAAAAGTAACTCTAAACAAAATTGCCGATGCCGGGAAAATCAGCATCAGCAATTGCAATGTTATATTCAAGAAATATTTAAAAGAGTCGCCGATAAAATATCTGCTCAACTATCGTTTAATGAAGAGCACCGAGCTGCTTGTGGAAAATGCCCTGCCGATCACAGAGGTTGCCTTTGAAGTTGGCTTTTCAAATCCAAGCTATTTTATCGACGCTTTCAAAAAGGCATACGGGCTCACTCCCAACGAATATCGGAAGAAATTCAGAGCGTCCGAAACGTTTGATCCTTATGCCGATATATAAGCATGTGCGCTGCTCTCGGATATCTGCCTGTCAAAGCTCAAATTTGTCATAAAAACTCCCCCGGTCATTGGTGTTGTGTACCCAATAAATCAGGGGAGTTTATAGCTTTGAACGAAACGGTTTATCGGCTTAATCGTCGAAAGTCATGCGTGCTTTCACGGCGTTCATAGGTTTGGCGCCACATTTACCCATCCCGCAAGTCCTTGCGCTGCCTGTGTTTTCACCGCATTGCGCCCTGTTTTTGACGCAGGGAAAGGCAGTCGGCGATCATGGCAATGAACTCGCTGTTTGTCGGCTTGCCTTTGATATTCGACACGGTGTAGCCGAAGAATTTCTGCAAAACCTCGATATCGCCGCGATCCCACGCGACCTCGATGGCATGGCGTATTGCGCGCTCGACGCGCGACGGCGTTGTGCCGAATTTTTTCGCGACCTCGGGATACAGCACCTTGGTGACGGCATTGATTATATCCATGTCGTTTATCGTAAGTATTATCGCCTCGCGCAGGTACTGATAGCCCTTTATGTGCGCCGGAACGCCGATCTCGTGGATGATATCGGTGACGACGGCTTCGAGGTTCACATCCTGCTTGGTCGGCTGAGGAACGAGCTTGCAGTCGTAACCGGCGTTGGACGCGATTGCACCGTGGCCGGAAAGC
>ERZ773235.2403-NODE-2403-length-15840-cov-5.438898_pt1 | contig 15840 bp, 30 predicted proteins | sample MGYA00580522_ERZ773235 | MGnify/ENA primary metagenome ERZ773235 (study PRJEB29015, sample SAMEA2737797) | human gut metagenome | biome: human gut; feature: human-associated habitat; material: faeces | place: China | collected 2012 ...
TGAGTTAAAATCGTTAATGAATGTTAAAAACATTGAACTTAATAGCGTTAAATAATCATAAATAATGTTAATAAATGTTAAAGAAAAGGTAACATAAATAGCATATTAGACGTTTATAGGGGAGTAAGAGGGGTTAGGCTACTAATACAGACTAATAAGTTCTATATCATAAGTAAGCCATATATAACTACTCTTACTCTAGATAACTAATTATACTACTTTACTTAAGATAATACATATGAATAAAGAAACTAAAGTTGATAAAGCCTACTCTGGAAAGATAATATATCATGGTAATAAACCTTATCAGTTAGTACCTGAGTTGCATAAAGGTATGTGTGAAGGTTGTAGTCTATACGATAGAAGCTGCCCTTCTAGAATTACCGGTTACTGTACTCAAGGTTATATACTAAAGAAAGTAATATTATGATTGAATCAGGAAAGAAGAATGACTTCCAAGATGGCAAATTAAGATGGGATTTACTACCATTAGAAGAGATTGAAGACATAGTAAAGCTTTATACAGCTGGTTCTATTAAGTATGGAGATAATAACTGGCAAGGCTTAGAAAATGGTTATCAACGTTATAAAGCAGCTATGTTAAGACACTTACTTGAGTATGAGAAAGGAAATAAGATTGATGAAGAAACTAAAGTAAACCATTTAGCTGCTGTAGCTTGGAATGCAATAGCTATGCTTTACTTAGATAAGCACGGAAAGGGAAAAGTAAATGACAATAAATGATCCAGAGTTGACAAAGATAATAAAGAATAAACTACCTATAGATATAAATGGTAAACAGTTTATAGTAGAATCATCCAAAGGAGGTAAATGTGATGGTTGCTACTTTCAAAATCAATTAACTTGCCCAGTTAAAGCAGTTACTTACTGTACTTCTAATGGCGGTAATATACTTAAAATAAAGCAATAAAATAAGAACCTATGACTATACTTTACGTTATAGTATTAAACTAAGTTAAAGAATATGAACGAAGATAAAGTATTAGAAACAGTTTTAGAGAAACTTAATTATACCTTCTTAAAGGATGCGTTGGTTAAGCCTTTAGATCCTATTATGGTTACTAAGGAAATTACAGAGCAGATTCCTACAGGAGATAAGGACGAAGAAGGATATAATAAGTATGAAACAAAGACAGAAACAAAGGAAGTAGAATCTGAATGGGCTACTGGCATTGTTTTAGCATTGCCGTCTTCATATAAAGAAGATGAATTAAATATCGGAGATAAGGTAGTATATAATAAGAAATTTGCTAAAGATTTCGATCTATTCAAGAATAGTCAATTAGTCAAAACCTATGACGTGATAGCGATTTGTAAATAATCAATATTTATACATACATGACATTTTTATTATAAATATTCTGGATAAACCCCGGCTTTGGCTGGGGTTTTTCTTTATACGTACTTTAAATGTTAACAAATGTTAAAAAGTATTAACAATTTTTTAACATAACCGTTTTAGTGATATGGAAGAAAAACAATGGTTATTAGCAATATTAATAGGTGTATTTGTATTGTGGGCCTGTAAAAAGTTAGAAAGATGAAAAATTTAAAAGTAGTAAAAGAAGACGGATTCTTTAAGAAAGGCGATATTCTTACATATGATGAAGAACTTGATGCATATACTCTTGATATTACAAGTGGTGATAAGTTCAGATCAGCTATGTTAGATCCTATAACAGCAGACGAATTAGTTGAAAAAGAAATTATGGTCAAGGTATCTTCTTCTAAAGAAATCGAAGAAACTATTAACTTCTTAAATGAGAAGATTGAAGAGTATAAACAGAATCTTAAGGACACACAAGATAAGTTTGAAAAAGGAGAAATGCAACCTTGTGTTAAGGTAGAGGCTGAGACTGTACTTTATAATTTGATTAAATTCGCAGATAACGTTAAAGCTAGATTAGAAAATGAATAAATTGGTTAAGGGAGTCTCTAAAACCGATTTATACAATGAATTTCTAAGAAGCCTTAATGGTATACTTAAGCTTACTGATAGGGAGTTAGAATTATTATCTACATTTATACAAATAGATATAAATACTCCGAAGCTCCCTAATATCAGTAAGAATGTAATTAGTACTGAAAATAGGAAGTATATTAGAAAAACGTTAGGTATTACTCCAGATAACTTGAGTAGATACATTACTAAATTTAAAAATTCTGGTATACTTGTGAAAGGTAAAATTGAAGATGAAGTAGTAGTCAATAAGGCTTTAATACCAGAAGTAATCGGTGATAGAGTACAGATAACTATAATTTTAAGATTGAATAAAGATGAAAATACAATCAACAATGCTTGAGCCTGGATCTATTATAGTTTGGAAAGATTATAATTTTCTTAAGAAAGCCTGGTATAGTTTATGGAATAAGTGTTTGCCATATAATAGGTTTACTCTTATTACTCAAAAAACGGAGTTACTAAGTATTAATGGAAACTTTGACAATGATACAGCTATATATGAGCCTATACGTAAATATAGTAAATTAGAAGCTAATAAACTAACTGTCATAGCTAATGATTTACATTACTCTAAGAGTTGGTTAGATATAGCAGATGTAATCAATATAATTAGACCAAACACTATCAGTGGACCTATTACTCTCAATGAATGTAAATACTATAAAAGAGTAAAGCTCAATGAAAAATCAACCAAGTATATATACTAAGTTAAGTAATAAGTATAATTTGCCTTATCATGTTATAGAAGTTATATGTAACAGTCCATTTAGATTTGCTAATGAAGCTATAACAAATATGGAAGACAAAGCTATCAGATTCACATATTTAGGTAAAATTAAGTTAAAGAAACAGTATGAAAAGAAAGATTAATAAATATGATCCTGTAATTTATCCTAGATTACTTTGGGTTACCGATAATATTGAAGATCTAGATGACATATTTATATTTTGTGATATAACTGATTTCCATAAAGAGAATCCTAACGCTTATAGTGACTTAATAGAAGAATATGAATCTGGTACTATCAATGCTGTAACAATACCTGTAATACATAAAAATACTGGAAAAGCTGGCGTATTAGTAGTTATATTTGGGTTAGATGATAAAGAATTATCAAATACTATACCACATGAAGCAACACATGTTACAGATTATATATTCGATAGCCTTGGGTTATCAGCAGATGTTTTCAGTAGAAATGAGTGCTATGCTTATCTACTTGGTTGGGCAGCAAGTTGCATTAGTAGCAGCGTAATTAAATTTAATAAACAATGACAAAGGAAGAAAGTATAGCAATGTGGAACGTAGAAAAAGGTAGTACAAACAGTTCTATGTTCACAAAGAAAATGAAGAAGCTATTTGATAAAGTAGAAGAATTGATACTATCTGGAGAACTTATGTATGATCAGTTTAGTGGAGATATGTTAGATGCAGTAACAGATATGATTATAGATAATACTAACAAAGGAGCCACACTTGATAGAGCAGATCAGATAGACTACTTATGTGATAAATTATATGAAAAATATACGCAGCAATATAACAACTCAGAGTCTAGAAAAGGAGATAGCGTAGTTTCAGAAGATACTACAAAAGTACAAGACTAATCCTGATTATGTAAATCCTAATATACCAAAGTAGTTGGCTGAAAGTATATTATATAGACTGAGTAAAGAATATTATTTAGGTTATAGAATTGATTAAAAATTAGACATTATGAATAAATATATTATTTCTAAAAGAAATGCTCTAGTAAAACTAGATACTGATAAATTAGACATAGATCATATAAATCATAGCTATGATATAGATCATATGTGGTTTATTGAAGAAGACGGCATTATTGTAAGAGAAGGTGAGGAATATGAAGTAAAAAAAGGTGCTGTTGTTTTACTCATGTATCGTATTGGAGTCGGAGGAAAAGGAGAAATCATTATTATTAATAATAATGATTTGAGCAATTATTACGAACGTAAGAAGGAGTTTTTTGAAAAAGAGAGAAACAGAAATAGTGGGGAAAAAATATGTGATAGTTGTGAACCAGTTTGTGAATGCTCGAATAATTACTAAAATATGGATAAATTATTAATAGATAAATATGGAAATAAGTTTCTATATGATGTAGAAACTAATTCTCTTAAGATTACTCCTGATGACTTTGATATTAGATGTGCATTCTTTGCTGAATAGCCAGGTCAAGTAGTTACTGATACTGAAGTAGTAGACTACAACAAAGGAGATTTAATACTACACTTTGTTAACTGGAATGGTGTAGGTTATGATAGTAAAGTAGTAGTATGCACTGATTTAGTAGCTAAAGATGATATTAGCAGATGGTTTAAAAGCTTAACTAAGAAAATAGAAGTTAATGAAACTATTTGATATAGTTGGAGGAAAAGTAGTTATTCATTCTGATGCTTTAGGTATCCCATGCTTTAAAAGAGTATGGGATACTGATAAGCCAGATAAAGAACATGCTACAAAAGTAATCAGTTATATTGTACTTATGAATAAATGGAATAGCCCTTATGTTCAAAGTATGGAAGCTGATACTAGGGAATCCAAATTGAAAAAGGAAATATTTGGTGATGAAAACTACCAACTTACTGCTGAAGAAACTAGCTGTGAGAACGACTATAAGGCGTTCTGCTATACTCGTACGTTGGAGATGCTTGATAATATGAGACTTAAGCTAGACAGTATTAGTAAGTATTATAAGGAATCTCTTGACGATACTTTAGATGAAAAGAAAATTAAAGACTTATTGGCTGGTATGACATCAGTAGGCAATGTACTTAAAAGTATTGATACTTTAGAGAACATGGTTAAGTCTGAAGAAGTAGCTATGGGTAAAGTTAAAGGTGATGCTAAGGTTAATCCTTATGAGTTGGTAAGATAATACATTAATTTATAACCTAAATTAAACAATACGTTTTAACAGTAAATTGAACAAATTATGAGAACAAAATTGATTATTACTCTTGATCTTACTAAAGACGCAGTAGATTTCTGGGAACAGATTAAAGAAGTAGATGCTGTATTATGTAAAGTAGTAGCTAAGAAACCTTGGTATAAAAGACTATTTAGTTGGTTCTAAATACACTTGCCATACGTAGAGGCAATTAAAATATATCTACGTGCACGGCGCGTGATGTACGATTGCATGGACTGTCTCTAAAACAGTGTGGCCTCTGAAGCCGACCGGGTGGGTTTGACTCCTACCGCGCCGACCAATAATATAAGTAGTTTATCGGAAAAACTGTAATGTAGTATATTCAAACTGCACATTAAATACTAAAGGATTTGGGCGCAGAAGTGCGATCCGTACTGGTAAACTACTTAAAATATTGAAGCTTTTGAGGAGCAACGTAACTTCCTAAGTCACTTACTATCTGATCAATAGTAAATACAGCTAATGAAGGACTGGATCGTAAGCCAGCGTGTTAGACAGGTGTCACGTATAAGCCTGTGTACTGCGGATTGGAGAAAAGGCATCTCGTATGACTCATAATCATAAGTTCCCGTTCGAGTCGTGGGTCCGCAACATATGTTAAACATGTTTTTTAAATGAAGAAGGGGGTTCGTTGTGAAACGCGCCCCTTTTAAATATAAAGCGTACTAATATGGATAAACTTAGAGGTAAGAATGTAACTTTTTTTATGCAGGACGAACTTGATGAGTATTCAATTAATCTGGAAATGTGGAATATGGCGTTGGGAGAATTAGAGAAACAAAACAGGAAAACTATAAAAGAAGCTTTAAATAATCTCATCAAATAGTAAGAACAAGAATGGTAGACTTCAATAAGAAGATTAAGTCATCCAATAAATTTAGAGGCCCTGCTTTATAGTTTATAAAGACAGGACAATACTGTACGTATCCAGAAGGAACTACAGAATTTTATAAATTCTGGGATGAAGAAGGAGATAGGTGTATTAATGGTTATACTGCTGATGATGGAGACTTTATCAGTGGATATAACTATTTTTATTTAAACTATTGTCCTATATCTAGAATAGTTAACCATATTACTACTGATAAGTTAGGTAATACAGTGGTAAAACGTGTAAATGAAGTTAGCTTTCCTGATTTCTGGGATTATGACTATTACTACTTTAATGCAGTTCAAGAAGCAGAAGAAGTAGGTAAACATCTGTGCTTATTAAAGTCACGTAGAAAGGGATTCTCCTATAAAGGGGGAGCTATGGCTTGCCGAAACTATTACTTAATTCCTAATAGTAAAACATTTATATATGCATCAAATAAGTAGTATTTGACTGATGATGGTATTCTTACTAAAGCATGGGATTATATGGACTTTATAGATAAAAATACAGCTTGGGGTAAGAAGAGATCTGTTAATACTTAGATGCGTAGACGTGCGGGGTTCTATACTAAGGATGACTATGGAAATGTAATAGAAATGGGTTACAAATCAGAGATTATTGGTGTTACTTTGAAAGATAATCCGGATGTAGTTCGTGGTAAAAAAGCTAATCTTATTTTGTTTGAAGAGGGTGGTTCTTTCTCAGAATTAGGAGCAGCATGGCAAATTGCAAGACCATCAGTAGAAGTAGATGGTATAGCATTTGGTACTATGATCGTATGGGGAACAGGTGGTGACGAAGGTTCTGCATTTGAAACTATGAAGGATATGTTCTATAATCCCGATGGTTATAACTGTTTAGGATTTGATAACATATGGGATGAAACAGCTACTACTAATAAATGTGGATTCTTTGTACCTCAATATACTAACCTTGATATACGTGATAAAGAAGGTAAACGTATATACATGGATGAGGATGGTAATACGTTTAGAAAAAAGTCTTTAGAACATATATTAGCCGAAAGATAGATAGTAATATCTAATGCTACTAGTAATGCAGCAGTAGACCGATATGTAGCAGAGAGACCTATTACTCCTGCTGAGGCTATGCTAGAATTTAATGGTAATATATTTCCTAAAAAAGAATTATAGGAATAGCTATCTTTACTTAGAACTAATAAGAAACTATAGAATCATAAATAGGTAGGAGATCTAGTATAGCAACCTGATGGTACCATTAAATGGGTAATTAAGAAGACTGGAGACATAACTCACTATCCTTTAAGAACTAAAAGAGATGAAACTACAGGAGCTCTAATAGGAGATGATCCAACTGGATCTATAGTGATATGGGAGCATCCTAATAAAGATGCTAGTCCTGGATTATACATTGCGGGTGTCGATAGTTATGACTATGATGAATCAAGTACTACGTCTCTAGGTTCCTGCTTTATATATAAGCGTGTTCAATCTATAGAACAATATTCAGATATTATAGTAGCTGAGTATACTGGTAGACCTAAATCAGCAGAAGAGTTTTATGAAAATGTAAGAAAATTATTGTTATATTACAATGCTAGAGCAATGTATGAAAATCAAAATAAAGGTATATTTGTTTACTTTACTAATAAGCATTGTGATTACTTACTAGCTGACCAACCTGATATTATTAATGACATTGTTAGTAATTCTAAAGTAAATAGAAAAAAAGGTTGTCATATGAATAAACAGATCAAATAGTGGGGTTGGGGTCTTATAAAAGATTGGCTTAATGACATTAACGCTGATGGTAAAAAAAATCTATACAATATAATGTCAGAACCGCTATTAGAAGAGCTTATAGCTGCTAATGATGTAGTCAACGTGGATAGAGTAATGGCGTTGACACAGGTAATGATATATAGAGAATAGCTATATAATGTTAAAGTAAAAGAAGTAAAAAAAGAGAATAGAAATAGGGTACTATTTGATGGCCCTATATTCACTCAACAGTGGTTTCGTGACGACGAAATGGCTGATAATATAGAAGCATATATGTTTTAATTATGAGAAATATTAATCAATTTCCCTTATAGAGACTACCTATGTCTAAAAAGACTCAAGACTGGAAAGAAGCCTGTGTAGATTACATAGCTGGGCATAGTCAAGGTAGTTCTAGAGATGGTAACAATAGAAGCCGTAAAGAGGAAATGTAGACTTACTATGATCTATACAATAGTATATATAGTGAAAAAGATCTTAAGTATGTTACTAATCCATTCAAACAATAGGATGGATTTCCAGCTATGGCTCAAGACTATAATATAATAAAGCCAAAGATTGATTTACTTTTAGGAGAAGAAACTAAAAGACCATTTAACTTCAGAGTAGTACATACTAGTGATATAGCTACTAGTGAAATATAGGACAAAGCTAAACAAATGATTATTGACTATATTCAAGCAACAATTATGAGTAAACTAGGTCCTGAAGAACAAGCTAGATATCAAGAAGCATTATAGTCTGGAGAAATAATGACTCCAGAATAGATACAAAAGTATCTCAGTAAAGACTATAAAGACATTGCGGAAATAACTGCATATCACAGTCTTAATTATTTAAAGAATAAGTTAAATATTACTCATGAATTCTTTAAAGGATGGAAAGATGCGCTAATAGGAGGAGAAGAAATATACTATGTTGGTATAGTAAATGGGGAACCATGTTTGCAGCGTATCAATCCAATATACTTTGACTATGATTCAGATACTTCTGACTTAGAGTTTATACATGAAGCCCAATGGTGCTGTTATGAGATGATTATGTCTCTTACTGAAGTATATGACAGATTGTATGATAAGATGTCTGAAAAGCAATTAAATGAGCTACTAGATATGATGGACGATCGCTCTAAGGGTGGTGTAACTCCAGAAGTAAGAAAAACATCTTTAGACTATCCTCATATTAAAACTCACAGCATAAATGGCTTCAGTTCCAATCCTTTTGAAGAAGCTGATAATATACATGTATGGCATTGTTGTTGGAAGTCTTTAAAGAAGATAGGTTTTGTTAATATAATCAATCCTGAAACAGGTATGCCAGAAGAATACCAAGTAGATGAAACCTACAAAGAAACGGGCAATGAACTTGATGTTGAATGGAAATGGATTATAGAAGTATGGGAAGGATATAGAATAGGACAGGACTTATATGTTGGTATATAGCCTATTGAGTATCAGCATATATCTGCTGATAATCCGAATGCTCAAAGATTACCTTATACTGGAGTAATATATAATAATACTAATAGTAGACCGCGTAGCCTTGTTAGTATGATGAAGCCGCTTCAATACATGTATATAGTACTATGGTATCGCCTTGAGTTAGCTATGGCTAGAGATAAAGGTAAAGTGGTTACTATGGATATTACTTAGATACCTAAGTCTATGAATATAGATGTAGCTAAGTGGATGCATTATTTATCAGCTCTTGGAGTTAACTTTGTAAATCCTTATGAGGAAGGTTGGGATATTCCTGGTAGAGAAGGAGGTAAATCTAGTTAGTTTAACTAGATATCTGCTCTTGATCTTACTATGGCTAATACTATAGACTAGTACATTAATCTAATGGATAAGATAGAATCTATGTTATCTGAAATATCTGGAGTAAGTAAACAAAGAGAAGGTTCTATTTCATCTAATGAATTAGTAGGTAATGTAGAAAGATCTGTAGTATAGTCTGCTCATATTACTGAACCTTGGTTTTGGGTTCATAATTAGGTAAAAAAAGAGTGTTTAACTATGCTATTAGATACAGCTAAACATGCTTGGAAAGACAATAAGACCAGTATACAGTATGTATTAGATGACGCTACTAGAGCATTTTTAACTTTATCGGATGATTTCTTCTATGAAGACATGGATATATTTGTAGAAGATACTACTAAGAACCAACAACAAATAGAAGCTCTTAAGAACTTAATGCAACCTGCTATGCAAAATGGAGCTAGTTTACTTGATATAGCCGAGATTATTACTATGGATAATGTCACTATGATTAGAAGTAAATTAGAAGAAATAGAGCAAAAGAGAATGGAACAGCAACAAGCTATGGAACAAGCTCAAGCAGAACGTGAACAGCAAATGGCTCAAATTCAGAATGAAATTAAAGAAGAAGAGCTTATGCTTAAGGAAGCTGAAATGGATCTTAAGAAATATGAGATTGATTCTAATAATGCTACTAAGATAACTGTTGCTCAATTAAATGCTTATAGAGGTGCTGAGAATATGGATCAAGATGGATCGGGAGTACCTGATGTAATTGAAATAGGTAAGCAAGCTATTGAACAACAAAAGGTAAATTCTGATATTGCTTCTAAACAATTTGAGTTCAATAATAAGAAGCGTGAAATGGAAATGAAACGTGAAATTGAGAATAAGAAGATTGAACTTGAAAAGCAGAAAATGAAGCAAGAAATGGAATTACAGAAGTAGAAAGATAAAGAAGCTTACAAGAGAGAGCAATTGAAGGCAAAGACAGCTAGAGCAAACAAAGTAGTAGGAGAGAGGTAATATGAAGATAATTAAGAATAAATTCATACCGTTTAAAGGTTATAAATTAATGAATTTCTTTGGTATTATATTTCAGAGAAATGATGCTATTGTAACAGCGGATGAATACAACCATGAAAAGATACATCTAAAACAGATGTAGGAAATGCTTTGGATTCCTTTTTACCTATGGTATGGTATAGAATACCTATGTATAATGTTGTCCTGTAAATGGAATAAACAAAGCGATAAATATCATGACGTTAGCTTTGAAGAGGAAGCTCACAACAATGATAAAAACTTAAACTATTGTAAAGAGCGCAAGCACTATTCATGGTTTAAATATGTAAAAATAGGCAGTTATAAAAATAAAAAATAAGGAGGAATAAATTATGGCATGCGGAAAAGGCGGAAAGAAATCCGGTGGTAAAAAAGGTAAAGGCGGTAAATGATAAGTAATCATGGATAAGCAAGCATTTAAATAGAGAATGCAAAACCTAAAGTCTTACCGGGAGAATAACCCCGGTAAAGGCTATTGGGATTGGAGAAATAGCTTACCAGATAATCTTAAATATACAGATGATACTGAATATGATATGGTAGGTGCCTATAACTCTGGAGCATAGCCTACATTAGAGGATGATGGCTCATATCATTTACCTACCAGAGTTCCTAGTACTGGCAAGATATTAAAATCTTCAATACATCCCACTTATTGGAAAGGTTTAGCAGAGGATGAGAAATTGGGCTATCACACTTACTGGTTACCTGATGGAAGTACTTATACTGCTTCTAAGTATGATGCTCCTATATAGGCTTTTGCGGATGGTGGAGAAGTAGATGAATTTCAACGTAAGACCAGAAGAGATATAATGCAATAGTCTTTAGTAGATGGAAGACCTAACTACAATAAGATGTTCTAGAATCAGAATGAATATCAAAAAGACTTTGCAAACTATTGGTATACTGAGAGAGCTAAGAATCCGAAATATTCAGATTAGATAGGAGGGGATAAACTAGGTAGTGTATTATCTAATGTAAACAAAGCTACATGGAAAACTCCTACTGAAGCTATGAGAGATAATATGGTAGGATAGGGTTATAATCCTACAGATGCTCAGATTAATCAATAGCTTAATATACTTAAGGAAAAAGGTACTAAGGGTTTTGCTAATCCAAAGGCTCACAGTTATACTTCATTAAGGCCTGCTAATACTTGGCATGAAGGTATTGGTCATATGGTAGGAGACAATACTCCAGCTATACTTAATGCTACCCCTAATGTACACATTAATAATCCTGATAGTTCATATGAAGATTATGTTAATTAGGCTAATGAGAAACATGCATAGACTTGGGACTTTAGAGGCAATAATTCAAATCTGAAAGATGATTAGGGTAATTACTATATAGATCCTAATAGACAACTTACTCCTGAAGATATAAGTAATATGCGTAGTAAAGGAGCTAAGATACCCGAACAATGGGAGTCATTAGAAGATGCAGACATATCAGAACTTACTAATACGTTTGCATATAATCTATCTTAGGATCCTATATACTATATGGCTAATGGTGGTGAAATAGGTGACCCAGATGATGAATTCGCTAAAGCTGTTAATACTAAGTTAGGTAGAACTCCAGATGGTAGACCATTGCAACAAGGCCTTAAGCCTGTATTTGATTTGGAAGATGCAGCTAATTTAACTCCTGTAGGTGATGCTATTGCTGCAAAGGATATGTACAATGCTGCTATGGATAAAGATTGGACAGGTTTAGGTTTAGCTGTTGCATCAATGATTCCTTTTATGCCAATGACTGTTAAGCAGTTTAGAAAGAAGTATAAAGGTGTTACTCCGAAGACATCACAGCCTAGTAGGGAAAATTAGAGCAAGCTGTTAGATGCTATGGTTCAAGATTAGATCAATAAAGCAGAATCATACAAAAACAATAGAATTAAGTTCTATGAAGCAGCTATAAAAGACAGAGATGCAGAGTACGACAATTGGATTGAAAATGAAGATGCTTTCCGTAGGGTAGTAAACTTTGATAGAAAATATGGCACAAACTATAAAAGAGCATACACTGAAGAACTAAAAAGAAGAGCATAGAACAGTGCCGATTTAACTGACATTGGCATGAAACCAATGGATTCAGAAACTTTTGGTTCTTTCAATCCTGCGATACCAGACTATATTTTCCTGAATTCAGAACATGTCAGAAGTGGTAAACCTAGAACTGGATTAGTTAATCACGAGTTAGGTCACAAAATAGATAGACAGGCTGGAGTATTTGATTATTAGGGTGAAGTAGTCAAACCTATATTTGATAGGAATAAATTTGAAACTCCTGAGAGAATTGAAAAATTATATCCTAAAACACATAACAGAATAAAATCCTATCTACTTAAAGATTCAGAAATTAAATCACATATGAATGAATTTAGGACCTATCTTAGAAATAACAATCTACTAGATCCTAGTGGGAAGGAAAGTTTGAATTCTTTTAAAAAGAAACTATTCGATTCTAATTTTGATAACTTAAAGAAGATATTTAACAGCTACAAAAGTGGTAAGTAGTTTATATAGGATTTTAATATGGTCCCAATAACAAAAGTTAATAATAACAATAATAATATCTTAGTATGATAGTAGATCCCGTATCCGTTGAACCAAAATTGTAGACATACATTAAAGCAGCTAAAAAATAGTAGAGGTATGTAAATACATTTACTCCAGTGTATTGTAGTGATACTATATATAGTTATTACGACGATGAATATGTTGGTTTAAATACTTCTTGCTATTCTACTTTTGATCCTAGGACAGATCCACTGTATGCTAAGGATCTTACTAGAGAAGAATTAGATGCATTAACTAATTAGCAATATTTTAGTGAAGAAGAATTAAGATATTATTTCGATCTATTAGTATCTAAATATTGTCTGTATGATAAAGAATATGATACAGAAGAAGATGAATCAGAAGTAGATATTGATGAGAGTATTAATGAACTTGAAAAGGAAATAAACTAACTTAAAGATTAGTATGAGTGATTTAATGGACTATACAGGTATCATGTCGGTCTACCCTATACCTACATACAAGTATGGCGGTATTCATATTAAGAAAAAGAATAGAGGTAAGTTCAATGAGTTGAAACGTAGAACTGGTAAATCAACTGAAGAACTTACGCATAGTAAAAATCCTTTGACGCGTAAGCGTGCTATATTTGCTTAGAATGCTAAGAAATGGAAACACAAAGGTAGAAAAAAGAAATAACAATAATCTAATTATATATAATTATGGATAGTAATACATTGAACGGTTTTGAAGTATTTGAAGACTTCATGATGCCAGGTAATAATGTAAATAGTAATCGTATGCCTGGTAACAATGAAAATGAATTTGAGGGGGCATCGGAAGAATTGACTGATGAGGAATTGGAAGAACTACGTAAAGGTAATAAAGGCAATAAAGAAGAAGAGGAAGACGTAGATGACCCAAAGAACAAACCTTCTAAAAAAAGTAAACCAGAGGATAACGAAGAAGAGGAGGAAGAGGAAGATAACGAACCTAATGATGACCCAGATAATGACATTGATAATAATCAAGGAGAAGATATTGAAAGTAATGCAGTAACTAGTTTCTTTGAAGCATTATCAGATAAAATGGGTTGGGAATTAGATGAAGATGAAGAAATCCCTCAAACTCCAGAAGAACTAGTTGAATATTTCAAAGATGTTATTGAGGAGAATTCTGTACCTCAGTATGCCAGTGAAGAAGTAGAAGCATTGGATAACTTTGTAAAGAATGGTGGTAACCTTAGAGATTATTTCCAGATTGACGGAGACTTAGACTTAGAAGAGATTAATATAGAAGATAGTGAGGTAAATCAAAAACTGGTTATCAAAGAATTCTTAAAAGAAAAAGGCTTCAATGCTAAACAAATTGAAAAGAAATTGACTAAATACGAAGAAGCTGGTTTACTCGAGGATGAGGCTACGGACGCATTAGAAGCCCTTAGAGACATTAAGGAGCAAAAGAAACAAGAGCTATTAGAAGCGCAAGAAAAGCGCGCTAAGGAGCTTAAAAAGCGTCAACAGGAGCAATTTAATACCGTTGTCAGTGAATTGAAGGGCATGGATAATATTCGTGGAATTAAAATACCTCAGAAAGATAAATAGGCATTATTGGAATATATATTCAAACCCACAGCTGATGGAAAGACTCAGTATCAGAAAGACTATTCCAAAAGCGTGAAGAACTTACTTGAGTCCGCCTACTTTACTATGAAGGGTGACACCCTATTAAAAGCAGCTAAGAGTGAAGGCTCTAATGCAGCTATTAATAAGTTCAAGAATAGTTTGAATAGAACTGGAGTAAGTAGAAAGACTAAAAGACAGGATAACACTAGCACTGAGTCTATGTGGGATTCTTTTGCACGACAATTGCGTGTAGATTAAATAACAACTAAATTATAATTTACTAATATTTTATGGATAATAATATTCTTAATAACTTGGTTCTGTACAAAGGTAAGCGTTTTTCTGACCTGATTGATACTAACAAGATTTCAGCAGCTTCACAATAGAATCCGTATCAGGTTGCTACCGTGTTATCTTATGTATTTGGAACTAAAGATAATGGTTACAATACTTCCCTTGACATGCTGACTGGCGGTCTTGGTAATGTAATGACTATTGATCAGCCGAGCTGGGAGTGGAATGTAATGATTGATACAGATAGAGCTATTACTATTAGAGATGCTAAATGGAATGGTGCTGCTATCAATGACAATACTACAGCTGGTTTAGGTAATACTCCTATTTATCTGTGGTTAGAAGAAAACTGGTTTGGTCCTACAGCAGTTCTTGAACTGGATAACAAAGATTATCAGTTGCGTGTTGCCGGTGCTCCGTATCAGGATGGTAACTTGTGGGTTTATACTTGTTTTATTGCAGATGGTAATCCCGCTTCATATGTACCTGCTAAATATTTGAAAGCTGGTTCTCAAGTATCTCGTCTTGCTTCTGCTGTTGAAGAATACAGTGAAGAAGGTGATATCCTGAACTATAGTACTCACTTTAAGATGCGTAACTACCTGACTACTATTCGTATTAACTACGATATTACAGGTTCTGCTTACTCTACAGTAATGGCTATTGCTTTGCAAGATCCTAAGACTGGTAAGAAATCTTATCTGTGGGCTGATTATCAGGAATGGTTAGCTCTGCGCGAGTGGTATAAGAGATGTGAACGTATGCTTGTTTACATGAAATCTAATGTAAATAAGGATGGTTCTTGTAACTTGAAGGGTACTAACGGTCGTCCGGTATTTATCGGTGCTGGTTTGCTGGAACAGATTGCTCCGTCTAACAAGCGTATGTATACTAGATTGACAGCTGAGTTGCTGGAAGATTTCTTGTTTGACCTGTCTTATAATGTACTTGGTACTAACGAACGTAAGTTTGTTGCATTGACTGGTGAAATGGGTA
>ERZ773235.2407-NODE-2407-length-15807-cov-9.801803_pt1 | contig 15807 bp, 13 predicted proteins | sample MGYA00580522_ERZ773235 | MGnify/ENA primary metagenome ERZ773235 (study PRJEB29015, sample SAMEA2737797) | human gut metagenome | biome: human gut; feature: human-associated habitat; material: faeces | place: China | collected 2012 ...
CTGAGTGCTACGCCTTTTCTCGTTTCCATGATAATGTCGGCCTCCGGGATCTTCCTGCGATCCGGCACATCGAAAGCGCCGATGCAGTTGTAGTAGATCACAACGCGCTGGTTGGTAACGCCGTCCTGCTTTTCAGCGTGGTACACCTCAATAGCGCAGGACGACGAAGATCACGTCGTACTTGTCCTCCGCTTTCAGCTCCGCCGTGACCGGAATGCGGCTGACCGACATGCGGGGCGAAAACTTATTCCTTGATCCGAAGGCCGTTTTTTTTGGATGCTCTCGCCCCATGCTCCCTGCGCCAGCAGCGTGACGTCCTTTCCCGCGCGGAAGAAATTCCGCGCCAGATTGCAGCCGAGCACGCCCGCGCCGAATACTAAAATTTTCATAGCCAAGTCTCCTGTTATCCTAAAAATACCTGTTTCCTTCGTTCTGCCTCGTCTCGCTATGCTCTCGTTTCGATTTTCTTTCGTTTTGCATCAGTTAGTCATCTCTAACTGAAACATAGTAACTGACAGTGCAAAAGTCAAGATGTCTTTTTACCGCTCTCCGGTGCTTCCTTGCCCTTTTTCATCTTCTCCTTCACTCGATCAACAAATCCCCGCTTCAAAAGGGGCTGCGCATTGTTCATCTGTACTGGCCTGTTTTTGTCACTTCGCCAGATTTGTTTAAAAAATATCTGCTTTCACAAATTTTATCTTGCTTCTTCCGGATATTTTCATATAATGTTGACGATTGAACAGGAGGTACCACCATGTATGTTACCTACAGCAACCTTTTTAAGCTCCTCATCGACAAGGGCTTAAATAAAACGGAATTTGCGCGCGAGGTCGGCATCAGCTCCAACACGCTCGCCAAGCTCTCGAAAAATGAGCTCGTCTCTCTCGAGGTGCTTGTGCGCATCTGCCGCCAGCTCGACTGTTCGCTCGGCGACGTGGTGCAGCTCGCCCCGCCCGAGCCGCCGATCAAAAGCGGCCTTGAGCGCATGAAGAAGCGAAGACCCACCCACGAGAAAGGAGGCAATGCGTACCGCCATGAGTAACGAAACCAAGGAGACCGGCTCCAGCTTTATGGAAAAGCTGTCGACGGTCATTGTCGACAAGCGAAATCTCATCTTTCTGCTCACGATCATTCTGCTCGTATTCTCCGCCTTTTCCCGCAACTGGGTCGAGGTCGAGAGCGACCTGACGTACTACCTGCCGTCTGATTCCGAGACGAAGCAGGCGCTCGACATCATGGACGAGCAGTTCACGACCTATGGCACGGCCGAGGTCATGGTGGCCAACATCACACCAGAGCAGGCCGCCGCGCTCGAGCCCAAGATCAAGGAGATCAAGGGCGTGCAGAGCGTGGACTACGACGAGACCACCGCACATTATAATAACCTCTCCGCCCTCTATTCCATCACCTTTGCCTACAGTGAGGATGACGAGGCCTGTCTCAACTCGCTCGAAGCCGTGAAGGAATACCTGTCCGACTACGATCTGTATGTCGACACGGACCTTGGCAACACGCAGCAGGAGACCATCGACCACGAGATCAGCGTCATCATGGTGTATGTCGCCATCGTCATTGTCATCGTGCTGCTCTTCACGTCCGAGACCTACGGCGAGGTGCCGGTGCTCATTCTGACGTTCGTGGTCGCGCTCGTACTGAATCAGGGCACAAACTTCCTGATGGGCAAAATCTCGTTCATTTCAAACTCGGTCACAAGCATCTTGCAGTTGGCGCTGTCCATCGACTACGCCATCATCTTCTGCAACCGATTTAAAGAGGAACACCGGCTGCTGCCGCTGCGTGAGGCCGTCATCGTCTCGCTGAGCAAGTCGATCCCCGAGATCGGTGCGAGCAGCCTCACGACCATCGGCGGCCTTGTCGCGATGCTCTTCATGCGGTTCAAGCTCGGTCCCGATATGGCGCTTTGCCTCATCAAGTCGATTTTGTTCGCGCTGCTCGCGGCGTTCATCGTGATGCCCGGCCTTCTGATGCTCTTCGGCCCGCTGATCGACCGCACGCAGCACCGCAGCTTCGTGCCGAAGATCCCGTTCGTCGGCAAGCTCGACTATGCCACGCGCTACATCATCCCCATCGTCTTCGTGGTGCTGGCCGTCATCGGCTACCGCCTGTCGTCCGACTGCCCCTACGCCTACGGCTATGGCCTCATCTCCGCCCCCAAGCAGAATGAGACGCAGTTTGCCCAGCAGATGATCGAGGATAACTTCACCTCGAAGAACATGCTGGCGCTCATCGTCCCCACGGGCGACTACGACAAGGAGTCCGCCATCTTAGACGAGCTCGGCCAGTACGACGAGGTCGACTCCACGATGGGTCTTACCAACATCGAAGCACTCGACGGCTACATGCTGGCCGACAAGCTGACGCCGCGTCAGTTCGCCGAGCTCGCGGGGCTTGATTACGAGGCCGCGCAGGTCGTCTACGCCGCCTACGCCGCGCAGCATTCAGAATATGGCAAGCTTGCAGGCAATCTCGCCACCTACAAAGTCCCGCTCATCGACATGTTTCTCTTTGTCTGCGATCAGGTGGATTCCGGCATCGTGACGCTCAGTGACGACCAGACGCAGATGCTCCAGGATGCCGAGGTCCAGATGAACAGCGCCAAGGCCCAGCTTCAAGGTACGGATTACGACCGCATGCTCATCTACCTCACGCTGCCCGAAAGCAGCGACGAGACCTACGCCTTCACCGACAAAATTCTCGAAATTGCCGAAAAGTATTACCCCGATGAAAACGTCTACCTCGCGGGCGAATCGACGAACGAATACGAATTCGAAAAGTCCTTCGCCGTGGATAACAAGGTCGTCAGCATCGTGTCGGTGCTCGTGGTTATGCTGGTGCTGCTCTTCACGTTCAACTCCGCCGGTATGCCGGTGCTGCTGATCCTCGTGATCCAGGGCTGCATCTGGCTCAACTTCTCGTTCCCGACCATCACGGGCAAGTACATCTTCTTCTTAGGATATCTAATTGTTTCTTCCATCCAGATGGGCGCGAATATCGACTACGCCATCGTCATCGCCAGCCGCTATCAGGAGCTCAAATCCAAAATGCACCACCGCGACGCCATCGTCGAGACGCTGAACTTCGCCTTCCCGACGATCATCACCTCCGGCTCGATCCTCTCGATCTGCGGCTTTTTGATCGGCAGCATGACATCTGAGCCCGTCATCGCGGGCATCGGCGAGAGCCTTGGCCGCGGCACGGTCATCTCTATCATCATGGTCATGTTCGCCCTGCCGCAGATCTTGCTCATCGGCAGCGGCATCGTCGACAAGACCTCGTTCTCCGTCCCGTCCATCACGGAAAAGAAATCGGGTCACGGTAAGGTCTCCGTCAACGGCATGGTGCGCGGCAGCATCAATGGTACGGTGCACGGCATCATGCACGCCACGGTCGAGGGCGACATCGACCTGAATCTGATCTCCGGATCTGCAAATGAGGAGCAAGACGATGAAGAAGACTAATCATTTCTATCGCTTCTGCGCGCTTGCACTCTCGTGCCTGCTGCTCATCTCGCTTCTTCCTGTCACGCAGGTCTTGGCAGAGGGGGACGGCGCCATCCATATCAAGAGCGCAGAAGACTTACGATCCCTCGCGCATTCCTGCACGCTCGACTCCTGGTCGCGCGGCAAAGCCGTTGTGCTTGACGACGATATCGAGCTGACCGACGATGACGAGCTCCCCATTCCGACGTTCGGCGGCACGTTCAACGGCAACGGCCACACCATCAGCGGCCTTTCCATCACGCAGAGCGTCTCCCCCGCCGGTCTTTTCGGCGTGCTGCAAAAGGACGCCGTCATCAAAAACCTGAATGTTGAGGGCACGGTCACCCCGTCCGGCGACAGCGAAAATATCGGCGGCATCGTGGGTGAAAACCACGGCACGATCGAAAGCTGCACATTCAACGGAAGTGTTTCCGGCAAACGCAGCGTCGGCGGCATCGCGGGCCGCAACCTCGCCACGGGCATCGTGCGCGCGTGCGACGCCTCGGGCGCGATCTTCGGCCAGAGCATGACCGGCGGCATCGTGGGCGAGAACCTCGGTTCCATCGTCTCCTGCCGCGGCCGCGCCTATGTAAACATCGAGAGCACCGACCCCTCCATCGACCTGAGCAATTTGAACCTCGAATTCTCGCTCGACCTCGCCAAGCTCTCCCGCGCCGACACGCTCAACACCGCCACCGACACCGGCGGTATTGCAGGCTATTCCTCCGGCGCGATCGCGTCGAGCACAAACTACGCCGCCGTCGGTTATCAGCACATCGGCTACAATATTGGCGGCGTGGTCGGCCGCAGCAGCGGACAAGTGCTCGCGTGCAGCAATGAAGGCGCGATCTGCGGGCGAAAGGACGTCGGCGGCATCGCCGGCCAAATGGAGCCCTATATCCGCATGGAGATCTCCGACGGTCTGCTGCAGCAGCTCAAAACACAACTCAACGAGCTCAGCGGTCTTGTCAACACAGCAACCAACCATGCCGAAGGCGGCTCGAATGAGATTGCCTCGCGCCTGAACAGCATGTCCGGCTATGTGGATAACGCCGCCAACGAGCTGAACAACGTCCGGCTGAACGCCAGTATTGACAGCGTCATCACCGGCGACGGCTCCCATTCCTCCGACACTCTGATCGGCGGCGGCAAGGGCGCAGCCGGCGGCATCGACCACGAGCATTCCGACAGCGGTCACAGCACCACCATCTGGGGCGGCAGTGCCGCAGGCGCGGGCGCGAGCCACGAGGGCAATGCCTCGGGCACCGTCACCGGCTCGACTCAGATTGTCGCTGCACCGGATCTTGGCGGGCTGACCTCGTCGATCAACGGCCTGAGCAGTCAGGTCACGATGCTCAACAACGCCGCCAGCGGCACGGTCGGCACATTGGCAAATGATATTCGTTCGATCAACAACAAGTTCAACGAGCTGACAGGAACGCTGTTTTCCGCCATTTCCTCGCTCAGCGGCGGCACGGGCGACATCATTGTCGACGCCTCCGATGTCGACATCGATTCCGTCACGTTCGGTAAAGTCTCTTCCTGCCGCAACAGCGGCGCGGTGTACGGCGATGTGAATACCGGCGGCATCACAGGCTCCATGACCATTGAATACACGCTCGACCCCGAGGACGATGTCACGGGCCATCTTTCGAACATCTACCGCAAGCAGTATGAGTACCGCTCCATCATCCAGAAGTGCGTCAACACCGGCGATGTGGCCGGCAAGCGCAGCTATGTCGGCGGCATCGTCGGCCGCATGGACCTCGGCTATCTGACTGCGTGTGAGACGTCGTCCTGCACCATCACGAACGAAAACGGCAGCTACACCGGCGGCATCGCCGGTCTCACCGGCGCAACGGTGCACGGCAGCTTTTCCAAGTGCACGCTCAGCGGCAAGAAGTATGTCGGCGGCATCGTCGGCTCCGGCGTACAGGAAAATGTCGACGGCAGCGGCAGCAGCGTGAGCTGGAACTACTCGCTCGTCGACATCACCGACTGCCAGCAGTACCAGGGTGCGATCTCCGGCAGCGACACGGGCACATTTGAGCATAACTACTATGTCTCCGACGATCTCCCCGGCATCAACCGTCAGGGCTACGCCGGACGGGCCGAGCCCATCAGCTATGCAGAGCTTCTCACGCTGCCCGATCTCCCCGAGAGCATGAAGTCCTTCACGCTCACCTTCGTTGCTGACGATAAAACTGTGCTCAGCCGCGCTTTCAACTACGGCGACTCCATCGACGAAAGCGACATCCCCGAGCCGCCCGCCAAGAGCGGCTGTCACGTCCACTGGGACCGCACCGACCTCACGAATCTGCACTTTGACACCGTCGTCACCGCTGTTTACGAGGCCTACACCCCCGGCCTTGCCTCTGAACAGACGCGAGAGAGCGGACAGGCTGTCATCTTGGTCGAGGGCAACTACAACAACGACGGCGACGCCATCACCGTGACCGCCCAGCCGCTCACGCCCGCGGCGTTCGACGTGCAGTCCGGCACTGTGCTCGACCGCGTGAAGGGCTACTTCTCCTGCCTCAGCCGCGGCGAAATGCCTTCGATGGTTGCCAACGCCGAAGTGCTCGAGCAGTGGCGCATCGAGCTTGCCGACGACGGGCAGGACACGCACACCGTGCGCTATCTCCCGCCCGACGGGCAGAAGGAGCTGCGCATCTACACCCGTGAAGACGGCGGCAGCTGGCAGGAGGCCGACTGCGGCACGATGGGCAGCTACCTCACCTTCTCCACGAGCGGCGACAGCGTTGAGTTTGCCGCCGTGCGGACGCTCGACGTCTGGGGCATCTGGCTCGGCGTGCTCGCCGTGCTGGCTGTTCTGATCCTTATCATGGTTCTGCTCGTCCACCGCCACAAGCGCAAAGCGCGCAGACGCGCCGAAGCGCTGGCGCGCAGCGCGAGCGCCGTCTCGCAGGCCGAGCAGATCGTCCGCGGCGAGGACGCCAATGCGTCCACAGCAGACGAAGCCCCTGCCAAGACGGGTGCCCCCGCGTCTACAGCGGTCGAAGATGCCACTCAGGCGGATGCGCCTGTGTCCGCTGAATCTACGGCAGTCCCCGCCGCCGTGGCAGTAGCAGCGACCGCTGCGCCGGTCGTCACCGCCGCGGTCGAGGGCGCAGAAAGCGTTTCCACTTCCGAACCCGCTCCCGCAGCCGATCCCGACTCCATCGAGGCGCGCCTTGCACGCGCGGAAGAGGAACTTCGGCTTCTTCGCGAGGAGCGCGAGGCACGCGAAAACGTGCTCACGCAGCCCGCAGTACCGCCCGCGCCGAAAAAGCGCAGGCACCGCCGCTTCCTCCCTATTCTCATCACGATTTTAGTCTTGCTCGGCGCGGCTGCGGCGTTCTTCCTCCACTCCGACTTTAAGAAGGACCTCGAAGCCTACCGCCTTGTCGAGGCGCGTGTCAAAGAGGACCCGATGACCATGGACGTCACGGTCGACGCCTCCTATGGCAAAATCAGCCTGAGCGCGGATGACTCCGTCGCCCGCACGAAGAAGGACGGCGCTCCCATCACCTGCATCGACCGCGACGGCGCGGCGCTCTACTACGCAGACGGCGCGATCTACCTTGAAAACGGCAAGTCCTACGCTGTCGGCGGCGCATTCCCAAATTACGCCGAGCTCATGGATGAGACCGCCGAGCTCTGCCGCACGCTCACGGTGACGAAATCCGTTGACGGGCAGGAAAAGCGCTACACCCTCACCGCCGAGGGAGACGACGCGAGCAGACTGCTGCGTCTTCTCACCTCGGACGAGATCGCGAACGCCGCATCGCTTTCCGCGATCCGCGTGGATCTCACCGCCGAGAGCGGCGAGCTGATGGACGTAAGCTTCACGGCGGAAAACTCCGGAGATCTTCGCGTGGAGGCCGCCGCGCACTTCACCGACGCGCTCGCGCCGGTGATCCCCGACGATGTGCTCACCGCCATCCATTCGGGCAGCAATGACGACGCTTCCACGCTGACGGACAACGCGCTCCGTCTGCTGGGTGCCTGGGGCGAGCTGACCGCGGACGATCTGTCCGCCGACATTGCTCTTTCCGCCGACTGCGGCCCGATCGTGCTGAACAGCACGCTCCAGTACGACCGCAGCAGCATCGACGGCCAGAGCTACGGCAGCATCCAAAAAAGCACCCTCGCCGTCTACTTCTCCGGCAGCAAGATCTGCGACGCGGACGGCAACAGTGTCGACACCGCGAGTCAGCAGCTCGTCGATGCCACGTCGCTCATTGACCTCTGCTACCAGTCCATTCTGAACGGCAGCGCAGGCTGCGATAAGGTGAGCGACGGCTATCTCTACGGTCTTTCGCTCGACTCCGACGCGATGAGCGAGCTCGCCGCCGCCATCGCGCCGGATATCAAGGCACAGGATGTGACCTTCTCCTCCGGACGCATTTCCGTCCGCGTGAGTGAGCAGGGCGAGCTCCAGTCCGTCAACATCTCGTGCAGCGGCGCGCTGCACCTCATCCTCTCCGACGCTCCGGTGTCGCTCTCCGCCGTCATCACGCCGGCGGATCGTGCATTCTCGATTCCCCAGCCGGCGCTCAACGCGCTGAAACAATAGAAAAGCGGAGGGAGATTCATACTATGGGAAATCGCATCATCAGCATCAGCCGCCAGTTCGGCAGCGGCGGCCACGAAGTGGCCGTGAAAACAGCGGATCTCCTCGGCATCCGCGTCTATGAGCGCGAGCTGATCCGCCTCGCGTGCGAGTACGGCGAGCTTTCGGAAAAAACGCTCTCCCCCTCGGACGAAAAGGCGACCAACCCCTACCTCTTCCAGACCGTGCACGAGGGCAACCACCATGTGCTGCGCGGCAAACCGACGAGCGAAGTGCTCTTCGCCCTGCAAAGCCACGAGATCCGCCGCATCGCCCGCCACGAGGAGTGTGTGTTCGTGGGGCGCTGCGCAGACTATGTGCTGCGCGGCGAAGACGTGAGGCTTCTCACCGTGTTCGTCGCCGCGCCGGACGAGCACCGCATCCAGCGCAAAATGGCGCAGGAAAAGCTCACGCGCGACCAAGCCATCCGCCTGATCCGCAAGATGGACAAGCAGCGCCGCAAGTATTACGAGAGCTACACCCACAAGGCCTGGGGCGCGCCGGAGGGGTATGATCTTTACCTTGACACCGGTGCGCTGTCGACCGCTGACGCGGCGGCGGTCATTGCGGAGCGCTTCCGCAAGCTGTAAAAAATTGGGGATCACCGAAAGGTGGTCCCTTCTTTTTTGCGGCCCGAAACGGCTGCGGTTTTCCCCGCCTGACGCGGGGAAGCGAGCAAAGGGGGACATTCTCTCACGTGAGAGAATGTCCCCCTTTAGATCCCCCAAGAGAACGCAAGGGGCCTTGCCCCTTGACCCCGCCATTGTCGGCGCTGGGCTTGAAGAGCTGCACACGCTGCGCAATCGGGTGCGGTGTACATGGCTTCGCCATGAATCCCTGCGAGTCGTAGCAACTCTCAACCGCGCCTTACTATCGTGAGGCGCGAGTGACGTTTGCTTGGCGGCAGATTGCCTGCGGAATGCGGCATTATTGCACTCGCCGCATTGATGAGTGCCTCGGTAGGCGGAAATTAGGCTGCACTGCCACGAGACTGGCAGAGCGGCAGCGGATAATAGAAGTAGACCAAATCGTATAGCAGCTCTAATGCGGCTCCGCCGCGTGCAGGCATTCTCATTCCGGAGGTGCCAAGGTCATTCAAGCCCAAGACTGCCAATCTAAGCCTTTCTCTTGGGGTTCCAAAGGGGCCATTCTCTTTCGCGAAAGAGAATGGCCCCTTTGACTCGTGCAGCGCCTTCGGCGCTGCGATCCCCGCGGCACAAGTGCCGCAAAGTGCTTTGCATTTATGCAAAATAGATGGTAATAGGACAAATCTCTGCTTTTGTCCCCACGCGCATGTTGGGTCCGAACAGGCCGACGCCGGAGGTGACGATGTTGTGCATCTTTCCCTTTCGGAGATACCCGCAGGCATTTTCCCACATCAGCTTGATGGTGAGATTTCCCGGGAACATCTGTCCATCGTGCGTGTGGCCGCAGAGGTCTATGTCGACGCCCGCGTCCGCGAGCTCCTGTAGCTCCTTGGGCTGGTGGTCGAGGACGATGATGGGCTTATCCTTGTCCAGACCTGCCGTGATCTCATCAGGCGTCTTGCGCGTCTCGATGCCGCGGCCCGGGCGGTGCGCATCGGGGCGGCCATAAAGGTAGAACTTTCCGTCGATAAGCATGCCTTCGTCACGCAGGAGCGTGATGTTCGCGTCCTTCAAGAATTCGTCCATGCGCGGGTCGCTCTCCTTCTTCTCGCTCTGGCGGAAGGTGAAGCCTGCGAGCACCGGCTCTTCGATGTCGTGGTTGCCGTAGCAGGCGTAAACGCCGTATTTCGACCGGATGCTGCGCAGCGTGGCGGCGATGGTCTCAGGGGCTTCCACCGCCTCCCACTCGTTATCGAAGATGTCTCCCGCGATGACGACGAGGTCGGCGTCCTGTTCGTTGATCCTGTCTACCATCTGCTGCATCTGCTTTTCGCCGATGTTGTAGCCAAGGTGCAGGTCGGCCACGAGCACAACCTTCATCTCGTCCATGCCCTCAACAGTCTTGTCGACCGTCACGTCATACGGCGTCACGTGGATGATGCGCGCGTTGACGACGCCCCAGATGGATGCGATCAAAATGACCAGCGCGCACACACAGCCCGCGATGCGGTGCATCTGTGTCGTGACGAAAATGTGCTTGAACGGCAACACGTACCCCAGCAGCAGCCGCAGCAGGTCCGCCGCGATGACCGCGAGCAGCACATACAGCAGTACGCCGAGCCAGTAGTTGCCGATGAGCTTCATCACGCGCCGCGCCCGCCCCTCCGGCAGGAAAAACGCGATGACGATGGAGCAGGCCAGAAACGCCTGCACAGCCACGGGCAGCGCCCAGTGGCGCGCTGTGCGGAAAAACGGGAACCAGGCTTTCACCCAGCCCATCACGCGGCGCAGTAAATAGTAATTCGCCAGCAGGTACACCGGCGCAAGCAGAATCGCGATCATGTCAACGCGGGAGCATCGCTCCCCTCGCTTCCTTTCGAATCAAAAATCTTCGGTCATCATAGCACGTTTTTCTATCCATTGCAACGCATCCCCGCGGTTGACATTCCGCATGCGGCATGGTACCTTTAGAGTCGAAAAATAACATGGATCAAGGAGGACGATCCGATGAAAATGCTCGAAACCATCCACATTCTCCCCGTGCGCGCGGAGAGCGCTGCGCCCGCGCCGCTGCGCGGCAAAAAGCTCGACCAGCGCGCCGTGCTGCAAGTCGTCCGCAAGGTCGACTGGAAAAAGGCCGGCCTCATCGCCGGCGGCGTGACTGTCGTGTGCGCCGCAGCCGGCACAGCGAGCCGGTACAAATTCTATCAGGGCATCGTCGCGCGCGAGCTCAAAAAGCAACTCGCCCCGCTGAACGACAAGCTTGACGCCCTGCAGGCTGAAAACCGCATGCTGCGCGCGGAGCTTGAAAAGAAGAACGCCCCCTCCGAGGAACAGAACTGAACCAAAATTGCCCGAACAAATTCCAGTTCGGGCGATTTTTTGCTCTCCGCTGGCGCTTTCCCCCTCCGCATGGTAAAATGGACAAAAACAGGACTGTTTTCCGCAAAAAGTCTTCATTGCTACCCACGGTTGCGCAATTGTCTACTGCAATACATGGCATTTTGCGCACACTAACGCTATGCTTTTTGCGAAAGGAGGAACCATGGCACTACCTGAAAAACTCTACACACTGCGCAAAAAGAGCGGTCTTTCGCAGGAGCAGCTCGCGGAGGCGCTGAACGTCTCGCGTCAGGCCATCTCTAAATGGGAGGGCGGCAGCGCGATGCCCGAGAGCGACAAGCTCCTCGCGCTGAGCAATTACTTCGGCGTCTCGCTCGACTACCTTCTAAAAGACGGTGCGCCGAATGCCGCGCCCGCCGAAGCGCAGGAGGAGCACCGGACGATGCGGCTTTTGAGCCTCATTCTCTGCTTCGGCGGCGCGGCCGCGCTGATCGTCTATGGCGTTTTGTCGATCCTTGTCCCGTCCGTTCCCGCGCAGATCAGCGGATCGTCGATGATCCGCATCGACGGCAGTGGCATTTTTCTGCTGCTCTGCGTCGCGGCCATCGCCGCGGGCGCGGCGCTGCTGCTCAAAAGCACCAAACACAAATAAGGAGGTCTCTCCATGAAAGCTCTGTCCTGTACCTTCGCCGCGTTGGCGATCCTGCTCTCCGATGTGATGTGCGCCACCGTCGCATTCAACTACTGCGACATGCTCTGGGGCATCCGCTACGCTTCTTACAGCGCACCGGCGAGCACCGCGTTTCTGCTCGTCATCCCCTACGCCGCCGCCATCGCGGTCTGCACCGCGCTCGCGGTCATCTTTTGGCGAAAAAGCGCAAAATGCTGAAAAAGAACCACCGTATGGCGAGCCATACGGTGGTTTCTCCTTTACTTTCTCACAAACAGGATGCCGAGCGTGTTCGGGCCGCAGTGGCACGAGACGGTGCAGCCCGCCTGCGTCTCTTCGACGGTCTCAAACGATCCGTACTGTGCCGCTTCCTCCTTCGCCGCGGCCACGACGTTCGCGTCCGCCGCCGCGTGGGTGATGAACGCGAGCTCCGGCGCGATGTCCTCGCGCCCGTCAAGGCGCTCTTTTACATACTGGCGGATGCACTTTTCAAACGAGCCGCGGTACTTCTTGCACACGGCCATCTTGCCGTTTCGCACCTCGATGCAGGGCTTCAGGTGCAGAAGATTCGCGCCCAGCGCGGCCACAGCCGAGCAGCGGCCGCCCTTTCGCATGTAGTCGAGGCGCTCAATCAAAAAGCTCGCCTCGACCTTCGGCGCGAGCGCGCGCACGCGCTCGGCGATCTCCGCGCCGGAAAGGCCCTGCTCGGCGAGCTTCGCCGCCGCGACGACCAGAAGGCCCTGGCCGGTGCTCAGATTCTCCGAATCGACCACAAAGACGTTCTCGTACTCCTGCGCCGCGGCGCAGGCATTCTGATAGCAGCAGGAGAAATTCGCGCCGATGGTGATCTGCACCACCGCGTCATACTCGTTCGCGTAGCGCGCGAACATCTCGCCGTACTCGTACTGGCTGACCGCCGACGTGCTGCAAAGGTCTCCGCCGCCGTCCACGTGGGCAAAAATGTCGGCGGGCGTAATGTCCACACTATCGTGGAAGTCCTTGCCGTCCTTGATGACGCACAGCGGCGTGACGGCAATATCATAGCGCTCGAGCAGCGCGGGCGACAGGTCGCACGTGCTGTCGGAAATAATCTTCACTCGCATCGTTCGTTTCTTCCTTCCTGAAAGATAAAAACCTCATCTGCGGGCATCCCCGCCGGAACTTACAACATCAGATTTTATATTTTTACCGCAAGCAGATGAACTCTTTCTCAACGCAACATCAACTTCTGTTGATATTTCTCCCACCCGTTCCGCAAAAAAAGGCCCCCGAAGGTTTTCTTCGGGGGCTCTCCTGTTTGCTTTTATCGCTTACTTGCTCAGGCAACGATAGAGGAAAGTGACGATCTGACCGCGCGTGCAGTCGCCCGCGGGGTCGAAAGTCGTCGCGCTCGCACCGGTGGTCACGCCGTTTTCCACGGCCCACAGGACGGCGTTTGCGTAGTAGGCGTCCGCCTTGACATCGGTGAACGGATTCTCTGCCTTGCTCTCAGGATTGTTCTGCATGCGGTAGCGCTCCATGTGAAAGTCGTTGAACGCGAGCATCACGCCCGAAAAGATCTCATAGGTGGTCATCGTGCCGTCGCCGGTCTCGTTTCGAAACTGCCAGACCGCGCAGCCGTCGCTCTGCGCCAGCAAAATAGCGCCCTGATGCTCCAATAATTTCTCTGCGGTCATCTCTTCCGCTCCTGTCCTTTGGAGTTAGTCATCTCTAACCATTTGGCAGTATACAACAGCTTTTGCCGCTTGTCTTTCCCCATCGGGCGAAATTGTTCCGTTTGGACACCAATTTTGCCGCCGTGGGTCAAAAAAGAGGGCGGGTAACTCCCGTCCTCTTTTTTATTCCTTTACCGGTTCACGAGCAGCTTTTTCATGCCGCGCTCGAGACCGTCGACGGTCAGCGGGTACATGTCCACCGCCCTTGCGATATAGCCGTAGCTCTCGCCCCAGTAGCCGCCCCAGCGCGGGGGCTCCTCGGGATTGAGCCAGATCAGGTGGTCGTAGTGCTCGCAGAAGCGCTTGATCTGATCGAGGCCCGACCATTTCGCCTCGCCGGTGCGGTAGTCGTAGCGCTTTTCCATCAGCTCGTACATGTCCATCAGCGCATCGCCGACTAAAATGACCTTGTACTCGCTGCCGAAATTCTGCAGGATCCAGTCCGTCGGCACCGCGTGCTCGCGGTACATCCGCGGGTCGGTATAGACGCTTGAATAAATGCAGTTGTGGAAGTAGTAGACGTGCAGCTCTTTAAAATGGTTCGACTGCCGCGCCGCCTGGAAAAGCATGGAGCAGAGGTTGGAATAATACTCCATCGAGCCGCCGGAGTCCATCAGCATCAGCACCTTGACGGTATTTTTGCGCGGACGCTTGTAGCAGACCGACAGCGTTCCCGCGTTGTCGCAGGTCTCGCGCACGGTCCCATCCACGTCGAACTCCGTTTTGGCCTCCTGCGTCTGCTCGGAATACTGGCGCAGCAGGCGGAACGCCATCTGAAACTGTCGGATATCGAGCACATTGTCCTTGCGGAAGTCGCGGAACCTGCGCTCCCCCGCCACCTGAAACGCGCGGCGGTACATGCTCTTCCCGCCCACACGGATGCCCTGCGGGCTGTGGCCGCTATTGCCGAAGTTTGAGTAGCCGTTCGTACCGATCCAGTACGAGCCGCCGTTGTGCTCCTCGGTCTGCTCCTTGAGGCGCTCTTCGAACATTTTGAGAATTTCCTCAATGCTCTTTTCCTCATAGCCCTGCGTGCGCAGGAACTTGCGGAACTCCTCCATTGCGGCGGCAGGGTTGTTGAGCCAGTCCATCAGCTCCTTGGGAAGCTCGTCCTGATATGGCACGCCGTCGAAGTATTCAAGGAAGATCTGGTCGAACTTGTCGTAATCCGCCTCGGACTTGACGAGCACCGCGCGACAGAGCTCGTAAAAGCCCGTGAGCGAATCGTGCTGCAGGTCCAGCATCAGCCCCTCGATGAGCGTCATCCACTCATTCAGGCTGACGCGAAAGCCGTGCGCGCGCAGAAGGTAGAAAAATCCAGTAAACATGGCGTTCTTATCTTCTCAGTCGGCGCTGCACGGTGGAGATATCCTTGTCCTTTTTGAGGAGCACCCCGATGAACGGGATCTCCTTCGTGATGCGGGACGTGTCCACGCCGGTAAGCTCGAGCGCGCGGATCCAGTCGACAAGCTCGGATGTCGAGGGTTTTTTCTCCACCGAGTCGATCGAGCGGATATAGTAAAACGCCTGCATCGCCTGCATCAAAAGCGTCTCGTCGACATGATCGAAGTGGACGCGGATGATCTTTTCCATCTGCTGATGGTCGGGGAATTCAATATAGTGGAAGATGCAGCGGCGCAGGAACGCGTCCGGCAGCTCCTTTTCCGCGTTCGAGGTGATGATGACGATGGGACGGTGCTTGGCCTTGATGGTCTCCTTCGTCTCGGGAATGTAGAATTCCATCTTGTCGAGCTCCCAAAGAAGGTCGTTCGGGAACTCGAGGTCTGCTTTGTCGACCTCGTCGATCAGCAGCACGACCTGCTCGTCGGCGGAAAACGCCTCGCCGAGCTTGCCGAGCTTGATATACTTTGCGATATCGTCCACGCCGGATGTGCCGAACTGGCTGTCATATAAACGCTGCACCACATCGTAGACGTACAGGCCGTCCTGTGCCTTCGTCGTGGACTTGACGCTCCAGATGATGAGCTTTTTGCCCAACGCCTCGGCCACAGCCTCGGCGAGCATCGTCTTTCCCGTGCCCGGCTCGCCCTTGATGAGAAGCGGTTTTTTGAGCGCCATCGCGATGTTCACCGCATTCATCAGCTCTGGGCTCGCAACGTAGTTTTTGCTGCCTTTGAAAGTATTTTCCATAGTGTGCTCCTTGTAAAAAATCAAAATCAATGATATTTTACCCTTGCCACACGCCCCTTGTCAAATTCATTGTTTTGACCTGTCCCCAAATTTTTTCTAAAAATTTGAAATTTCCTCTTGCATTTCCCTGAAAGCTGTGGTAGTATAACACCGTTGTCCGATATGAGACACGCGCCGTTAGCTCAGCTGGATAGAGCGTCTGGCTACGGACCAGAAGGCCGGGGGT
>ERZ773235.2409-NODE-2409-length-15795-cov-4.564422_pt1 | contig 15795 bp, 10 predicted proteins | sample MGYA00580522_ERZ773235 | MGnify/ENA primary metagenome ERZ773235 (study PRJEB29015, sample SAMEA2737797) | human gut metagenome | biome: human gut; feature: human-associated habitat; material: faeces | place: China | collected 2012 ...
TGCAAAGCTAACGGTGCAGCAGAATGTAAGAAAGCTTTAATGTTCTTACAGAGAGGAAGATTACCAGAAGACTTCATCGAAGGTATGGCATGCGAAGGCGGATGCGTTGGTGGACCAAGCCGTAACGAAGAGATCATCAAAGCTCGTAAAGTCAGAGAAACAATGATCAAATCCGCAGATGATCGCAAGATCACAGACAACTTAAAACGTTATGATATGGATAGCTTCTCAATGCATAGATAATCAGAGTTGCATGAAGCATCCAAAGAGATGATAAAGAATCCCTGGAGCAAGATTGAAGTTTTGTTTTGGGGATTTTTGTATCTGAAAAGAAATTGTATTAAAAATAGTAACTATTACTACTAGATATTTTGGCAAAACTATGTTATAGTAAGAAAAGTTGAAAAAGCAAAATGAATTTAATTTTGGAGGTAAGACAATGAAGGATATTAAAGTTACAGATTCAGTAAAATATATTGGTGTAGACGATCATGACATTGACTTATTTGAGAGCCAGTATGTAGTACCAAATGGTGTTTCTTATAACTCTTATGTGATCTTAGATGAGAAAGTAGCCGTTATGGATACTGTGGATGCACGCAAGACAGATGAATGGCTTGTAAACTTAGAAGAAGCATTAGATGGAAGAAACGTAGATTACATTGTAGTATCTCATATGGAACCAGACCATGCTGCAAGCTTACAGGTATTAGCAGAAAAATATCCAGACCGACATTATACAGGACTGGATCTGACTCCGGCCATGATTGAACAGGCAAAAAAGAAAAATATTCCAAATGCAACATTTGTTGTGGGAGACTGTGAAAACTTTCCTTTTGAAAACGATTCATTTGACGCAATTATTTGTTCTATGAGTTTCCATCATTATCCGAATCCACAGGCGTTTTTTGACAGTGTGAAGAGATGTCTTCGTCCAAATGGAAGATTGATACTGAGGGATGTGACAAGTGATAATAAAATATTGATATGGCTGATGAATACACTGGAAATGCCTCTGGCAAATATATGTGGGCACGGAGATGTCCGGGTTCCAACAAGAGATGTGGTCATGGAATGCAGCAGAAAAGCAGGACTAAAAGTGGAAAAATTTGAAATCCGTAAAGGTATGAGGATGCATTGCGTTGTGAGAAAAGCCTAAAGGAGACCAGCTATGAAATTTTATGAAAGTGGAGATAATCGTAAACCAGTGATATTTTTATTTCCCGGCACCTGCTGTCTGTATAGCAGTTTTGATCATGTACTGGATGGGTTACATTCTTATTTTTACACGGTAACAGTTTCTTATGATGGATTTGATCCAAACGAGAAAACGGAATTTTATTCGATGGAAGATGAATGTGAAAAAATTGAGCAGGAAATCAGGAAAAAGTATGGTGGGAGAATATATCTTGTGGCTAAAATCCAGTCATCCATGGTAGTGCCTTTTATGTATAAAATGGTACATACAGGTACTCTTCCAAAATTTATGCAGAAAAAGCTGGATAAGACAGACGGTGGCAAAAAAGAATTATATAATGGATTTTTTAATATGTTTGGAATCGGTAAGGGAGGAAGTCCATGGATTACGAAACAGAGTATTTATAATCAGTTCTATTCTGATCTGGTTACGAAAGTCCAACATGGAATTGATGTGCCTGGAACAACGATCCATGTGTTTTACGCAACCAAGATGGGTGAAAAATACGAAAAGAGATATTGTACTTATTTCAAAAATCCGGATATCCGGAAGCACAATATGCAGCATGAAGAACTGTTTTGCTGTCATAGTGCAGAGTGGGTGGAAGAAGTAAGAAAAGCAGTGGAATTGCCTGATGAAATATGACGAATTTCATTTTTATCTGGCTTCCAGATTTTTATAACGCAGATATATTTTTTAAAATGAGCAGAATTGTACTTTTTCTGGTTAAAATAGTGCAAGTTTTTCAGGGAAAAATAATATAAAATAGATTGGATAAGTATGAACGGAAAAAGGAGACTTAAGATGAAACAGCTCACAAGACTTTTTATCCCAATCTGTCTGGAAACACTATTTTATATGCTGTCCGGTATGGTTGACACTCTGATGTTATCCGCAGTTGGAGACTATGCAGTTGGGGCAGTGGGAACGGCAAACAGTTATATTGGAATTTTTATCATAATGTTTTCTATCATATCTTCCGGCATGGTTTCGGTCATGACGCAGAATATTGGCGCAGGCAGACCGGGAGTTGCCTATCAGGCAAGGCAGCTTGGATTATTATTTAATGCTGTTGCGGGCGTGCTTATGGCTGTATTTTTATTTTCGGGAGCAGGAGCGATCCTTCGTATGGTAGGAATTGCGGATGCATTGTATGAACCGGCTTTGATTTATCTTAAAATTGTCGGGGGTGGGTGTATATTAAATGCGGTTATTCCTATCTTTTCAAGCTATCTGCGCGCATTCGGATATACAAAGCAGCCATTATATGCCACGATCGTTGGAAATATCGCAAATTTTGTGATGAATGCAGTATTTCTTTTTGTATTGCACAAAGGTGTTGCAGGTGTCGCCACAGCAACTGTGATCTCCAAGATCCTGAACCTGTGTATTGTACTGTATTTTTCACATAAGCTGATCTCTGCAAAAAACAGCACAGAGAGGATCGCAAATAAGACAGTCTTAGGGCAGATCGTGAAAGTCGGACTTCCATCTGCATGTGAGACGGCACTCTATAATGTTGCAATGATGCTTGTCATCCGTTTCCTGAACCAGATGGATGCAGAAGGGCTGAATGTGACAGCCAGATCTTATACGGCAACGATCAGTAATTTTTCCTATTGTGTCGGTGCAGCACTGGCACAGGCAAATGCGATCATGACAGGCTGGCACATCGGTGCTGGGGAACTCGAAGAGTGTGACAGAGGGACAAAGAGGGCAGCATTTGTCGGAGTATGTGTGGCAGTCTGCATGGAGACAGCAATTGTGCTTGGTTCCGGGTTTATTATGCCACTCTTTACAGACAACCCGGAAATGACTGCGCTGGTCCGCAAGCTGCTGGCAATCGACATTGTACTTGAGATTGGACGCGTGACGAATCTTGTGTTTGGACAAGCCTTAAAAACAAGCGGAGATGCAGTGTTCCCGGCAGTGATCGCAGCCGTTTTCATGTTTGTCTTTGCGGTGGGAGGCACATGGCTGTTTGGAATTTCCATGGGACTTATGGCTGTGGGAGCGTATATCGGTCTTGCAAGTGACGAGTGTGTGAGGGCTGTCGGCATGGTATGGCGCTGGAAAACCGGGAAGTGGAGAACAAAGAAGCTTGTGTGAGCAGGAAGAATATCAGCAGAAAACAAAAAATCAGCTTCGGGAGATACATATTTATGTGAATGTAGTCCACTTTCACAAAATCTTCACAAAAAATTAGCACTCTACTATTGACAGTGCTAACAAACGGGTGTATAACATAGTCAGAACAAAGGAAGAGAACAAAAGAAGAACCAAGAGATCAGAAAAGATTTCAGAAGTAAAAGTTCTGTGAGTTCTCCGAACATCCCAGTTCCAAAGAAACAAGGTAATAAAGCATGAGATATCCACGAGAAAGCGGATACCGTAGAAAAAGGAGAGATGACTTATGTTGATGCCTAGTATTTTTGGAGAAGATTTATTTGATGATTTGTTTGATTTACCATTTTATGATGACAGTAAGGTTGAGAAGAAATTGTATGGCAGACATGCAAAGAACCTTATGAAAACGGATATCAAGGAAATGGATAACGGCTATGAGCTGATTATTGATCTGCCTGGATTCAAGAAAGATGAGATTAAGGTATCGTTAGACAATGGATATTTGTCCATCGCCGCTGCAAAAGGTCTTGACAAAGATGAGCAGGAGAAAGATACCGGCAAGTACATCCGAAGAGAACGTTATGCAGGTTCCTGCGAGCGTAGTTTCTATGTTGGTGAAGATATAACAGAGGAAGATATCAAGGGCGAGTTCAAACATGGTATCTTGAAACTGTTTGTTCCAAAGAAAGAAGCAAAGGCAGCAGTACCGGAACGTAAATTCATCGCAATTGAAGGATAATTATTTTGTACAGAAAGTAACCTACAGACCGAAAAGCCTATAGGCATTGGAAAGGAAGGATACATTATGGCAGACAAAAATCCAAAACATATGTTAAAGAAAAAACAGGTAAAAGCAAAAGATAAGAAAAAACATATTTATGAATAAACAGTCAGAAATGAATGGAAGGCATCGCACTTTGGTGTGATGCCTTTCTTGTTTTGCAGGGAAAAGGAGGACAAAATGAAAGAAAAACAGAAACAGCCAGCATCATTTCAGCCGGACAGGATTTTGTCCTATTTTAAAGCAGAATGGCAAGTACTTCTGGCGGTGACAATATCCGGTCTGATCTATAATGTAGGACTGCTTGCAGGACCGTGGTTCGAAGGAAAAATGACCGGCTGTCTTGTGGACATTTTAAGAGGTGCCGGACAGTTTGGCGATATGCTGATTCTTGTGTTAAGCTATGTGGCAGTGATCGTGATCGTGCAGAGTTCGAGATATATCAAGCGTTTTTATGTCCGCCGTTTTGCCAATAATGTAAACCGCAGGATGAAGGAAATCCTCTATGGAAGCCTTGTCAGAAAAAGCAGGGCGAGCCTTAAGGAAGAGGGCGAAGGCAATGTCATAACGAAAGCGATCCTCGACGTTGATGACTGTGTGGAGGGAATGCGGAAATTTACGACGGAAATTTTTGATACAGGTGTGGCACTGGCAGCCTATGCCGGAATGCTTTTGTGGTATGACTGGCGGCTGGCGCTCTTATGTATGCTGTTTCCGCCAATCTCTTACATGACCGCAGAAAAAATGAAAAAAATGATCCAGAGAACCGGGGCTGCCTACAAGGAACAGTCCGGCGCGCTGAGCGCAGCGACGTTAGACCGGGCAGAAAATGCAATCACATACCGTGTTTTCGGGCGTGAAAAAGAAAGACAGAATGCATATGAAGAAAATTTGTCTGCGTATGAAAAATCAGCCGTGAGAGCAAACATCTGGAACACGGCAATGCCACCGGTGTATCGCGTCATCTCCATGGCAGGTGTGCTGTTCATTTTGTATTTCGGACAGAAAAATATATTGGGAACCGGCTGGCGTGCATGGGGCATTGCGGCGTTTACCACATTTTTGTCGTGCTTTGTGAAACTTTCCGTGAAGTCGTCAAGCGCTGCGAAGCTGTTCAATGCGGTACATAAAGCACAGGTTTCATGGAACCGTATCAAACCACTTCTGACACGAAAAGATGAGAGAACTGTGATCGAAGATCAGACAGCAGAAAATCATGCCAGGGAGTGTAGGGAAAAAAACGACACAGTCCCAGCAGGCAAAACAGAGACAACAGTGCAAAAAATACAGATCAGTCATCTGAATTTTGCTTATCCGGATGGAAAGAAAATTTTAGACGACATTTGTCTTTACGCAGAGAAAGGACAGATCATCGGTATTACCGGGGCGGTCGCATGTGGCAAGTCAACGCTTGGAAAAGTATTTTTGTGTGAATATCCTTATGAGGGACAGATTCTTGTGGACGGCACAGATTTGCAGGCTATGGACGAGGCAGACCGCACGAAGCGGATCGGTTATCTTGGACATGATCCGGAGTTGTTTTTTGACAGTGTGGAAAATAATATTTTGCTCGGTGAGAAAAAAGAGGCAGACGATTACTTAAAGGCAGTGTGCATGGAACAGGAAGTTGCAGAGATGGAGGATGGAAAACAGACCGCGGTTGGAAATGGCGGAGTGCGTCTCTCCGGCGGTCAGGCAAAGCGTCTTGCACTTGCAAGGACACTCTGCCACAAAAAGCCGGTTCTGATTCTGGATGATCCTTTTTCGGCACTGGACAAAAACACGGAAAAACAGATTTTTGCCAATTTGAAACAGCAGACGAAAGACAATATTGTTTTCTTAATTTCTCACCGTTTATATCTGTTCCCGCAGATGAATCAGGTCATCTGGATGGAAGATGGAAAGGCGGTGGCCGGTACACATGAAGAAATTCTGGAAAAGATACCGGAGTACCGCAGTCTGTATGAGACACAGAGCGATGAAAGAGAGAATGCGAAAGTGGAAACGGAAAATAGAAAAACAGTTTCTGAACATACAGAGGAAAGGAGGAGTGACAGATGAAACAGAAAAGACAGGTAAAAAGTGTGATCCTGGAAACAATCAAAAAACAGAAAATGCTGTCTGTCGGAATCCTGACCGCAGTGATCGGAGCAGTTGTGGCAGCGCTGATTCCGCCGCTGATCCTTGCAAAAATCATTGATACAGTGACAGCCGGTAATGAGGCGGCGTTTTCTGTGATCCTTCTCTATTTTGTCCTGCTCGCACTTACCGGAATATTGGAAGCTGCGAGGGAAGGACTCCTGACGGTGTTTGGCCAGAAAATCACACATGCACTAAGAAGCAGCCTGATGGATAAATTTGTAAGTCTGACGGCAGACAGCGTGAATAAGCAGGAGCCGGGAACACTGGTGTCACGGTTTGTCGGGGATGTTGACACGGTGGAAAATCTGTTTACCTCCGGGATTATCAGTATGTTTGCGGATGTATGTAAGATTATCAGTATCCTTGTCGTGATCTGGTTTCAAAACCGTGGACTGACGCTGGTATTGCTGGTGTTGCTGCCGTTTTTATTCTGGTTTACCAGACATGTCCAGAAAAATATGCTGGCGGCGCAGATTGAAAACCGAAAGGCTGTCGGACGGGCATCCGGTCATGTGCCGGAGACGCTTCACAATATCCGCACAATCCATTGTCTTGCAAAGGAAGCATACATGGAAGAGCGTTACGACACTTATATCGGGGAGAGTTATGCAGCGATGGAGCGCACCAATTTTTATGATGCGGTTTACTCCCCGGTGATACTGATATTGAATGCGGTGGTTGTCGCAGTTGTCATGCTGCTTTCCGCGTCCGGAAACCACACGGTACTGACCTTCTTTGGAATGTCTGCCGGAACTGCGGTTGCGGTCATCAACTATATCTCACAGATATTCTCCCCGGTGGAGAGCCTCGGAATGGAGATTCAGACGATTCAGTCTGCGATTGCCGGAATCCACAGGATCAATGAATTTTTTGCACTTGAGGAGAAGCAGATAGTGGAAAAAGACAGCGAGACAGTAGCAGAAGAATGCGTGGAACAGATGGCTGGGGGACACTCAGAAAATAAAACAGCAGATGTTCCGTTTGTCGAGTTTCGGGATGTGACCTTCGGTTATGATGAACATGTCGTTTTAGACCATTTGAATTTAAAGGTCATGGACGCGGAGCAGGTAACACTCGCAGGACGAACCGGGGCAGGAAAAAGTACGATTTTAAAACTTCTCTTAGGACTTTACGAACCGCAGGGCGGAGAGGTTTTGATCCACGGAAGACCGGCAGCGGCAGTCCGGGAGGAAGAGAAACGGAAACTGTTCGGCTATGTAGAACAGACCTTCCACATGGTTCCGGGAACGGTGCGCGATCAGATCACGCTGTATGATGAAACCATTCCGGCAGACCGCGTAAAAGCAGTGGCAGAGCTGACCGGGTTAGACGATGTGATAGAAAGCTCTGAAAACGGATATGACACGAAATGCACGCCGGAGTTATTCTCGCAGGGACAGTGGCAGCTCTTATCCATTGCAAGAGCCGCAGTGGCGGAACCACAAATGCTGCTGTTTGATGAGATCACGGCGAATCTGGATGCAGAGACGGAAAAGGCAGTGTTACTGGCGTTAAAGCGTGTAGCGAAAGACCGCACTGTCATTTCCATCTCACACAGAACTTCAGCAGAATTAGGACGTATTATTTATCTCTGATTTTTCTTCACAAAATATCCAATCAGGTAGCAGACGACAGCAACCACCATGCCATTGATGGAGGAAATCCCCCAGTTTAATACATTTAACCAGTTACAGAAGTTATAGTATAACCAGACGGATAAAATCGTTCCAATGATACCGGAGATCAGTACCATAGGTTTTTTCTTCTGATGGAAGATATTAGCAAGTCCGAGTCCGGCGGTATATAAGGCATTGTCGTTTGTAGTCCAGATATTCAGACTTTGCGAATCGGGTAAAGTTTGGAGTTGCAGTACCACCGGATACAAAAGAGCCGATGACAAGTCCGGCACCGCCGATCACCGTTAAGGAACCACTGGACACTGCCAACTATTATATCTTGTGTTGCGTGGTTATGCAATGAAATCTTTCTGTCCCTGGCGCATTTGTTTCTGGTATTGTTTGGGAGAAACATGCAGGTATTTGGTAAACTGTTTGATAAAGTAACTTGTGGTACAGAAACCGACCGCAGATGCAATCTCCGTCACGTTCTGGGTAGTGGAGACTAACAGCTTTTCCGCTTCCCGGATGCGGATCTCATTCAGGTAATCACTGAAATTCATATGCAAAAGCCGGTTGAAACTTCTGGAAAAATAGCTGTAGCTCAAATTACAGAGTTTTGCCATGTCCGCTGCACTGATAGATTTTTCATAGTTGGTGATCATGTAGGTCAGGGCTGGGGAGAGCTGCTGTTTTAACTGCTGGTTTTCAAAATCTTCGAGAAGCGGTTCTTCGCCATTTGCATGCCAGTAGCGCAGCAGCCAAAGAAAAATACCGCCAATGTGATTTTTGATCGCAAGCTCGTAGCCGTATTGTTTTTCCTCAGATTCCCGGATAATCTCGTTCATAAGTCCGGGGATGGCAGAGTGTTTTGCATTTAATATGGAAGAAGAAATTACTTTTTCGTAAATGCTGTTTTCGGTGATAAATGGAAGCAGATATTTTAACTCAAAGTGGCTCTGCGTCATGCCGTCGTAAATGAGTTCCGGGAGAAAACGAACCACGATATAAGAGCCGCCCTCTGATGAGAGCGCGTCGATCTGGTGCACTTCCCTGGAATTGATCAGTACAAAATCCCCTGCCGCAAATTCGTGGTAAATTCCGTTTAAATAAATACGGAAATGACCGGAAAGTGCATAGAGCATTTCAATATAATAATGAAAATGAGCGGAAAATACATTGCCCGGTTTCTCTGCTTTTTCAATATGACAGAGATACTGGCAGGCGATGCCGTCAATATATTGTTTTCTTTCCTCCGGATAATCCATAGAAAACCTCCAATGACAAAATTGTTATATTTTTGAATAGAAAAATTATAGCATGGAAGAGAAGATTTTACTAGAATATGTGATGTGAAAGAAAACATTTTAAAATAAAAATAGAAACGTATTTGGAGGAAGCAGATGAGTATGAGTACAATCGGAGTACCATTGGAAGGATTTGGAGCATATTGCAGGGCGGCAGCCGCAGAGGGAGCCGTTTTATTGAAAAATGAAGGTCACATGTTCCCGTTGAAAAAAGAAGAGATGGTGTCTGTGTTTGGCAGGTGCCAGTTTGAGACTTACCGCAGCGGGACTGGTTCCGGCGGAGCTGTCAACGTGCCTTATGCGGTGAATATTTATGATGGAATGAGAGAGAGCGGCAGCTTTACTTTGAATGAGGAGCTGGCAGACATTTACAGAGCGTGGTTAAAAGACCACCCATTTGACAACGGCGGTGGCGGCTGGGCAGCAGAGCCGTGGCACCAGAAAGAGATGGTTATCACAGAGGAGATTGCGGCAGCCGCAGCAGAAAAATCAGAGAAAGCGATTTTTATTATCGGACGTACTGCAGGCGAAGATAAGGATTATGCAAATGAGGCGGGCAGTTACCTTCTGACGCCGGAAGAACTTGAAAATCTGAAGGTTCTGACAGCGCATTTTGAACAGGTCGCAGTACTTTTGAACGTGTCGAATATCATAGATATGAGCTGGCTTAAGAATCCTGTATACAAGGATCATATCCGTTCCGTGCTCTATATCTGGCAGGGCGGCATGGAGAGTGGAAATGCAGTTGCGGATGTTTTGAGTGGAAAAGTGTCTCCAAGTGGAAAACTGACGGACACGATCGCATGTTCACTGGCAGATTATCCGGCGGCGAACGATTTCGGAGACACTGTGCGCAATTTTTACACCGAAGATATCTATGTGGGATACCGCTATTTTGAGACATTCTGCCCGGAAAAAGTCATGTATGAGTTCGGTTTTGGACTTTCCTATTCGAAGTTTGACATTGAAATTTTAAAAGCAGAGACGGTTACAGAAGAATCCGAAGTCGGAGGTGCCTGGGGCAGTCACGGAGTATCGATTGATAATGGAACATGTGCAGGAAAAGAAGTGCAGATTACCATCTGTGTGAAAAATACAGGAGACTGCAGGGGAAAAGAGGTCGTACAGGTCTATGTGCAGGCACCGCAGGGAAAACTTGGAAAACCGGCGAGAGAATTAAAAGCATTTGCAAAGACAAAGGAGCTGGCTCCGGGAGAAAAACAGGAAATGACACTGCACATTCCGGTAAAAAATCTTGCTTCATATGATGATTCCGGTGTGACAGGCCACAAGTCCTGCTATGTATCAGAGGCAGGTGCTTATGTATTCCATGTGGGAAATAGTGTGCGGAATACGAAAATCGCAGATGTCGATGGAAAAGGAGCATATATCGTAAAAGAGCTTTGTGTGACGGAAGCCTTGCAGGAAGCACTCGCACCGACGGAAGCATTTGAACGCATCCGTCCGGGAGAGAAACGGGATGATGGAAGTTATGAACAGGAAAAGGACGCAGTGCCACAGCAGACGATCCGGTTACAGGAACGGATTGAGGAGCATTTGCCGGAGCAGCTTGCAATCACCGGAGACAAAGGAATACGCTTTGCGGATGTCGCAGAGGGAAAGGCAGCTTTGGATACATTTATCGCGCAATTGACCAAAGAGGAACTCGCCACGATCGTGCGCGGGGAAGGAATGAGCAGCCCGAAAGTAACACCGGGTACGGCATCCACATTTGGAGGTGTCAGCGACCGCCTGTATGAATATGGAATCCCGGCTGCCTGCTGTGCAGACGGACCTTCCGGTATCCGTATGGAGAGCGGATTGAAGGCAACACAGCTTCCAATCGGAACACTGCTTGCATGTTCGTTTAACATTCCAATGATGGAAGAACTTTATGTGATGGAAGGAAAAGAGCTGGTTGCAAACGAAGTGGACACTCTGCTCGGACCTGGAATTAATATCCACCGCTATCCGTTGAACGGACGCAATTTTGAGTATTTCAGTGAAGATCCTTATGTGACCGGATGTTTTGCGGCAGCAGTGACAAGGGGAATCAAAAAAGGCGGCTCTTTTGCAACGGTGAAGCATTTTGCGGCGAACAACCAGGAGACGGCAAGACATACAGTAGATTCTGTTGTGTCAGAGCGTGCACTGCGTGAGATTTATCTGAAAGGATTTGAGATTGCAGTCAAAGAAGGGGAAGCCTCCTCTATTATGACATCTTATAATCCGATCAATGGACACTGGACATCGTCCAATTATGATTTAAATACCACGATCTTAAGAGGAGAGTGGGGGTATGAAGGCATTGTCATGACCGACTGGTGGGCAAGTGTCAATGATGTTGTAAAAGGTGGTAAGCAGGATCATCATGCACTTTCTTCAATGGTGCGCTCCCAGAACGACCTTTACATGGTCGTCAACAATAACGGCGCGGAGATCAATGCCATGGGCGATGATATTTTGGAGGCACTGGACAATGGAAAGCTGACCATTGGGGAGTTGCAGCGCTCTGCAAAAAATATCTGTCGGTTTATTTTAAATGCTCCGGTTATGAAACGTCCGTTAAGACCGTTGGAGGAAGTGAAGGCATATGAGCCGTTGCAGGGGGCTGGATCAGAAGGGGCAACTGGGAAAAGCGATATAAGCATTGTTCCGGAAGATAAAGTGTCACAGAAGATTTATGTAAACCAGTCTGGTGTATACAATGTTGTTGTAAAATTTATTTCTCCGCAGTCAAATCTGGCACAGGCAGCCGCAAACCTTTATCTCAACGATGAATTATTCTTCACATTGCAGACGAGCGGCACGGAAGGCAGACCGAACACGCAGAAGATTTGCCGTGTGGAATTAAAACAGGGATACTACGAGATCAAAACAGAGGTTGTGAAACCGAAGCTTGAGATGGAGTGGGTGGAGATTCGGAAATAATCAGAGGGTACCGTTCACCAAGCAGTAAATGTGAACATTCTGTTTCTACATATGTTTCGCCGTCTTTTTTATGAACCATATAGGAGGCGAGAAGTGCCATGCCCCATGCGCCGCCTTCCCCGGCAGTTTCCATGACGGAAACCGGTGTGTTTAAAGCGGCGGCTCGGATGTTCATGCTCCCGGGGCGGACATATTTAAATTTCCTCAAAAATTGAACTGCTACGCTTCCACAAGCTGCAGGTCGTACAATTTCCGGTACAGTCCATTCTGGGAGAGAAGTTCCTGATGCGTGCCGGCTTCCTCAATCTGTCCCTGATGCATGACAATGATCTTGTCGGCATGCTGGATCGTGGAAAGTCTGTGTGCAACCATGATCGTAGTTCTGCCCTCCATGAGTTTTGCCAGAGCACTTGTGATAAGAGCCTCGGTCTCTGTGTCGATATTGGCAGTTGCCTCGTCTAAGACAAGGATGGTCGGATCGTAAGCTAGGGTTCTCGCAAAGGAGAGTAACTGCCTCTGTCCGGCGGATAAGGTGCTTCCACGCTCTGTGACAGGGGCATCATAGCCGCCCGGCATTTTTTCGATAAAGGAATCCGCGTGCACGATCTCTGCGGCACGTTTCACGTCCTCAATGGAAATATTCTCATTGTCCAGTGAAATATTGCTCTTAATATCCCCGGTAAAAATAAATACATCCTGCTGTACCTGCCCGATCGCGGCGCGCAGCACATCAGTGTCGATGTCTTTGATGTTGACGCCGTCGATCAAAATCTCACCTTTCTGGATGTCAAAGTATCGTCCGATCAGATTTAAGATGGAAGATTTTCCAGCTCCGGTAGCACCGACAAATGCAACTTTTTCGCCCGGTTCGATGACGAAACTGATGTCTTTTAAAATATAATCGTCCTTCTCGTAGGCGAACCATACATGACGGAATTCGATGCGTCCTTTGATGTTGACTTCAACCGGGTGCGTTGGTTTTACAATGTCCGGTTTCTCATCTAAAATGGAGAAAATTTTTCCGGCAGAGGCGAGAGAGGACTGCAATGTACCAAACTGTTCCGCAAGTTCCTGGATCGGATCAAAAAACGAGGAAATATAAGTGATAAAAATAAACAGCGTTCCGAGCGAGAGCGTCTGGTTTAACACCCCGGCACTTCCGGTTCCAATCACAAGCATCATGGCAAGCACGGACACCAGATAAATGGATGGACGAAAAATCGCAAATGTCATAACCTCACGCCAGTTTGCCTTGTATAAATCTTCGGATTTCTTTTCAAACTGTGCATATTTTTCCTCTTCCCTTGCAAAAATCTGGATGAGCTTCATGCCGGAGAGGTGTTCCGATAAAAATGTGTTTAAGTCGGTAATGCGGTTTCTTGTAAGCTCGTATGCCTTCCTTGACATAAAACGGAAAAAGAAGGTCAGCACTGTGACAAGCGGCAGCAGTGCAAAGGATACGAGAGCCATTTTGACATTAATGGAGAGCATGACAACGGCATATCCGATAATTTTTACAATGTTTTTAAAGAGTTTTACCAAAATGGTGGAGAAAAGCTCATTGACAGCCTCGGTGTCATTGGAGACACGGGTGACAAGTTTTCCCACAGGCGTATTGTTGAAAAAGTTTAACGATAAGCTGTGAATGTGGGTAAAGACCTCCTCACGCATCTGGTAAATGATCTCCTGTCCCATTTTCTGCAGGATCCAGGTGTCTAATGCATTTAAGACAAATCCGGTGAGCAGAAGCAGCAGATAGAGGGCAGCCGCTTTCAAAATGCCGGCAAAATCATAATGCCGCAAATCTTTTAAGTCGTCCCTTGTGAGAGACGTTGCACTTTGGTTTACATAAGATGAAAGTGTGGCGGCATCTGCATTTTTTAATGCATCACATTCTTCGGATGAAAGATTTTCTGCCATATAATATTGATTATTATATAGAAGGATCTGATCGTAATTCTGTCCGTCTGCCGCTTCAAAATCTCTTGTCAGGTAAGTGTCATGATAAGGAACAGCACCCGGCGCATCCGCAGTGGTTTCGATGTACGGTGCGTAATAGCCGTTGATATAATCATCGATCGCATCACCGATGACGATCGGGCGGTAAAGTTCTACCACGATGATAAAGAGGACGAGGACTGTCGCAGCAGTCATAACCCATTTGTGCGGTTTTAAATAGGCCAGTAAACGTTTCATAGTTATGCGTCCTCCTTTCCTGTTTTTGCAGCTGGATGATCTTGTCTGATGAGCGCTTTTCCGGCTTCACCGTGGATGGCTTCTAACTGCTGTTTTTCAAACATATCGTAATAAATGCCGTGTTTTGCCATAAGGGAATCGTGATTTCCGATCTCGGCGGCAGTGCCGTCCTCTAACACCATAATGATATCTGCATTCTGGATCGTCGAGATGCGGTGCGCAATGAGAATGGTCGTCTTTCCTTCCCGGTTTTTCTTTAAATTCGTTAAAATGTGTTCCTCGGTGTCGGTATCGACAGCGGAGAGGGCATCGTCTAAAATCAGGATCGGTGCATTTTTCATCAGTGCCCTGGCAATGGAACTCCGCTGTTTCTGACCGCCGGATAAGGTGACACCGCGCTCACCTACAATTGTCTCATAACCGTCCGGGAACTGGACAATATTTTCATGGATGCAGGCAGCGCGTGTTGCGGACTGGATGGCTTCCATATCCTCATTTTCAGCGCCAAATGCGATATTGGATTTCAATGTGTCCGAGAACAGGAAGTTATCCTGCGGAACGTATCCGATATTTTCACGCAGTGTTTTTAAAGGAATGGTGTTAATGTCCTTTCCATCAATGAAAAGCATGCCCGGTTTCGTGTTGTAAAGGTGCAGCAGGAGATTTACCAGTGTGGATTTCCCATTTCCGGTGCGCCCGATGATCGCAAGCGTTGTTCCTGCCGGCACATGCAGGGTGATGTCGTTTAAAGTCGGTTCGCTGTGGCCGCGGTGGATGAAGGTAAGGTGATGAAAATCAATTTCGCCCTTAATGTCGTCCACATCCTTTGTTTTGTCGGTGTCTGCAATGGCAGGCTGTTCTTTGAAAATCTCCTGGATCCTTCGGATGGAGGCAGCACCCTGCGAAAACATATTGACGGAATCACCGCAGGCTAACATTGGCCAGACAAGCATGTTGATATACTGGTTGAAAGCCACAAAACGTCCTAACGTGATATCACCGATCAGTGCGAGATAACCGCCATAAATTAAAGTAAGCAGTGAAGAAAGACCGATGATGACATCTAACAGTGGAATGACAATGGACTGGATCTTTGCAATGCTTAAGTTCTTTTCCATCGTGTTTTCGTTTTCTTTTAAAAAGTGGTAATGCTGTGCCTTCTCACGGACAAACGCCTTGATGACACGGATACCGGAAAAGCTTTCCTGCACGTAGTCGGTGAGATCGGAAACCGCCTCCTGCCTTGCAGTAAAGCGCGGACGGATGATTTTTCCATAATAAATCTCGCCAAACAAAATAAAAAGCATTGGGATGACTGCAATGAGTGTCAGCTTCACACTGACATAGTACATCATCTGGAAAATGACCATAAGGGTCATGACGGAGGCGTCAAACACACAGATGACGGCAGGGCCGATCGCCATGCGGATCGCGTTCAGATCACTGGTAAAACGTGTCATCAGGTCGCCGGTCTTGTGTTCGTTGTAATATTCCACA
>ERZ773235.2411-NODE-2411-length-15778-cov-17.143166_pt1 | contig 15778 bp, 19 predicted proteins | sample MGYA00580522_ERZ773235 | MGnify/ENA primary metagenome ERZ773235 (study PRJEB29015, sample SAMEA2737797) | human gut metagenome | biome: human gut; feature: human-associated habitat; material: faeces | place: China | collected 2012 ...
CTATGCGGAATCTGTACGGTGATAAACTTGTTGGGGCGATTTCCAGCGATAATACAGCATGGATTTTTGGCGAGAAGTGTTATTGCCTTGGCGCGGAAAAAGTGTCTCAGGTATCGAAGATTCGCGGCGCGTCTATCAAGTATTGCTACGGCGACGAGGTCGCGGACTGGTCGGAGGAAGTTTTTGCCCTCCTGAAAAGCCGGCTTGATAAGGAGTATTCCTGCTTCGATGGCACATACAATCCACAGTATCCCAACCACTGGCTAAAGAGATTCCTTGATAGTGATGCCGATATTTTTAGCCAAGAATACACCATAGATGATAATCCATTTCTACCCCCCACTTTTGTTGAAAATCTGAAAAAAGAATATGCCGGAACGGTGTTCTATGATAGGTACATTTTGGGGAAATGGACACTGGCAGAGGGACTTGTATACGATTTTTCCGAAGCGAATATCACGGATGAAGTGCCGGAATTCGCGGATTATTATATAAGCATCGACTATGGCACCCTAAACCCGTTTTCATGTGGATTGTGGGCTGTGGATGGTAATAAGGCGGTAAGAATCAAAGAATATTACTACGATGGAAGAGCCAACTATAAGCAGCTCACAGACGAGGAATATTGCGACGCTGTGGAGCGCCTGACGGATGGCTACGAAATCAAGAGGGCAATCATCGACCCTTCGGCAGCATCTTTCATTACCGCCCTGAAACGCCGTGGATTCCGCGTCCAGCAGGCGGACAATGCCGTTCTTGATGGCATTCGGCGCACGGCGGTATATCTCAAGAATGGGAATATAAAAATTCATCGGTGCTGCACGGACGCTATAAGGGAGTTTGGGCTGTACCGATGGGACGATAAGAAAACGGAGGACGCGGTAGTGAAAGATAACGATCACGCTATGGATGATATACGGTATTTTTGTAATTCCGTGATGCGAAAGAAAGTGAAGGAATCGTAATGGGTATCATTTCAGCTATAAAAGGGCTTGTATCTGTGATTTCTGATACGAGGGTAAAGGAAGATTTCAAGATAGAGCCTATTTCATCCGAGCAAATGAACGCTTGGATTTATGAATGTGCCGATATCTATCAGGGAAACCCAAGCTGGATTGATGTAGAAGACGGCATAGATACCGTGAACTTCGCAAAGTCCGTGTGCGCCGAAATCGCGCGGCTGACAATGCAGGGTACGAGCATCAAGTTAAGCGGGTCTGCCCGCGCCGACTGGCTGCAATGGCAGGTTGACCGGGTGTATTCGCTGTTGCAATCTTGGGTGGAGTACGGCAGCGCATACGGCACAATCATGCTAAAGCCAAACGGTGATACAATCGATATCTACACGCCGAACAAATTTGATATTACCCACGTGACGAACGCCGAAATTGACGGTGCAGTTTTCTACAATCAGCAGAGAGCCGGGGATAAGTGGTTCACCCGGCTGGAATACCACCGGTTCGAGGGCGGCGCATACAGAATCACGAATAAATGCTATGTAAGCCCATCGGAGAATGATACCGGAAAGCCTGTTGACATTTCCGAAACGCCGTGGGCGGCGCTGGCGGAAGAAGCTGCCGTGGCGAATATTGAAAAACCCCTGTTCGCGGCGTTCCGGATGCCGCAAGCAAACAATATCGTAATCAGTTCCCCTTATGGTCTGCCTGCATTCTCTGAGGCCGTGCAGGAGCTGCGGGACTTGGATATTGCATATTCCAGAAATTCAGCCGAAATCTTTGATAGCAAGCGAACTGTGATGGTGGATAAAGATCGAATGCTTGATTTCAAGGAAAGGGCGAAAACGGAGAACGCGCTTGGACGTGTGAGGATGCCGAACTATATCAATCTCGTGGACGGAGATACCACCACACAGAGCGATATTTACCATGAAATCAATCCCACATTGAACACCGATGCGCGACTTACGGGGCTGAACGCCCTTCTCAGCCAGATCGGCTATAAGGCAGGGTTCTCAAACGGCTATTTCGTTTTTAATCAGTCCGGTGGCATTCAGACGGCGACGCAAGTAGAAGCCGACCAGCAGCGCACAATTCAGACGATCAAGGCCGTCAGAGATAGCCTAGAGCACTGCTTGGATTGCCTTATTTACGCGTTAAATGCGTTCGCTGACTTGTACGGCCTTGCTCCGGCTGGCGCGTATGAAGTGGCCTATGACTTCGGGGATATCACATATTCGGCCAACGAGGAAAAGGCCAGATGGTACGGATATGTTCAGGCGGGAAAAGTCCCATTCTGGTATTATTTGGTACGTTTCGAGGGATTCACAGAGCAGGAAGCAAAGGCGCTGGAAAATGCGGCTCAGCCGAAAACGCCAACGCTATTCGGAGGGGAGGAATAGCATTTGCTTACCCCCTCTTACCTACTCCACGCCGTTGAACCGGCGGAGGATATCGCGGAAGAACTGCACCAGAATATTATGAATCGGATTATAGAACGCATTCTGATTCGGTTCGGGCGTGGTGATGGCTATATCCTCACCCCTCTGGATAAATACCAGATCGAAACGCTGCAACAGCTTGGCTATCTCTTGGACGATATCCAAAAAGAGATTGCAAAAGCTACCGGGAAAATGCAAACGGAAATCGCGGCGGCTATGGAGGATGCCGGAGTAAAGGCACTGGGATACGATGATGCGATATACCGAGAGGCCGGACTGAATCCAACGCCGCTTGTGCAATCGCCGTATCTCCAAAAGCTTATGCAAGATACATATGAGCAGACGCTCGGAGAGTGGAAGAACTTCACGGCCACAACCGCCGACGCGGTGCAAGAGACGTTTACACAGCTGTGTGACGAAGCGTATGTGAGAGCCATGTCCGGGGCAATTTCGTCCGTGCAGGCCGTCAGGGAGGCCGTTGAGCGGCTTATTTCCGATGGGGTATATATCAAGTATACCAAAATCGGGAGTGACGGAACAGAGCGCGTACACAAGGATACAATAGAGGTTGCCACGGCGCGGGCGGTACGCACCGGCATTTCTCAAGGTTCGGCTAGAATACAGCTTGCGAGAATGGACGAAATGGGCGTAAATCTTGTAATTGTTTCTTCCCATCTGGGAGCAAGGCCGACGCACGAGGTGTGGCAGGGGAAAATCTATAGCCGCGTACCTAGCACAGAATACCCCGATTTCGTTTCTTCCACCCAATACGGCACGGTAACGGGGCTATGCGGGGCGAATTGCCGCCACAATTTTTCAGTGTGGTTCCCCGGGCAAGGTAACCCGTTTGAGGATTACGACAGCGAGGAAAACAAAAAGCAGTACGAAAAAGAGCAGAAGCAACGCGCCATGGAGCGGAGAATCAGGGATACAAAACGGAAAGTTTTGGGGCTGAGGACGGCCATGGACAAAGCGCTATCTGAGGAAGAACGGGTTGGCTTTGAAAAAGAGTACCGCAAGAAATCCGCTTTATTGCAGCAGCAGAATGAAGCATACAACGCTTATTGCAAGGAAACCGGGCAGAAAAAAAGAGCAGACAGAATCGCGATAGCCCTATGGAATCGCAGTGAAGCCGCAAAAGCTACCGCTGCGGCCAGAAAGTACAACGCGGAGAAGGAGTAAATGAGTATGATGTATTGCCCATACGCAGTAAACCGGCATCTGGTTCAGCAGACAACGTATGAGTATAACGATGACAACTACCAAACATTTCAACAGACGATAGAACACAACACCGCCGAGTTTGTGGAGTGCAAAAAGGAATCATGCGGCGCGTGGCACGATGGGAAGTGCCACTATAATCAAGTTGATTGAAGCAACTATTCGGGTTTTCCGAACGGTTGCTTTTTTCATACCATTTTTGCCGTGGCAGGCGTAAAACGAGCCGACAGCAGGGGACGCAACCCCCATATAACAAAGCATAGCTGAGAAAGGAAGTATATGAAACGCGAGTTTTTGCAGAATTTCAAGGTAGGAGACCAGCCCCTGAGCAAGGAGATCATTGACGAGATCATGGCAGAGAATGGCCGGGATATCGAAGCGGCTAAGAAGCCTTTTGCTGACTATGACACCATCAAGAGCCAGCTGAGTGAGGCACAAAAGACCATTTCCGGCTTTAAGGAGCAGGACATCGATACCATCAAGCAGACCGCCAAGGATTGGGAAAAGAAGTACAACGATGTCATTGCCGAGAGCAACCGGAAGATCGCGGATATGGAATTCTCCCACGCCCTGGATGCCGCCATCACCGGCGCAAAGGGTAAAAGCACCAAGGCGATCCGGGCGCTGCTGGACATCGACACTTTGAGAAGCAGCAAGAACCAGGAAACGGACATTAAGGCCGCGCTGGATGCGCTGCGTGCCGATAGCGGATATCTTTTTGAAGATAACGGCGGCGCGGCGCGCTTCGATAATCCCGGAAATGGCGGAGGCGGCCAACAAACAGACCTCAGCAAAATGAGTATGGCGGACTATATCGCCGCAAGAAAGAAGTAAAGGAGTTTTTTATTTATGGCAAATACGATTCTTACCCCCGACATTATCGCCCGTGAAGCCCTTATGGTGCTGCGAAACAACGCAGTTATGGCGAATCTGGTACACCGCGACTATTCCAGCGAGTTTGTCACCGGTGTGGGCGATACCATCACCATCCGCAAGCCCGCAACCTTTACGGCAAAGGAGTTTGCCGGAACTATTTCGGTGCAGGATGCTACCGAAAGCGGCGTTCCCGTGAAAATGGATAAGTTCCTTGATGTATCTTTCGCAGTCACCGCAAAGGAGCTGACGATGGATATTGCGAGCTTCTCCACGCAGTTCATTGTCCCCGCTATGCAGGCGTTCGCCGATAAGGTTGACGGCTATCTGCTTGGCCTTGCATCCGGTATCACCAACAAGGTGACGGCGACCACCGATATCAAGAACGACGTGATTGACGCGCGGGCATACCTCACCAAGTCCGCAACCCCGCTGACCGAGCGCCGGTTTGTGTACAACACCGATACCGAAACGAAGCTGCTGAAAACCGACCTGTTCATCAGCGCCGAGAAGGTGGGCGACGCGGGTACTGCGCTGCGTGAAGCGTCTCTTGGCAGGAAGTTCGGCATGGACTTCTACGTTGACCAGAACGCGGACACTGCGGGCGTTCTTGGACTGGCTTTCCACAAAAACGCTTTCGCATTCGTTACCCGGCCTCTGACTCTGCCGCAGGGCGCGGCAAATGCAGCGATTGTGAACTACGACGGTTTTGGCCTCCGCGTGGTGCAGGACTACAACATCACCACCAAAACCGATACCATTTCCATTGATATGATCTGCGGCGTGAAGACGCTGAACAAGGATATGGCGGCGATCATTGCGGCGGCCGCCAGCGGCGGAGAAAGTCAGGGGGGTTAACCGGCTATAGCTCAATGGCAAGCTATACGCAGGAGAGCCTTGAAAAACTGACAATACCGGAGATCAAGGCTCTTTCTGCAAAGCTGGGCTATAGCATCACAAAGGCCAAGAAAGCAGATATCATAGCGGAATTTTTGGAACAGCAGGAGGCGGCGGCCAATGTATATCACGTTTGAGGATTATATACGGTGGTACTCCCCAATTGATGAAAACATCTATGAGCGGCTGGCAATAGAGGCTTGCCGTACAATGGATAAATATACAACGGGCATTGATAGCGTGCGGAAGCTGAAAAAGGCGTTCCCCGTGGACGAGGATTCAGCCTATGCCGTGAAATTTACCGCTGCTCAGCTGGTGAATACGCTGTACCAAATCTATGAGGCGGAACAGGCCGCCAACATGAGCAGAGGGTACATTGAAACCGAAAACGGATTGCAGCGGAAAATCATTTCCCGCGTGGAAGCCGGGAACGAGGCGATATCTTACATGGAAGGGCAGGGCAGCACAACGGCAATAGACGTTGCTGTGAAGGATACCGCCGCTAAGCGGAAAATGCTTTTCAATATCGTTCGTGACGGTCTGTCCGGCGTGGAGGATGCAAACGGCGTGAATCTTCTGTACATGGGCGTATATCCTGAGGTGCTGTGATGTACAAAAATACCGTTACTGTATTCAATCGCAAGCCCGGAGACCGTGAGAAAGGTGCTACGTGGTACCCCACCATCATTAAGAATTGCAATCTTAATGTAGATCGTGCCGCAATTCTTGCCAAGTATGGCGCGGAATCGAAAGATAGCGCATACGTGGGAATTCATTACCAGAAAAAAGACGGCGTGGTCAATATCGCAGGGAAACGCCTGTTGGAGCCTAAAGAATGGGATGGGAACGAAGATTCCATTACATTCAGCCCCACAGGCGATTTTTTCTGGAATGGTGAATGGGATGGTGGCATTGTGGCGGATTCCGACGAACGTTGGACAAATGAAGGATTCTACGCCTACATGAACCGCACGAAGGATAACGTATTCACAATTTCGTCTGTCTCCCGGCACTCCGTTATTCCGCTGGTTGAGGTATGGGGGAAATGATATGGCGCAGAAAATACACCACTTCAAGGACTTCTCCATCGTCGTGGATGGCGTGGACATTAAGGTGGATATGAGCCGGTTGGAGGGCAATTTCAACCGTGCGCAGTTCACCCTTGATAGCGCCATTATGACTTCTATGGTTCCCTTTATGCCAATGCTGACGGGGCAATTCATCAACGAAACAAAGGCCGCGTCTGCTGCTATCGCTGGATCTGGGCAGGTGGTGGCTGGCGTAGCTCCTACCGGGCGATTCCTGTATGAAGGAAACGTCATGGTTGGTGAAAAATCCCGCTCTGCGTGGGCTAAAAAGGGTGAAAAGAAGGTATCCACAGGAAAGAGCCTGACCTATTCAAACGGCAGGACTAGCCAATGGTTTGACAAAGCCAAAAGTAAAGACTGTGACAAGTGGGTCGAGCTGGTGAAAAAGGAGGTCGGCGCTGGATAATGGACACACCAAAACCGATAAGCGTTGACGGCGAAGGATTTGAAATCCTGAAAGACGCCGTAGTGGAGCTGCTGAATCAATACCCCGGTCTGAACGGGCGGGTCATCTCAAGAAGTGATTTGCCTGAAGACGGGGGTATTTCTATGGAGCCGGAAAGTGGAACGCTGGTGTACTCCGAGAAATCCGATATTGTCGGCAACATCCGGCAGGAATGCCAGTTCCCATTTTACGTGGTGTATCGCACCGATGCTACCAGCGAGTACGTGAAAGCCGGGACAAACGACTTCCTTGATAAGCTGGGCGCTTGGGCGTGCCGTGAGCCGGTGACGATAGGCGGCAAGCTGTACCAGCTGGAAGCATATCCACCCCTTACCGGAAGCCGGAAAATCACAAAGGCCGTGCGCTTTAACTCCTATGCGCTCGAACCAAACGAAAACAAAACGCAGGATTGGCTAATTCCAATCACTGTGAACTACACACACGAATTTACAAGGCGGTAAATCCGCAGAAAGGAAAGAAATATGGCTGATAATCTGAGCTTTAATGTTGCCGATGGCGTTACCATTGCGCGTGAAACGCTGATTGCGAATCTGAACGTCGGCACTTCTACTGCCCCCGAGTGGGCGCCCGTTGGCATCCGCGTTTACAGCGGGCAGGAGGACTTCGACTGGCAGCGCGAAACCAATCAGGATATCATCGGCAACGCCTATTCCAGCATGAAAAAGCCCATCATTACCCAGAGCTTTGACGGATGGGAAATCTCTGGCGGCGACAAGGCCGCTATCCAGATCTGGAATCAGGGCGTGAGAGACCAGAACCCGCAGGCAATGTCCAACAATGATATGCTGATTGTACATAAATACGTGTACAGCGACGGCACCACGAAGTTCTTTGCAGAGCGTTACAAGGCGTGCGCCGTGGAAATCAGCAGTCTGGGCGGCGATGGCGGCGGCAACCTCACCATGCCTATCAATGTTACCTACGGCGGCGAAAGGACTATTGGTTCCGTTTCGGTTGCGGACGGAGCGTTTACTTTTACGGCTGATGGTGCGGTGTAATGGCCGCGTATGATCTCCCCACCTCCCTGCTTGTCGGGGAGGTGGCTTACCCCATTAACTACGGGTGGAAAAATGCCATTGCCGCACTAGCTGAGCTGAGCGACCCCGAAAAAGGGAGAGCGGAAAAAGTCACAAACATGGTGTGCCGCATATTCCCTCAGTGGGCGCGGATTCCGTCAGCGGATATCCCGGAAGCGATAGAAAAGGCACGGTGGTTTCTGGATTGCGGCAGAGAACCGGACGGGAAGATTCGGCCTAAACTGATGGACTGGGAGCAGGACGCGGATATCATCATTCCGGCGCTAAATCAGGTATCCGGGCAGGAAATCCGACTGTCCCCGGATATCCACTGGTGGACGGTGTACGGCTGGTTCATGAGCATTGATAAAGGCTTGTTCTGCACGGTGCTCAGAATCAGAAACAAGCTTTCCACAGGCGAAAAGCTGGATAAATCCGAAAAGAAATTTTACCGCGAGAACCGGAAGCTTGTGGAGCTGAAAAACAAGGATACCGACGCAGTGCGGCAGGCACGGGAAGAAATCAAGGGCTTGTTAGGTGGTGGCTAAATATGTCAGACGGGCAGGTTTTAATCGATTCTAAGCTTGATACGCAAGGCGTGCAAAAAGGCACTGACGAGCTGCAAGGGCTTTTCACCAAGACGGCGGAAACGGCAGCAAAGGCCGCCAACACCATCGAAAAGGGATTCCAGAAGGTAAACTATAAGGAAGCATTTGAGAAGCTGCCAGCAAGCTACCAATCCGCATACGCCAAGATCGAAACGATTCGTGCAAACGATTCCCTGAGTGAGAAACAGCGGGCAATGCAAATTGCCAGCGTGTACCGGGAACTTGGATACAATCAGCAAGAGGCGCTTGCACGGGCGTGGGATGCCATGAAATCCGATTCCGAAACAGGCTCTCACCATATTATTGAGAATCTTTATGAGATTCAAGAGCGGGCGCAGGAAACCTCTGGTGGCCTCGAAGATGTTGGCGAAAAGATAAAAGAAAGCGGCGAGGAAGCCAAGGGCGCGGGCGAAAAGATTGAGGATACCGGCGACAAGGCCAAAGGCGCAGGAGACAAGGCAAAAGGCGCTGGCGATTCTTTCAAGGATATGTTCAAGGCGCACTTATCCGCCGAAGCCCTTATCGGTACGCTGAAAGCCATTGCACGGGAACTTGTGGAGCTGGGAAAACAGGCCGTTGCAGCGGCGGCAGATGTGGCCGCTTCCAATGCCCAGTTTGAGCAGACTTTTTCTGGCGTTGAGAAGGAAGCCAGAAAATCCCTGAATTCCATTTCCAAGGAAACCGGCATTACCGCAACGCGGATGCAAGGCTCTTTTACAAAGATTTTTGCATTTACGAAATCAGCCGGTGGCGATACGGAAGCCGCTATGGATATTGCGTCCCGTGCGCTTCGAGCGGCTGCGGATAGCGCGGCGTACTACGATAGATCGGTAGAGGAAACTACAGAATCTTTGCTATCTTTCCTAAAGGGCAACTACGCTAATGATGCCGCTCTGGGCATTGCCGCCACGGAAACCACGCGAAACACCGCCGCAAACAAGAAGTATGCGAAATCTTTCCAAGAGCTTTCCGAATCGCAAAAGGTTGATGTGCTACTTTCCATGGTGGAGGCTGGCAACGAAGCATCCGGCGCAATCGGGCAGGCGGCGCGCGAGGCTGAGCAGTGGACGAACGTTACCGGCGAGCTTTCGGAGGCGTGGAAGCAGTTCCTAGCAAAAATCGGCACTCCGATTCTAGAGGGACTTACTCCCATTATTCAGGGTATCACCAGCGCATTGCAAAGAATGTCCGAAACATCCGCCTCCGCAGACCTTGCGGGGGACATGAAGGACTTCACCGACGCGCTGAATACTGCAAATACGGAGTATGAGGAATCGGAGCAACTGATAGAGCGGAACGCAATCAAGGCTGATCTGCTCAAGCAGGAGCTCGAAGAACTTGCCCCGCAAGTATCAACGTCGGCGGATGCCGCGAGGGACTATGCTACCGTCGTTGATTTGCTGAATGAGATATACCCTGAGCTGAATTTACAGATTGACGAGCAAACCGGCTTGCTTACAGCGAACAGCAAGGCGCAGTTGGTAAACATCGACGCCATGAAGCAAAAGGCACTGTATGCGGCCAAGGAAAAGCGCTATTCCGCTATTCTGGAAGCTCAGGCAGAGGCCACGCTTGATCTTTACGAGGCACAAGCAGACCTCATAGCAATTACAAATGAATTTGAATCGGTGCAAACCCAGCTGCAAAACGAGCTTGGATATACTGCCGAGGAACTCGATCATTTGGCTGATGTATTTGTGACGCAAAATGGGAACGTAACGGGGCTAACCGCAGAAACCAAAGCACTGCTTCAATCATACGTTGATTGCCGAAGCGAAATCCCAGACTTAAACCGAGAAATTGCCACCGCAAATGACGCTGTTTCCGAACAGGATGCACTATTAGCTGAACTGGAAAACCAGCTAGGCGGCGTCACAGAAACTACAGGCCAATACACCGACGCGCAAAATGAAGCCGCCGAAGCCACAAGCGAACTTACGGAGGAACAAAAAGCACTTGCCGAAGAATTCCAGAATGCTAAAGAATCGGCAGCGGATTCTTTGAATTCCACCATTGGGCTTTTTGATAAAACGAGTAGCGCTTCGGCTACTACGTATCAAGCTATGCGCCAAAATATGATAGATAACACTTTGGCAATGGCGCAATACCGCGAGAATCTGCAAAAAGCTATGGATATGGGATTTGCTACGGAAGCAATTCAGAAGTGGGCGGACGGCTCAACGGAATCTATGGCGGAGGTTGCGGCGGCTGTAAAAATGCCTCAAGATCAAGTGGCGGCGTTTAATGAAGAATTTGCGGCGAATAGGGCTGAATTTGAGGCTATAACAAGCGTAATGGCAGAAGCTCAAACCGGAATTACAGAAGTCGGTAACGCTGCATCAACCTCTGGCTCGCAAATTACAAACGAGTTTGTCACCCCCACCACCGAAGGAATGGAATCCGTCCAGAAAGCCACTGAGGACATGGCCACCACTGGCGCGGAGACGTTGAAAAGCAAGTGGGAAGGTGTAGGGAAATGGTTTGAGACTAACGTTGAATCGCCGCTCAAAACATCGATAGAAAATATCGGTACTACGTTGTCTGGTACGCTTACCACCATGCAAACGGATAATGAAACGGCATGGAAAAATATGTACGACAAAGTGAATGAGTATATTACCAATATACAATCCAAGATTAACAGTTTGCAGGGGAAGACATTCACCGTTACCATCAAAAACGGCGCAAGCCCACAATCCGGTGGATCTGGAAACCCCGCCGCAGTTTCCCCGCAAGCTCTGTTTAGTTCGGATGCGGCTATGGGCATTCCCTACCTTGCATCTGGTGCGGTAATTCCTCCAAACGCTCCGTTTATGGCCGTTCTTGGCGATCAACGGAACGGCACGAATTTGGAAGCCCCCGAGGATTTACTCCGAAAAATCGTCCGTGAGGAAATCGGAGAAATCAACATCACCACGGAGGTGAACTTCGAGGGAACTCTTGCGCAGTTCGTCCGCGCGTTGTATCCGGAGATCAAATCAGAAGCGCAGCGGCGCGGGACAAGCCTTGCTAAAGAGGTGATTATGTGATTGTTCAATTTCTTCTCGATGGCGTGGAATACAATGTTTCCGTGCTATCGCTGAGCCGTTCTTTCTCCGTAAAGGATGCCATTGCAGCAAGCACCACACAGGATGGGAACATCTACCGCGACCCAATCGGCACGTACTACAATTACACAATGGTGGTAGCTGATAAGGGCGATATGGAGGCGCTGGACGCTTTCTGGGAGGCGATAAGCCAACCAGTAGCATCCCACGTATGCGTATTCCCCTACAACCAGCAGACGCTTACACAAAGGATGTACGTCACTACTGGAACTCAGCCTATCCGGCGGCTGCACAGCAACGGCGTGGAGTGGGGAGAAATCAAGATAAACTTTACGGCGCAAGCCCCGAAGGTACTTGTATGAGCTTAGAAATAAACTACATTGATGCGCCTGAGGGCGCACAGGAAAAAATGATAGCGGAAAGCACCGGAGGGAATGCGTTTTCCTCCGATGCGCTCATAGCATCCGGCGGCAAAAGCAAGGCATACGCCACGTTAGAGCCGGGACTGTGGAGGCTGGACGGAACTAGAAAGCTATTACCGGATGACCCGCACCCCGGCTGGTGGAGCGCGGCACGTTCCGGCGAGAATGGGCAATTTGAAAGCCCCCCTGTAATCACCATTACATTCCCGGTGCCGTACAGTTCTACGGGCTTTACATTCACATTTTCCCCCGCCACGGAACAGTGGTGCAGCGAAATCCACGTAGCGTGGTACAACGGGCAAACGCTCATTGTGAATCAGGATTATTTCCCGGATAGCGCAAACTGGACTTTGCTGGAAACAGTGGAAAGCTTCGATAAAATCGTAATCACCCTTAAAAAAACAAACCACCCCGGCCAATTTGCCAAGATTCAAAGAATTGAAGTTGGCCGGACAATTTTACTTGGGGCGAATGAAATAACGTCGGTGCGGCTTGTGAATGAAATCGACCCCTCCATCTGTGAACTCACGGTGGATACAATGTCGGTGAACATTTACGACCCGCAGAACAGGAGCTTTTTACCGCAGGAGAACCAGCGAGTGGAGCTGTACAAGGATGGGAAACTGAGAGCTACCCAGTATATCAAATCCAGCACACGAAAAGCAGAATCCAATTACACCATTGAGGCACAGTCTGCAATCGGCTTGTTGGCGGATGAATTTCTTGGCGGGATGTATTACCAGCGGCCACTTTCCGAAATGGTGGCCGATATCCTGAGCAACTGGGAATTTGAAATTGCCCAGGAGTTTGCAAGCTCTACAGTCACCGGGTATCTGCCTGTATGCTCCCAGAGAGAAGCGCTACAGCGTGTGGCGTTTTCTGTGGGCGCTCTGGTAACCACGCAGGATTCCACAAAAATACGGCTGTTGCCCATCCCGTCCGCCGTTACGCAGAGGTTCCGGGAATCGGAAATTCTTCTGGGCGGCAACGTGCGAACCGCGCCGAGATATGCCCGGGTGGAAGTGATAGCCCACACATACACCCAGCAGGATGTAACGGAAACGCTGATGAACGAGGAAGAAGTAAACGGAGAGAATGTGCTTTTTACCTTTTCTGCTCCCCATTACGATTACGTGATTGAGGGCGGAGAAATCACTGGTTCCGACGTGAATTGGGTGAAGATAACGGCCAGCGGAACGGTAAAACTCACAGCGAAAACGTACCTGCACACTACTCGGACGTTCACGAAATTAAATCCGGAAGCGACGGCGAAGGAACGCGGCAATTATGCCTCTGTATCGGAATGCACCCTTATTCACAACGGCAATGCTCTAGAGGCCGCTGAACGCCTATATTCGGCCAAACAGCGGCGGCAGACAGCAACTCAAAAGGTGGTTATTTCGGGGCAGGAAGCGGGAGATATAGCCTCAAGCCTTACGCCGTGGGGCACAATTACGCGCGGCTTTATATCTTCCATGGATAGCACACTGACGCAAAACGGGCACACCGCCTCTATCCAGATTCAGGGTATTGAAGTAACGCTTGAATCGGTGTGGCCGTATTCCGGCGAGATTTATTCTGGTGGAATGGAGGTGCTCTATTGATGGCGCTGGTAACAGATAGAACGGAATCGGATGCTTTGCTGGGCAACGAAAAAGGACTGTACAGCTACACGGACTTGAACCGTGTGGAAACGGCAGTTTCGGAAATAGTGGAGCAATTCCCGTCTTTGGGCGTTTCCGAGCAGTTAACGGTAAAAACGGACTGGGGATTGCCGGGGGACTTCTCCGCCGCAGAATGGCCGGTAGCGTCCCAGATGGCGCGATATCTGGGTAACGTAGCAAAGATAAAGAGCATTTTTATTATTTCAAACGCCCTGCCGAATACGATGGAAAATCTCACATGGCAGGGAGCAAACAGCATTGAAAAAGTTTTGGAAATCGCGGTTTCCAGAATCGCGGGAATTAAGCAAACTTATCGTTACAGCGGTGAAATATACGCTGGGGAAGGAGCCTTATGACGGATAGAGTACCGGGAATGCCGGGGCAGTACAAGCTTACAATGAATGGGCAGACGCTGAGCGTGACGATTGAGCGAGACGACCAACCGCTTGTGGAGGGCACGCCCTACAATAAAGCGGCTGTTCTGCCTGATAGCCTAGCAAATCAGTTGTGCCCCAACGTAATCAATCCAACCCCGGCGGATGCGCTCAGCGGATTGAGCAAAAAGAAATACGAGGTGACGTTGCTTGCATCCGGATGGACTTCAAATTCCGGCGCGTACAAGCAGAAAATCCTCCTGAGTTCCATTCTGGGCGATAGCAACGAAAGCGTGAAAAGCTGGCCTATTTATTCCGGCAACGTGGACACCGACAGCGCTATACGGGATGCTTGCGCAGCGATTACATACGCGAAAACGGAGTCCGGAAGCGTAACGTTTGTGTGTTTGGATGAGGCCCCTGAGGTGGATATTCCTGTTATTGTGGAGGTGAGCAGATAATGGGAGAAGTAGCACTTGAAGGATTTGGCAGCGGTAGCGCAGGCGTAAATTTCAAAGTAGTCGGCGGAACAACTCAGCCCACTACCACGCAGGAAAATACCATCTGGGTAAATACGGATACCGCCATTCCCGGCTGGGCGTTCTCTGCCACAGAGCCAACGGAGCCAGCGGCGGGTATGGTGTGGCTCCAAACGGGAACTTACAGCAACGTGGAGTTCAATGCCCTCAGAAAGAACGGGATTCAGGTATACCCACTTGTTGCAAAGCAGTATATCAATAGCGCGTGGGTAGAAAAAACTGCGTACAGCTATCAGAGCGGCAGCTGGGTATCGTGGTGGGATGGCGAAATTTATAGTCCTGGTGACTTGCATGAAACCATCACCGGCGGATGGGAAACTCAGAATGGACACAGAGAAACCGTCGCCATTGGTGGAACAGGCATTGTATTCAGCCGTGATACCAGCGGTCAAAGCGGCCTGAGTGCGTCCGTGAACACGGTAAACAAAATCGATATCACTTCCTATAGCTCGCTCATTGTAACGGCTACATGGGGCACCAGTAAGTCCGGATACGTTAAAATCGGGCTTACCGATACGCCGGGAGCAGCGCCGACGTTTATTGCCGAGACGACAGCGGATTCATCCGGCGAGGGAACAATTTCTTTGGATATATCGTCGGTTTCGGGAGAGCATTACGTAGCCATTGCATACTATGCTGTTCCCGGCACGGTCTCGAAGGTGGTGATTAAATGAGGACGATTTACATTGATTCCGAGTTTAAGTGCCACGTTTCCCCCGGCAGCGGGTACACTTCCGTTGAAACGGACGCTTTCGATGGCAAGTGCGATACCTACATTGAGGGCTACCGTTTCATCCCCAGCGGACAGACGTGGGCACGTGCTGATGGCGTGGTGTTCACCGGCGAAATGATTGCCCCGTGGAAGCCGTGGGCGGAGCTGGACGCCGCTCAGCGGGAGTATGAGCGGGAGCAATACCAGACGGTTGCTGCTCAGAACACTGAGTATGAGGCCGCCTTGTCTGAAATCGAAACTGCTCTGGGGGTGAACGCATGACCATCGAAGAACGCAAAAACGCCATCCTTGCGAAAATCACCGAGATCAAGGCCAGCGGCGGCGAGGAACAGCTGAAAGAGCTGGATGAAGCCTACAAGAAGGGGGTTGACAGTCTGTGACACAAGAGGAAAGAAAAAGCATCATGTATGCTCAGGGGCGGGCGAACGCGCT
>ERZ773235.2414-NODE-2414-length-15771-cov-9.358997_pt1 | contig 15771 bp, 14 predicted proteins | sample MGYA00580522_ERZ773235 | MGnify/ENA primary metagenome ERZ773235 (study PRJEB29015, sample SAMEA2737797) | human gut metagenome | biome: human gut; feature: human-associated habitat; material: faeces | place: China | collected 2012 ...
ACACCACGGCGGACTTTGACTATGTGGACAATCTGGCCTTTTCCGACCACGCGGTACAAAAGGGCATCGCCGCCCTGCGGGCGGGCTGTCACATTGTGACGGATACCCAGATGGCCAAGGCCGGGATCAATAAAACGATCCTCGCCTCACTGGGAGGGGAGGTACACTGCTTCATGTCTGACGCGGATGTGGCGGCGGAGGCGAAGGAGCGGGGCGTGACCCGCGCCTTCGTATCTATGGAGCGGGCGGCGGCGCTGGAAAAGCCCTGCATCTTCGCCATCGGCAACGCCCCCACGGCGCTTTTCTCGCTGGAGGCGCTGATGGAGACCGGTAAGCTCCATCCCGCCCTCATCATCGGCGTGCCGGTGGGCTTTGTGAACGTGGTGGAGAGCAAGGAGCGCATCATTGCAGCCGGCGCGGCGCCTTATATTGTGGCGCGGGGCCGCAAGGGCGGCAGCAATGTGGCCGCGGCTATCTGCAATGCCATGCTCTATCAGATCAGGCGGTAAAGGGATGAAGGAGTATGTGATCCGGGACGGAAAGAGGCTGCGCATGGGGTATACCACCGGCTCCTGCGCCGCGGCGGCAGCCAAAGCGGCGGCATGGATGCTGCTGAGCGGCCGCAGAAAAGAGACGATCCGTCTGATGACGCCCAAGGGCGTGGAATTGACGCTGGCGGTGCGGGATATCCGCCTTTCGCCGGATTGCGTGAGCTGCGCCATTCAAAAGGACAGCGGCGACGACCCGGATATCACCCGCGACACCCTGATTTACGCCGAAGTGCGGAAAACAGAGGACGCGGGCATTGTCATCGACGGCGGACAGGGTGTTGGCCGGGTGACGAAGCCGGGACTTGACCAGCCGGTGGGCGCGGCGGCCATCAACTCCGTGCCCCGGCGCATGATCGGCGAAAATGTATCGGAGGTCTGCGCGCTGCTGGGATATAGCGGCGGACTGCGGGTGGTGATCTCCGCCCCGGAAGGGGAAATGCTGGCAAAAAAAACCTTTAATCCTCGACTGGGGATCGTAGGCGGTATCTCCATCCTGGGTACCACGGGGATCGTGGAACCCATGAGCGAGCAGGCGCTTGTGGACACCATCCGGGTGGAGCTGCGGCAGCGGCGGGAGAGCGGCGCGGACTATGTGCTGCTCTCGCCCGGCAACTACGGCGCGGACTACATGCGGGTCGCCATGGGTATCGACCCGGCCACGGCGGTGATGACCTCCAATTTCATCGGGGACACGCTGGAGATGTGCCGGGAGCTGGATTTTCGGGGCGCACTGCTTATCGGCCATATCGGCAAGCTGGTCAAGCTGGCCGGCGGCATGTGGAATACCCATTCCCGCTATGGAGACTGCCGTATGGATATTCTGGCGGCCTGCGCGGCGGCGGAGGGATTGCACGGCGCCGCAGCGGAAGAGCTGCTGCAATGTGCCACCTGTGACGACGCGCTGCGGCTTTTAAAGGAAAATGACTGTTTCGATGCGGTGCTGCGCCGTCTGGCCGCGCGCATCGGAACCATGATGCAATATAAGAGCGGGGAGATGGAGACGGGTGCTATCCTGTTTTCCAAAGAATATGGCTATCTGTGCCAAACACAGGGCGCGGCGGAGCTGCTGCGCCGGATAAGGGAGGACTGACAATGGTACATTTTGTGGGTGCTGGCAGCGGCGCTGCCGATCTGATCACAGTGCGGGGCGCCAGATTACTGGGCGAGGCCGATGTGGTGATCTACGCAGGTTCTCTGGTAAACCCGGCGCTGCTGGAGTATACCAAAGCGGGCTGTGAGATCCATGACAGCGCCAAGCTGACGCTGGAGGAAGTCATTGCACTGATCGAGGCGGCGGAGCGCGTGGGTAAAACCACGGTGCGGCTGCACACGGGGGATTCTAGCATTTACGGCGCGGTACGCGAACAGTTTGACGAGCTGGAAAAACGGGAGATCGCCTATGATGTGTGCCCCGGTGTCAGCGCGTTTTGCGGCGCTGCGGCGGCGCTGCGGGCAGAGTATACCCTGCCGGATGTGAGCCAGACCGTTATCATTACCCGTACGGCGGGCCGCACGCCTGTGCCGGAACGTGAATCCATCCGCTCGCTGGCGGCCCATCAGGCCACCATGGTGCTGTTTCTCAGTACCTCGCTGACACAGCGGCTTCAGGCAGAGCTGCTGGAAGGCGGCTATGCTCCGGATACCCCGGCTGCGGTGGTGTATAAGGCCACATGGCCGGAGGAGAAGATCTTCCGCTGCACGGTGGGCACACTGCATGCGACTGTGACGGAAAACGGCCTGACAAAAACATCCCTCATCGTGGTGGGCAACTGTTTGGGCGACACCTATCTGCGCTCGCTGCTGTATCACCCTGATTTTACGACGGAGTTCCGCAAGGGGGTAAAATGAGACTGGCCCTGTTTGCCTATAGCCGCGGCGGCTGCACCATGGCGCGGCGCGTGCTGACGGCCTGCCCGGAAGCGGAATGGACGTGTTATACCATGGCCCGTTTTGACGAGCCGGGGTTTCTGCCGCTGGATAAGGCGGTATATGCCGTCTGCTTTGCGGCCATGGACGGACTGGTGTTTGTGGGGGCCTGCGGTATCGCTGTGCGGGAGATCGCCCCATATGTCCGCAGCAAGAAGACCGACCCTGCGGTGATATGTATGGATGAGCGGGGACAGTTTGTGATCCCGCTGCTCTCCGGTCACATCGGCGGCGCCAATGCGCTGGCCCGGCGTTTAGCGGACAGTCTCGGCGCGGCGGCGGTGGTTACGACCGCCACCGATGTCTGTGGAAGATTCGCGGTGGATGCATGGGCGGCACAGCATGGCTGCGCCATCTCGGATATGTCGCTGGCTAAGGCGGTGGCGGCGGAGGTTCTGGAGGGAGATGTGCCCCTTTGCAGCCAGTTTCCCGTTGCGGGGCCGCTTCCTGCCGGCGTGACCCACGGCAAAGAGGGAGCGCTGGGCATCTGGATCGGATGGCGTGTTCAAAAGCCGTTTGCCAGAACCCTGCGCCTTGTACCCCGGGTGCTGCATGTGGGTGTCGGCTGCCGGCGGGGTATCTCCGCAGCGGCAGTGGAAGCGGCGGTCAGAACGGTTTTTGAAGAAAATGCGTGGGATGAGGCCGGGATCTGCGGAGTCTACTCCATCGACCTGAAGCGGGATGAGCCGGGACTGCTGGCCGCCTGCGGCCGGAATGGATGGCCGACGGTATTTTATACGGCCCGTCAGCTGGCCGGTGTCGAGGGCGATTTCACCGCCTCGGCATTTGTCCGATCCGTTACGGGCGTTGATAATGTTTGTGAGCGGGCCGCACTGCTGGGAGCAGAGCGGCTGCTGACCGGAAAGACTGCGCTGAACGGCGTGACCGTGGCAGTGGCAGCGGAGCATTGGGAGGTGCGATTTGGGTAAAGTGATCGTTGTGGGCATCGGGCCCGGCAGCTATGAGGATATGACCATTCGGGCGGACAGCGCCCTGCGGGAGTGCGACGCTATCGTGGGATACCCCGTTTATGTGGAGTTGGTGCGGGATCGCTATCCGGATAAGGAATTCTATTCTACCCCCATGACGCGGGAGACAGAGCGCTGCCAGATGGCGTTGGAGCTGGCACGCGGCGGCAAAACGACTGCCATGGTCTGCTCCGGGGACAGCGGGATCTACGGCATGGCCGCGCTGGTTTATGAGCTGCGGGGCGAGAACGAGGAGCCGGAGATCCAGGTGGTGCCGGGACTGACGGCGGCATGCAGCGCCGCCGCAGTGCTGGGTGCGCCGCTGACGCATGATTTCGCGGTCATCAGTCTCAGCGACCGGCTGACGCCGTGGGAAACCATTGAAAAGCGGCTGGACTGTGCGGCGGAAGCAAATCTGACCATTGCGCTGTATAATCCCGCCAGCCGCGGCCGACCCGATCATCTCAAAAGAGCCTGTGATATCCTGCTGCGCCGTCTGCCTGCGGAGCGGCTGTGCGGCATCGTACGCAATATCGGGCGCCCGGGCCAGAGCAGCCGCGTGCTGACGCTGGGCCAGCTGCGGGATACGGAGGTAGACATGTTCTGTACGGTGCTGATCGGCAATGCCGCCACAAAAACGGTGGCCGGACGGCTGGTCACGCCGCGGGGATACCGCAATGTATAATATCTGCGTATTTGCCGGCACCACCGAGGGGCGGGAGCTGGTGGAATTTCTGGCGGGACAGCCGATCCGCGTGAGTGTGTGCGTGGCCACCGATTACGGAGAAACGCTGCTGCCGAAGGCGGAGAACATCACGGCGCTGGCAGGCCGCATTCCTGTGGAGGAGATCGCCCGTATGCTGGCGCAGACCCGCTTTGATCTGGTCGTAGATGCCACGCATCCCTATGCCGCCTCCATTACGGAGAGTATTTTCGCGGCTTGCCGCGAAACGAAGACCGAGTATCTGCGTCTGCTGCGCCGGCCATCCTCGCATGAGGGGGATTATATCTGCGCAGCCGATGCTGCCGAGGCGGCGGCCTTTTTGAGCCGGACGCAGGGCAATATTCTGCTGACCACCGGCAGCAAGGAACTGGCGGTGTACAGCGGTATCACCGGTTTTGCGGAGCGGGTCTATGCCCGGGTGCTGCCGATGGAGGCGTCGCTGAAGGCCTGCTGTGCGGCGGGATTGAAGGCAAGCCACATTCTTGCCATGCAGGGGCCGTTTTCCGAGGAGATGGATCTGGCCATGCTGCGCTTTACCTCCGCGGCGTGGATGGTGACCAAGGACGGCGGCGAGGCCGGTGGATTTCCCGCCAAGCTTGCGGCGGCGCAAAAGGCCGGCGCGGGACTGGTGGTGATCGGCCGTCCGCCGCAGCGGGAGGGACTGGATTTTGACGCAGTGCTGAAGGAGTTGAGTGCGCGCTTTGGCTGCGTGATCAGGCCGCAGGTACAGATCGTGGGCATTGGTCCCGGCAGCCGCGCCGCCATGACGCATGAGGCCGATGCCGCCATCAAACAGGCCGGGTGCCTGATCGGCGCCCGGCGGATGCTGGAGGCGGTGGCGCGGCCCGGTCAGCGCACCTATGAAGCCATTGCCCCGCAGGAGATCGCCGCGTTCATCCAAAATAATAGAGCGCTCCGCCGCTTTGCGGTGGTGATGTCCGGCGACACGGGGTTTTTCAGCGGTACGAAAAAGCTGCTGCCCCTGTTGGCAGATTGCGATACCACGGTGCTGCCCGGATTGAGCTCACTTTCTTATTTGTGTGCCCGCCTGCGGACCTCATATGAGGATGTGCCGGTGATCAGCCTGCACGGACGGCAGCATCAGATTGTGCCGGAAGTGCGTGGGAACAGCCGCCTGTTTGTGCTGGTGGGTGGAGAAAACGGCATGAAGGATCTGTGCCGCACACTGAAGGAGGGCGGACTTGGCGGGGTATCCTTGAGTATCGGCCAGCGGCTGGGTTATCCGGATGAAGCCATTATTCGCGGTACGGCATCGGAATTGGCGGACGGAGACTATGCCCCCCTCAGCGTAGTGCTGATCGAGAATCCCCATCCCGACGCGGTGATCACGCCGGGACTGCCGGATGAGGCTTTTTTGCGCAGCGAAGATGGAACGGCCGTGGTGCCCATGACCAAAAGCGAGGTGCGGGCGGTGTGCCTGTCCAAGCTGCGCCTGACAGAGCGGGCCGTGTGCTGGGATATCGGCGCGGGAACGGGGTCTGTGTCCGTGGAAATGGCCCTGCAGGCGAAAAAAGGACAGGTCTGGGCCATTGAACGGCGGGAGGATGCCGCGGTGCTGCTGCGGCAGAACCGGGAGCGTTTCCACGCAGAAAATCTGACGGTGATCAGCGGCAGCGCACCGGAGGCCTGCGCGTCTTTGCCTGCGCCCAGCCATGTGTTCATCGGCGGCAGCGCCGGAAATATGCGGCAGATCCTGTCACTGCTGCTGGAAAAAAATCCTGCTGTGCGCATTGTGGCCACAGCGGTCTCGCTGGAGTCCGCCGCGGAGCTGACCGATTGCCTGTCGGCGTTTCCCTTTGCGCAGACGGAAGTGGTGTCTTTGCAGGTGGCTCGCGGCAGAAAGGCCGGGCGCTACCACCTGATGAGCGGACAGAACCCGATTTATATTTTTACCATGCAGGGCGGAGGAGAAAGAGAATGAAGTGGTCGCTTGCGGCGCTGATTATTGGCTTTTGCGTGGATCTGCTGCTGGGGGATCCCCATGGATTTCCCCACCCGGTGGTGCTCATCGGGCGGCTGATCAGCGTGCTGGAAAAGCTGCTGCGGCGTCTTTGCCCCAAAACGCCTGCCGGAGAGCGGGCGGCCGGCGCGATCCTGTGGGGTGCTGTGGTCATGGCCTCCGCCGCGGCGCCGGCGCTGCTGCTGTGGCTGGGCGGCATGGTCAGCCCGTGGCTGCGTCTGGTGCTGGAGAGCGTGATGTGCTGGCAGATTCTGGCGACCAAATCTCTGCGCGATGAGAGCATGAAGGTCTATGACGCGTTGGAGAGCGGCGATATCGTCCGCTCGCGCCGCGCCGTATCCATGATCGTGGGCCGGGATACCGCGGCGCTGGATGATGCCGCCGTGACCCGCGCCGCCGTGGAAACCGTGGCGGAAAACACGTCGGACGGCGTGATCGCGCCGCTGTTGTTTATGGCTGTCGGCGGCGCGCCGCTGGGTTTTTTCTACAAGGCGGTCAACACCATGGATTCCATGCTGGGGTATGTGGAGCCGCCCTACAAAAACATCGGCCTTGTGCCCGCCAAAGCGGATGATGTGGTGAATTATATCCCGGCTCGTCTTTCCGCGCTGCTGATGCTGGCGGCGGGCGGACTGCTGGGAATGCCTGTGGCGGACGGCTGGCGGATATTCCGCCGGGACCGCAAGAAGCACGCCAGTCCCAATTCGGCCCAGACGGAGTCGGTTTGCGCCGGACTGCTGGGCGTACGTCTGGCGGGGGACGCGTGGTATCACGGCGTGCTGCATAAAAAGGAGTATATCGGCGATGCCCGGCGGGAGATCGCCCATGAGGATATCCCCCGCACATGCCGGTTAATGACCGTGACGGCGGTTTTGGCGCTGGTGCTGAGCTGCGCGGTAAAACTGCCGTTTACGCTGTAGGGGAGGCCTGCGGATGCTGTATCAGACGGACAATCAACACGGCGGTGATATTTACGGCGGCGGTATCACGCTGGACTATTCAGCCAACACCAATCCGCTTGGCACGCCGCCCGGCGTTTTGCAGGCGATCACCCGTGCACTGCCGCAGCTGGACCGATATCCGGATCCCTATTGCCGCCGGTTGGTGCGCGCCATCGCGGCGTTTGAGCAGGTTCCGGAGCACTTTATCCTGTGCGGCAATGGTGCGGCCGATCTGATCTATGCCTATTGCAGCGCGGTGAACCCCCGGACGGCGGTGGAATTGGCGCCCACCTTTGCCGAGTATTCGCTGGGACTGGAGCGGACAGGCTGCCGCATGGAGCGGTATATCCTGCGGACGGAAAATGATTTTGATCCGGATGAGGGGTTCTCGGCTTTTTTGGAGGAGAAACGACCTGAGGCGGTGTTTCTCTGCACCCCCAATAACCCCACGGGCCGCCTGATCCCGCCGACGCTGCTGAAGCGTGTGCTGCGGTACTGCGCTGAACACGGCGCCCGGCTTTTTCTGGATGAGTGCTTTCTGGACCTGTCGGACGATGGCGTCAGCATGAAAGACTGTCTTCATGATTGGCCGCAGCTGCTGATCTTGAAGGCTTTCACAAAAAGCTATGGCATGGCGGGCATACGGCTGGGATATTGCCTGTGCGCGGACGGCGCGCTGCTGGGAGAGATGGCAAAGAGCACACAGCCGTGGAATGTGTCCTCATTGGCGCAGGCCGCCGGGGCTGCGGCGCTGAAGGAGCAGGCATTTTTGCAGCAGACCCGCGCCCTGATCCGCACGGAGCGGCAGTGGCTGATGGGGGAGCTGGCGGCGCTGGGATTCCGTGTGTGTCCGTCAAAAGCGAATTTCCTGCTGCTGCATGGCCCGGAGGACCTGCATCAGGCGTTGGCGCAGCGCGGGATCGCCATCCGCCGCTGCGGCAATTACTACGGGTTGGACAACGGCTGGTACCGCATCGCGGTACGGCGGCATGAAGAGAATGAAATACTGGTTGCGGCTATGAAGCAGGCCTGTGCCGGGAGGTAACTATGGCAAAGAATATTATGATTCAGGGAACCATGTCCAACGCGGGAAAGAGCCTGCTGGCGGCAGGCCTGTGCCGCATCCTGAAGCAGGACGGATACCGTGTGGCCCCGTTTAAAAGCCAGAATATGGCGCTGAATTCCTTTATCACCCGCGATGGCGGAGAGATGGGCCGCGCACAGGTGGTACAGGCCGAGGCGGCCGGTATTGCCCCGGACACCCGCATGAATCCCATTTTGCTCAAACCCACCACGGATGTGGGCAGTCAGGTCATTGTCAACGGCCATGTGCAGGGCAATATGCAGGCTATGGAGTATTACCGCCGCAAGCGCACATATATCCCGGCGGTTCTGGAAGCCTATCATAGTCTGGCGGCGGAATACGATGTGATCGTGATCGAGGGAGCGGGCAGTCCGGCGGAAATCAACCTCAAAGAGGATGACATCGTGAACATGGGTCTTGCCAGACTGGTGGATGCGCCGGTGCTGCTGGTGGGCGACATTGACCGGGGCGGCGTGTTTGCCCAGCTGTATGGCACGGTGGCCCTGCTGGAAGAGGAGGAGCGCCGCCGCATCAAGGGCGTTATTGTCAATAAGTTCCGGGGGGATCGGGCCATTCTGGAGCCGGGACTGAAAACACTGGCGCAGCTGTGCGGCATTCCGGTGGCGGGTGTGATCCCTTATACCCATGTGGATATTGACGATGAAGATAGCCTGACGGAGCGGTTTGGCCGTACAGCGGAGCGCAAGCTCATTGATATTGCGGTGATCCGTCTGCCTCGCATCTCCAATTTTACGGATTTCAGTCCTTTTGAGCGCTATGGCAATGTGTCGCTGCGCTATGTGGATCAGGTAGGCGACCTGCATCGGCCGGATATGATCCTGCTGCCGGGTACCAAGAGCACCATTGCCGACCTGCAGTGGCTGCGGCAGTCCGGATTGGAGGCGGCGATTCAGAAAGCGGCCGATGGGGGCACGCTGGTATTTGGCATTTGCGGCGGCTATCAGATGCTGGGCCGTACCGTTTCCGATCCGGAACAGGTGGAGGCAGCCGGCGTCACGGAGATCCGCGGCATGGGACTGCTGGAGATGGACACCGTATTTCGAGGAGAAAAGGTGCAGACGCAGACCCGCGGCGTGATCGGCGGTGTAAAGGGACTGCTCTCCACACTGAACGGACTTGCCTATGAGGGGTATGAGATCCACATGGGGCGCAGCCGGGAGAAGGTACCGGCGCTTAACGGCAGCGGAAATATCTATGGCAGCTATATCCACGGTATTTTTGACGCGCCGGGGATCAGCGATACGATTCTCAGGGCACTGTGCAATGCAAGGGACATTTCTTTTGACGCGCTGGGAAGCTATGACGTACAGAGCTACAAGGAGCGGCAGTATGACCTGCTGGCCGATGCGGTACGCGGCGGACTGGATATGCCCTTTGTTTACCGCGTGCTGAACCGGGAGGTCTGACGCGGCTGCAGCCGGCTGACAGAGTAGAGAGGGGAAAGCGGATTGAGCAGAATTTTATGCGTGATCGATGGCATGACGGATCTGCAGTTTCAGGCGGAACGCTACAGCCATCTGGCCTCCATGCGTCTGGATCGGTATGTGGATACCTGCGGCGGCCGTCCGCCGGAGACGCTGCACTGTGTGCTGCGCCTGCTGGGCGTGGCGGAGCCGCCGGCGCATTTGCGGGGATATGTGGAGGCGCTGGGAGCCGGGATCACCGTTCGTGCCGATGATCTGATCCTGCGGGGCAGCTGCTACGTGCTGGATGGTCAGGGACGCTGCACCATACCCTGCCGCGCCCCTGCGGCGGTGGAGGATCCGTCGTTTACCTACTACCGGCTGGGGAGTTATCAGGCGCTGCTGGTGTTTCCCCACATGGCGCACGCGGTGGGAAATATCGTGACAAGGATTCCCTGCGGCGGACAGCAGGCGTTCTGCCCGCGGGGCAGCGCATTGCTGCGGCATACCTTTGAAAAGCTGGCGACACGGGAGAAGTGCATGCTTCTATGGGGCCAGTCTGCGGCGGTGGAGCTGCCGCCCTTTCCGGAAAGGAGCGCCGCTGTTTGCGGCAAGGAACTGGTGAAAGGGATCGCGCGGCTGCTGCGGATGGACATCCCTGTGCAGCGGGGGGCCACCGGCGATGTAGATACGGATCTGTCAGCCAAGACGGAGGCGGCCTTGCGGGCGGCGGAACAATATCCGTTTGTGCTGCTGCATATCAATGGCGCGGATGAGGCGGCACACCGCCATGACCCGGCGGAAAAAGAAGCGTTTCTGCGCCGGGTGGATGAACAGGTGCTCCCGCGGCTGTTGGCGTCCAGCCATGAGGTTTATGTGGTTTCCGACCATGGCACCGATCCGGAAAGCGGCGCTCATCTGGGGGGCGAGCAGCCTCTCTTCACCAACCGGCGACGATAGGCTGCCGGGTGGACATCCCGCAATCGGGCGGCTGCCTGCAGCAAACATAAAAGGCGGCGGATGCATATGCATCCGCCGCCTTTTATGTTGTTGAGTACGTGTTAACCCTCTACAATTTGTTTGAAGTACAGACCGGAGTTCCCCTCGATCGCTACCATGATAACCTCGCCGTTCAGTTCGGTAAACTGGAACACGTTGTCGGCGGTGGTACCGTCACCGTTATCCAGCGTCAGGACGATGGCGTCATTATTCTCGGTTACGCCGCAGGGACCGCTCATCACGGTATCGCCGGAGATATACTCAGCGGTATCCTCGCCGATAATATTCAGCTGCAGCTTACCGCCGTTGGCCTTCAGCATTTCGGTGGCCTGTGCGCTGTCCAGCTCGGCGCCGTCCACAAAGCCGCCGCAGAACTCCCAGCTGGTGCCGACCAGACCGTCGGGCACTTCAATGAATTCCATCACGTCCAGCGGGTTGGTGCTGTCGCTCTGGGTATCGTCTGCCGTCTGCTGCTGGTCATCAGCCGGTGCGGCATCGTCCGCCGCCGTATCATTGCCGCCGCCGCAGGCAACCAGAGACAGCGCCATCATCAGGCACAGCAGCAATGCGATCCACTTTTTCATCATATCTCATTCTCCTTTGATTTTTCTCGCTTCCAACGGTGTTGCTTGCGGAAGCATTCACAGTATAGGGGAAAGCTGTGGAAAAAAGTGGTACTTGGCATGATTCGACCGAAAAAGAGCGTGAAACGCCTGCGGAGAGACAGCGTGAAATCGCCGCTTTACAAGCGAAAGCAAGTGCGATAAAATGAGAAAAAACAGGGAGGGCGGTGCTATGCCGAAAGCTGACAGCCATAAAAAGAAAATGGCAGATCCTGCGGTATTGCTGCCGATGGCTGGTTTTACCATCTGGGGCTTCAGTCTGCTGCTGACCCGCATCGGCCAGCGCCATGCCGGCCCCATGGTGCTGCTGAGTATCCGGTTTCTGCTTGCTTTTGCCCTGCTGAATATTCCGCTGCTGCTGGGGCGGGAGCATCTGCGCCTGCGCGGCAGGAATCTGCGCCCGCTGCTGGTGCTGGGTGTTCTGGAACCGTTGTGCTTTGTATTTGAGAGCTATGCCATCTATTTTACCAACGCCACCATTACCGGCGTGGTGTCCGCGCTGTCGCCCATTGCGGCCATGATGCTGGCAGCGGCGCTGCTGAAGGAGTATCCTACCCGGCGTCAGGCGCTGTTTTCACTGCTGCCGGTGGCCGGTGTGGTATTGCTGACAGCGGCGGGGCAGGAGGCGGGTGCAGTGGCATGGGTCGGCATTCCGTTCCTGCTGGGATACAGTGTTTGCTCCGGCTATTTCAAGGTGGCCAACCGCTCGGCAGCGGGTTTTTCACCCTATGAACGTACCTATGCGCTTCTGCTCAGCTGTGCGGTCTGCTTCACCGCAGCTGCGCTGGTGGAATGCGGAGGTGATCTGAACGCGTATGTGCAGCCGCTGCATCGGCCGGCCTTTGTGGCGGCGGTTTTGGCGCTGAGCGTGCTGTGCTCCGTTGCCGCCAATATGTTGGTGAATTACGGCGCCGGGCGCATCAGCGTGACCAAAATGTCCGCCATCGGGAATATCAATACGGTGGTTTCGGCCTTTGCCGGGGTAGCCTTTTTGCATGAACCCTTTACCGGGATCATGCTGCTGGGTTCGCTGCTGGTGCTTGTCGGCGTATGGCAGGTGACAAGGCAGGGTGCATAGCGCCGCGTGAAGATAAGATAAGAAAGGCCCTCCCGGCGCATTGCCGGGAGGGCCTTTTTGAAAACGTAGGGGCGTGCAGATCAATGCTCCTCTGTGGGGCAGCGCACGCTGCGGTGAAGCGCCAGACCGGACAGTGCAGCGGCCGCCAAACCGAATACGGCGGCGGGGATCACCCAAGACAGGCCCAGATCATACAGCGGCAGCCGCTTGATAAAGGAAATGGCCACACCGTGGCTTTCCAACGTGCACAGAACACTGGTCAGCAGTGCGCCGGCCACGGCGGCGCGAGCTACGGAATCGTGCACCTTGGGGATCACCAGCGAGATGATCACCAGTACCAGCGTGGGGGGATAGACCACATCCAGCACGGGGGAAGCAACGGAAACAATACGATCCAGACCGAGATTGGAAACCACGGCGCTGAAAACGCAGATGATCACAACAAATGCCTGATAGGACACCTTATTACGGCACAGTTCAGCGAAGTAGGCTGCGGCGGAGCTGGTCAGCGCTACGGCAGTGGTCACACAGGCCAGACCCACCACAATGCCGAACAGCACAACGCCCACACGGCCCATTAGCGCCTCGACGATGTTCATGATCAGCTGGGCGCGGCCGATGGCGGAGCTGCTGTACTGCGACGAAACGGTGGCGCCCAGATAGGCCAGGCCCATATATACCACCAGCAGCAATGCGCCGGCCAGCACAGAGGCACCGCTCATAACTTTGAATTTTTTGCCGCTGTCACGATAACCCTTATTCAGTACGCTTTGCAGCACGATGATACCGATGGGCAAAGCGGCCAGCGCATCCATTGTCTGATAGCCGGCTTTGATGCCGGTTACGGCCACATTATCGATCTGAGGGGCAGCGGTGATCGGTCCCAGCGGCGTGATCACACCTTTGATAATGATGGCGGCCAGTCCCAGCAGCAGCAGCGGCGTCAGAATTTTGCCCACGATATCCACAACGGCGGACTCCTTGATGCAAAGGGCAAGGATCAGCGCAAAGAACAGCACGGAGAACAGAACAGCCGACATGGCGGGAACATTGGGCATGATGGCCATCTCATAAGTGGTAGCGGAAGTGCGGGGGATGGCCAGCATGGGGCCGATGCATAAAATGATGGCGCACATCAAAATCTGAGAGGGGACCTTGCCGATCCGCAGAATGATCGCCTCAGTGCTGCCGACCCGCAGCAGGGCAAACATGGCCAGCATGGCCAGACCAATATCCGCGATAAAGTATGCGCTGAAGCCGCTCAGCCATGCCGAACCGGATTCAAGTCCCAGATAAGGGGGGAAGATCACGTTGCCTGCGCCAAAAAACATGGAAAATAGTGCAAAGCCGACCACGATCATGTCGCGGACTGTATTGCCCTTCTTTTGTGTCTGCATAGTTATGACTCCTTCTTTCTCTTTCTGCATGACTTATGACAGCCATGCGTTCCCTTCATATAGGGTAACATTTTTTTCATGACAATGGAATTTAGCGTTATTCATGTGGGCATTAAAAAATATAATGTGAACAAAAAAGTACGGCGTGAGGGAATGGCTTGTTGAGAGAAAAAACCGAAGCCTCCCATTGAAAAAGAGAAGCATCTGTGGTATATTGGGAACTGTTTCCGGATTCTGAATGTAGTATTGACAGAAAGAGAGGCTTTTATGGATGACAGTAAGCTGCGGGCTCTGCTGACTGCGGTGCAGTGCGGCAGCTTCGGAAAGGCGGCCGCGCAGCTGGGGTATACCCAGTCTGCCATGACGCATCTTGCCAATAAACTGGAGGCGGAGCTGGGGTGTACGCTGCTGACGCGCAGCAGCCACGGTGTCTGCCTGTCGGAGGAAGGGGAGCATCTGCTGCCCTATATCAATCAGGTGATCAGCGCCTGTGATGCGCTGCGCAGCGAGGCGGAGGCGCAGGGCGAGCTGTACGGCCGCAAGCTGTGTATCGGCTGCTTTGCCAGCATAGCCCGTTCCCGCCTGCCGGAGCTGCTGCGGAAATTCCGCAAGCTTCATCCGGAGATCAAGGTGGATGTGCTGGTGCAGGCCAACGAGCTGGCGGTGGCATTGGAGGAGGGACGCGTACAGCTGGCACTGGTGGACGAGCTGTGCGCCAAGGGATTTCATTGGCTGCCGCTGACAGATGCACCGTTAATCGCGGTGGTGCCGCCGGACTTCCCCTGGGAGGAAAAGACCATCTCACTGGAACGCCTGCTGCAGGAATCCTTTATCTCCAGTCCGGAACAGTATGTGGAGTCGCTGCTGCCGCCGGATGCACCGCGCCTGCAGGTAACGGCTTCGGATGATGGCGCCATCCTGTCCATGGTGGCCGGGGGATTGGGCGTTTCCGTATTGTCCGCTTTTTCATTGGAGGGGTATGAGGAGCGCGTGCGCACGATCCCGCTGGATCAGCCGGTCTCCCGCCGGCTGGGTGCGGCGTATAAATCCGTCCCCGCACCCAATAGTGCGGCCCGCATGTTTTTGTCGTTCCTGAAGCGGCAGTACAGCGGCGCGCTGAACTGATTTGCCATAAAAAGCACCCCATACGACCGTATGGGGTGCTTTTTATATGTTTGTTATTTCAGCGCAGAGTGTGTTCAACCGCTTTACGACATAGTCCAAAGCGAACATCAGTGTTTCATAGCGGAGAAAATCCAGCGTATTGCGATCTACCAGCGCCTGCAGGCTGGCGGGGAACTCCTCATCCGCCTCCCAGAATCGCAGGATCAGCGGTAAAAAGGGAAACAGCGCCAGCTCATAGGATACGTCACCCTTGGGTTGATGGACACCACCCAGCCTGCGGCAGACAATGTCCAGCGCGGCGCCGCTGCCGCTGAATGCGGGGCCGCTGTTCTTAAAGAAATCACCATCCTTACGCAGTGTGCCGCCCTGAATGCTGCACAGGCTGGACACATTGACCCACTCGTGGGACAGATGACAATGCTCCTTTGCTCCGCACAGCACGTCGTAGATGGTCATGGCGGCATGGTAGTCTGCGGCTTTTTCAGTCCGAAAGCCGTCCTCTGACCAGGTGACGGCACCGGTCAGCCGACAAATGCGGTGCTTCCGCGCCAAAAGATCGAGGTAGAGGTAGTTTTCATCGTGCGCCAAAGCAAATTTGCGGATCATATGCGCCTGATCATATTGCAGAAATGCTTGTGCCATACGCTCACGCATGATTTCATAGTTGGAGCTCCTGCATGCTGTGTCCACAGATACTTTCCTCCTTATGGATATGTTGCCGCTATCATACCACATGGCGGCAGCGGGAGCAAGAAAATTAGCTTAAGCTCACGGGCAACGGGGAAAGCGGCGCAGCGCCGCCTGCGGCGGATGCAGCAAGCCGCTTTCAAGGCAGCGCCCCGCTTGGCGACCACGAATGTGGCTGGCAGGCGGCTGGCGCAACGTGGGCAAAAAGCGGCGCAGCGCCGCCTGCGGCGGATGCAGCAAGCCGCTTTCAAGGCAGCGCCCCG
>ERZ773235.2416-NODE-2416-length-15762-cov-8.167505_pt1 | contig 15762 bp, 18 predicted proteins | sample MGYA00580522_ERZ773235 | MGnify/ENA primary metagenome ERZ773235 (study PRJEB29015, sample SAMEA2737797) | human gut metagenome | biome: human gut; feature: human-associated habitat; material: faeces | place: China | collected 2012 ...
CGAAGGATATTCTGGATCAGCTGCGTGAACTGAAGGTAGATCTGCGTTCTAACCCAGCTGTCTTCATTGGCGGCGGCTCTGTCCTGTTCCGGGATTATCTGGAGCATTCCCCTCTGGTAGCATCAGCCAGTTTCGTAGAGAATGTGAACGCCAATGCCATCGGATATCAGGCAATGGCAGAAGGGCAGCTCTCTCTTCTGCGAACTTAACCATAAACGGGGGTGAACCGCGTTGATTAAAGATGGAAAGTACCGTTACACCCTCCAATTTGGTATGGACACTGTCGAAGAAAGGCAGGCAGGCCAGTTCCTTGAGCAGCTGGGTAACAAGAAAAGCCCGGTCATCGTGGCTGCTCTGAACAAATATCTGGAGGATAACCCGGGCCTGCTGGATAGTCAGGTATGTGTGCGGGTTCACGTTTCCAATCTAAATACTCGGATGCTGGAAGATAAAATCCGGCAGCTGATCGAAGAACGGCTCACCTCCAGTGTCCCGCTTCCTACACAAGCAGCTGCCAATCCCCGTGAGAGTGTGGAGCAAGTCAGCGCAGATATCTTAGAAATGCTGAACGATTTGGACAGCTTTGGATAATCTAAAAATCCCGGAGTTGGGTGATACCAATTCCGGGATTCTTCAATTTTAGAGAGATTATCAGGACGCTCTTGGCGAGGGATAATTCTTTCCTTGATTAAGGGTGCTTTACCATATTACCCCGGTAGGCAACGGGTATCATCCCATCATTATAGGATAAGCTGCGTTGAAAAGGAGCAATTCAGAATGGTTATAGAGCTCGTCCTTAAGGCTTGAGTAATGTGAAAAAGTCTCTAAAGTCAACAATTCTAGAGACTTTAAGCTATATACGATGACTAAGTTGGATCTTTATTATCGGAAATTTCCGTTTGGAGTAGAAGGTATATTTTCGGGACCCTGTCTATCTTCGTTTATCAAGCCAATGATTGATAACAAGTAGTAGCACGTAGAGATAACACTACAAGTGTACGAAACAAGGATACCTGCGCTGACCGAAACCATGACATTGTTTACCGCGTTTGTTTCATCAATAATTGCGCCCAGAATAATGAAAAATAAAATTACTAAAAGTCCTAAAATTAGCGCCTCCGTATACCGCCATCGAAGTTCTTTGTGAGCACCATGTCTTTTTATCTCTTTCATTATTTCACTGGATGTAGCACCTACCAAAATGGTTACAGACGCTAAAATAAAACCAGAGATAGTGGCTGAACAAGAGATAATTGTATTGAGAAGAAATTCCAGACGAACAAAGGATAGTGACGGCACTTTGCTCAAAAACAGGGCGAGACCACATATTAATCCCAGGAAGGGAGGTATAAGCACAGTGATAAGGGAATGTGATTTTCCTTTCATACTTTCTCCTAACCTTTGCTTTACAAGAGCCCGTGATGTTCCATGTATTCGCCTAAACACATGCGGTATAAGCGCTCATGTGTAATAGGGTTGTTTCGAGAGTATTCAACCTTGATTTCATAGCGTGCTCGGTCATCCATTAGATTGATGGTCTCAAACGGTGTATCTTCATTGTCAGAGGCACGCACACATAGACTGCGAGTGCCAGGGAATTGATATGCCTCATGAACGAGGGGAGAGACCTCATTGGCATTTAACAAGCCATGCCGCTGATGACCAAAACCGAGTTCAACCTTAACAATGCGTCCCTGATATCTTCTGAAATTGTTGATAATCTGACCAAGTGACTGAGTGGCCTGTTCGTCAGTCAGTTGTTCACTATCGGCAACCAGAATAAATTTCCGGTATAGTGCGTTGGCAGTGATTCTACCGATGCGAGTTCCACTGAGTATGGGCTTTAGAAGAACCAAAACACCTTCAGGAGAAAGCAACTGAAGGAACTCCTCAAGTGCCTTGATAGAGGTGCCATAGAGATTCCGCTGCATATACAAGGTGCAATCGCTTTCATCATATAGAACGGTGGTTGATTCAGCAGGGAATTGATTATCAGCGAGCTGTATCAATTCATATGCACCATCACCATCAGCTATACCTGGTAATATTTTCTCACGAAGGTGAAGAATTTGCAATTCCCATACGTTTAGCTGATCATCACGGCGACACTTATGGAACATATGAGTATCGCCCAATATTTTCTTTTTTGTTTCAGAGAACGGGTGAGACATCACATGCTCTAATAAAGCACGGAGATCATATAAATGTTCACGAGAAGCACCGTTTTCGTCCTGGGCAAGATAGTATGGATGGAAATGATCAAACTGAACTGTTTTCTTTTGGTTAGCCATAAAGAATCCCTCCAACATTTTTATCATACCACAAGAAGTGTTCAATGAAAAGGGCTAATGTCGAATTGTTGGGATTTTTGCTATAAATTATATCATGTAGATCTGATAATTGGAGAGAATAAGGGCAACGGAAACACGCTGGAAATATAATCTAAAAGGAGCCCCCGGTTTTGATATACGGGCATAGCCCTCTGTTCTTCGCGTAACATGTAAATGCGTAATACGTTCTGTCAGCTGCGCCGGGACTGTTACTTGCTATTATTACACGGCTCTCTTTAAAAACAATTATATGAAGCTCTCAAGAGCGAACACGGTATGATAATAACCGACAACAGGTAAAAATACAAAACTTCGGAGCATCAACCGATTGGGTACTCCTGTGCCAAAATTATACTGCTAACCTGACCGCTAGACAGAAATTTATAATCTGTCGACAGGGTTCGTGAGCTTTCTCTCTCAGATTTTCTATAAATTGTGTGTAAATACGACACACACGAATTGCCTGATTCCGATTTGAAAGACGATTCGCAGGAAAATCAAGTCAGGTGATTGCATGAAAAATGGTTCCCCACCTATTTTACGCTGATTGGTGAGGCCCCCTACTAACCTTCGGCACTTAGCATCCCTTGAATATGCTCCCGCTAACTCGTTTTGTCCCGCCATGCGCAGAATAGAATGGGGCGGGATTCTTACAGCCATTTTTGCCACGCAGCAAGGCCTTCGGGCCTTACTGCGTGTTTTTTTACGTCCTGCCATCAGGTGCCGTGGGCCGCCTTTCCCAGTTCGATTTGACCATCACTTTGAACTGGAGGTATTAACCATGGCTCACAAATTTGAGCAATCTGATTCCGGGAATGACTTACTACGCGCCCGCTTTACATTGTGGCTCAGCACCGCACTAATCCGTGCCAGAGGGCGATATCTGGAAACTCACACAGAAAAGTTGGACATCGTTCCTCTGGATGAGGTTCTGACGAACACGACTCCGGATACGACAGACTATTTTATCAGCGTCGAGCACAGCAAAACAGGCTTCGACTTTGAGGAGGAGAAACTTGCGAAAGCCTTCTCAGAATTGTCCCTGATGCGGCGTGAGGTATTGCGTCTGCTCTTTGTGGAGGAGAAGACGCCCTGCGAAATTGCCAGACAGCTTTGTATTTCTCCGAACTGCGTCTATCAGTTCAAGCATCAGGCTCTATCCAAACTGAGGCGTGAGCTTACGAAGGGAGAAACCCAACATGGATAACCAGCAGTTTGCCGCTGTCCTGCAAGGCGCCGTGGCAGGCAGACATGAGGATCTTGAACAGATCCTTGAGCTGTACGAGCCTTTGATCCGGAAGCATTCCCTTCATAATGGCACATTCAACGAAGATCTTCACCAATATCTGCTGATACATATTGCGCTCAACATCAGCAAATTCCCTCTATAAGCCATGGCCCCGGAGAATTGCTCTCCGGGGTTCCCCCGTCTCTGCATGAAATTCCCTGAGAATTTCTGAAAGTTTATAAGAAATGCAAGTTTCCAACGGCTCCTTTATAGTTATGGGCATCCCTATGCCATGCACCTTGAAAACTGCACACGTACCAGTTCGGTACATCCCTTTGTTTGGGGAGCGGCTATCCATCTGACGGCCTGACAGAACCATGAGCACTTATGTATGGGCGGCACCCATGCAACGCGATGATCCACAAAGGTACAATGGTACTTCCGTAAAACGCGGCCCGGCCATAGTGAAGGCGGGGAGAGGAAACTTCTATGAGCCTGTTCGCCACAGGCGCCGACTGGGGTTCCATGAAAAGTATAAATTCATCCTTAAAAGGGTATAATTTTCTCACCAAGTAAAGGAGTTTCGTAATGAAGTCAGCCCAAAATCCAATTGACCGCGGGCATCTGAATGACATCCCCAAACTGAAAGAGATGGTGCAGCATGTCAGAGGAGCTTAATCAGTACCAGACCATCCGCAAGGATGCAAAGAGCTGCTTCGTTGAGAGCCTGTCAGACTCGTTTAATATAGGTCAAGCGCACTTCGCATTCGCAACCTATGATCTGAATAAGCCTGCAGGTAACCGCCAAACCAATTGTGTCCATATCTATATCAGCATACCGGAGCTTCTGGAGCTATGCAGAAAACTGACCTGCGGTGAGCTTCGCTATCTCTGGCAGGCACGCAAGAAAGCCGGTGACAACGAGCCGGTCCTGAAATGGCTTGGAGGTACCTCTGCAGAGAAGCTGGCTCAGTATGGTAGACCCAGAGCAGACGGAAAGAGTCTGTCCCGGGTCGCCCAATTGTTTGCAGGCCAGAAATTCGACTTCCTGTTTACAGCATCCAGCGGCCCCGGCGACAAGGATGCCAAGGGACTCATCGTTCCCAGATTCGGAAAGAAGCCTGAGAACTATGTCTCTGTTGGCCTGAGCTGGGATATCCTTGCAGAAATGCTTCTGGCTACCAAGACTCACTATGAGGCATGGCTTGCAGCCTGGTATCTGTCCCAGGCCCAAACACAGCGAAAGAAGGCACCTGCGCAGACCAAAAGGGCACCGGAGGCTCCGAAGCCCCAGCCTGCTCCCGTATTTCAGCCGCAGTTCTCTGCGCCGGAATACTCCGCAATGACCCTATTCTAAATCAAAACGGTGTGGGCAGTGTCTTGCACCGCCCCAGTAAAACAAGACAATAGACAAAACGGCCCCCTGTGTAGGATAATAAGTACACAGGGGGTATCGTTATGACAAAACGAAAGTACACACGGGTAAAGGCCGTAGAAGGCCTCATAGTGACCATGCGAGCAGAGGGGTTGACCTTACGGGAGATAGGCGACGAGTTGGGACTAAGCTATAAACAAATGCGAGACTGGTCATACCGGCATAATCGTGAACAGCGGAATATAGCCGCAGGGAAAGTCAAAACCTCCGGCTAAGCCTAATCTCATTAAGATAAGTTTCCAGCAAAAACAGGCTCCGGGATTTCCCCCCGGAGCCTGCTTCTCAGATGTGGCGATTTGCAAAAAGGGCATGCCAAAAGCGCGGAGTTTCCTCCGCGAAAAGCAAATGCAGGAACCTCAAATCATTCGGTACTGAAAGCTGGCCGGGTGTTTCACCCGCATATTTCGTGGCTTGTGCTGTCCTGACCGGATAGGAAGCAGCAAGCTTGCGATCAACGTCTCCACATTGGCCGCAGGCACAAATCCAAGCAGAAACTCCCGCGCAATGTGCGCGGCAAAAGCAGCGTTTACGTGGTAGAGGTGCTTCCCCCTTGGCTGCATAAAACAGGTATGCAGCCGAAGCAGGGAAGCAAAATTGTAAAGCGTCATTCTGGCGAAGATCTCCTGCATAATGAACGGGCGTTTTTTTGCATGAAAATGCGTCAGCGCAAGGGTGTATTTCAAATCCCGGAAAGCAGTCTCAATCTCCCAGCGTTTGTGGTATAGCATACACAGCAGTGACGGCGGGAAGCGGTCTGCCGGAAGGTTGGTAATCACAGTTTCGTACAGATCTTCTTTGACCTGAAATCTTACAACACGGAAAGAAAGAGGATACAGGTCGTCACTTGCTTCCCGGATATAGTCAAACTGAACCTTGCTGGGAAGCCAGCGGTACTTTTGCGGCTCCTTCCGGATACGGTTCGTCAGGCGTTTGGAGAGAGAATAACTGAAACACACATCAAATTCCGGTGTATCGGGCAGGCTGAGGCCTGAAAGAATGCCTTGCTTTTCTTTTACACGAATCAGATAGCTCCAGCCCTTCTTCTCAATATGTGCCATGTTGTTGTATGCCTCATAGCCGCGATCCGCAATGAGAATGACTGGTTCTGTAAGCTCCGAGCGGTCGACCATTTCCACAAGTGCCCGGGATTCGTGCTCTTCCCGTCCATTTTGTATGACGGCATCCAGAAAAAGCTGGCTTCCCAGATCATACAGTGCGTTCAGGTGAAGCAGATTATAGCCGCGTCCGTCCTTTGTGCTGTTAAAGTAGGTAGCCTTGTCATGGATATCGCTTGGAATCTGCACATGGGAGCCGTCCACGGCCAGCAGGGTGTATCCGTTCCACTGCTGTTTGGGACGGTTCTGAAACGTAAAACGGCGCAGAATGTCTTCAAAGACCGTCGGTCGGAGCTTTTTTCGCTGCTGAACGAAAGCTGATGCAGTTGCCGCTGCCGGTTCATAGTGAAACTGCCGCTGCAGCTCCACATGCAGACTCTGACCGCTCATGGAGAGTATCGTTCTGCACAACGCTTCAAATGGCAGTTTCCGCTTCCGGGTGAAATCCCGAGTAGAATCCTGTGTGTAGCTGGGCAGCTCTTCCCGCAGCTGGGATATGGTTTCCAGAAGCTTTCGTTTCAGGGTGTTGGGGTAGTTTCTCATCGGCACGGCCTCCTTGAAATTGCTCTCAAGGCGAAGCCGCCGATTTTTTTCGATTTGTCAAGTGCTTTTTTCTGACTTCTTTAAATATTTGCAAAGCAGCCCAGACCGTCCGTTGGACGCTCTGGGCTGTCGCTTATCTTAATGAGATTACGGCTAAGCCGGAGGCTTGATTAAGCCCTAGAAGGGCATTTTACTGGCAGACATCTAAAGATGTATTGAATAATCTGGCATCTGCATTGAATGCCATGCCGCCCCTAAAGATGCGAATCAATAGTTGAAATTGGGCAAATCAGAAAAAAAGATGACAAATAGTGCAAGATGTGGGATAAAGAATGTGTGAAAAACCTGATCCAACTATATTGCACTATTTGCCAATGCAATGATAACAGATTTATTGAGAAATTGCAACACCGGAGCAATAATAAGTCCGCCCAATTTACTGATAAGGAGCTGATCACAGCATTTCTATGGGGCAAGGAAATGGGCTTTTTAACGCGTAAGGCGATCTACAATTTCATCAAAGACTACCATTTGGCGGATTTCCCCCGATTGCCAAGCTATCAGGCATTCTGCCGCAGATTGAACAGGCTCACGTTTGCGATCGCCGCGCTTGCGGAAATCTGGATGGAGGAAAAATTGCGGAAAACAGAGAGCGGCCAGAGCTATGTTCTGGATTCCTGCCCTGTTATTGTTTCCTCCGGCCCCAGAGCGAACCGTGCGAAAACCGCCAGAGAAATTTGTAATCTTACCAGAAATTCTACAAGAAACCTATGGTATCATGGAGTAAAACTTCATGTTTTTGCGTTGCTGCGTCCGGGGGAATTGCCAATTCCCTGCGCCGTTCAGGTATCCGAAGCGAGCTGTTGTGACCTTTGGGCCGCGAAGCAAATTGTCTTTGACTGCGATCCAGTTCGTGATGGAACGCTCTATGCGGATAGAGCCTATATCGATGCCGACTGGAAAGACACATTGAAAACGCAGGCCAATATCGATCTTGTTACCCCCAGGAAGAAGAGAAAATACGACACGCTTCGTTCCGAGGATGCTGCTTCCACTTTCATCAGCGGCTTACGTCAGCCGATTGAAATTTACTTTAACTGGCTGAATGTAAGAACTGCTATCCAGAATGCGTCTCATGTCAGATCCATCTCCGGTTTGCTCTTCCATATTTTTGCTTCCCTTGCTTTTGCCGCTTATTGCCAACTTTTCTACTATTGATTCACATTAAAGGGGCAATGTATCTTTCTATTCTAACATTTCTGTAGATGATACTGCCCTTCGTGTGTGATAAACTATTGATGTCATTCATGCTCATATGAGTGCCTCCCTGTTTTGATTATTTGTGCAGTTGGCGAACCGCACTTATAATCTTAACAGGGATTTTTCCTCACCGCCATAGGCTTCCTTGAACCACGCGTCTAACGCGTGGTTTTCTTTATACAACAAGCCCCGATTTTTCTCAAATCGGGGCTTGACATTTATTAGCAGGTTTGCGAATGTTGTACCAAATTTGTCATAATACCAGTTGTGCCCAAAAATCCGTTACACCAGAAGTGCAAAAAAGCCTGCCCAGCACACCACAGGGCTTTTCGCGTAAAATATAGTATCACGGATTTCGAGATAAGGCGTAAAATTCATCGTCCGCAAGACCCAGTAATGAATTTTTGTATAAGACTACCACCAGCTATGCGGCTGAGCCCGAAAAAGTTATACTTATGCGTAGAAAAAACCTCAGTGACAGAGTAGTAGCAGGTTCGCCAACCAATACAAACAAAATCAATGGAGGTTACATAGATGTGCATTTAAATGAGTAATAAGCTCTTTTTCGGCAGGCTTAAAAGTTGTATGCTAATAACACGAGGTAACAACCCCCGAGTAGAATGACAAACTATATTGAAAAGGAGAAACTACTACGAAAAAAATCACAAGAATCGCTGCCCTGCTGGGGTAGCAAGTATATCGGATCAAAAACCATCTCTCAGATTGGATGCACAACCACTGCTATCGCCATGGTGTATTCCTATAATACGAGCACCACAGTATACTCCGATAGCATGGTATCCAAGTTGAAGTACGTCAATAATGATTTGTACTGGTCCAGCATCTCCAATGTCTGATTGACTTCTAAAAGCTATAACTGCGGTGTTACCAGCAGCATGCTGTCTACGATTTACAGCAAGTTGAAAGAGGGAAAACCCGTCATCATCGGAGCACAGACCAGTAGCGGTAATTATCAGCACTGCGTTGTGATCACAGAATACACCGGTAACGGTACTAGCTTCTCGACCTCCAACTTCACCGTTAATGATCCCGGCTCTCGGTGTGCAACTACCCTCGCTAAATTTCTGGCCAACGGTTCCCGAACCGACAGAACCGTGATCATCCGCATCATCTATTAAAAATTGGAGGGGCTTCTAGTTCTCTCGCTCCAGGCGACCCTATCGCCCGATCCCTTATAACAATCGCAACTATGCATTTAAATGGGGATGGTTTTCTTCAGTTTGCGTTGCAAAATATGGTATAATTACACTATGGCAAGCTATACCGTTTCGCACTCAGGCTAAAGAATACTGGCGAGCAAACATGCTCCCAAACCAATCCGCTATGTTAAGACAATACACCCATCATTAATAATTTGGAGGTAAATTAAAATGGCAAAAAAAATCATCGCTTTGTTCCTACTGGTCATCACCCTGTTTTTTGTTTTGCCCGTTTTGTTCACGTAATGATCTTTATACCATTTGTAAATTTTATCACAGATATCCGCTGATTCGCCATATGTTGTAACCTTCACATAATTTACCATTTCCCCTTGTAAACGCAGATAGGCTTTATATAGAGCTTCGATCAGGTTTCTTTGGGATGAGGAATAATCTGCTACCAAGCGAAGCCGTTGACTTTGGATATTTTTTGCAACAAGATCAAAACCGGTGGAATTCATTTCTGTCACCTTGAATTCTAAAGATGGTTATATTGTACTCGTTTTCCGTCAATATGTCAATAAAGCGAGCTGAATTGAACACAAATTATACAAAATATCTAATAATGTTGCCTGCGGTTAGTGGATTTGCTTGATATGGCATGCATCTTTTGATACAATGATTACCATCAATATATCACAATAGTATCATATAACAGTAACCTTAAATTTCCAACAGTCATACGCCTATTTAAATGAAAAGACCAAGTAATCTCGCATTTACATTTAAATAGGCCAATACCCATCGCATTTTACCCCCTCTCCTGATACAGTGATAGAGTAATAAAATATACCCGTTATTATCTAACATAGCAGGACCGTTCAATGAAAATGCTGATATTGAACAACACTCACATGGTTAAATAACTTGGCTATTACCCATATCCATTCGGGTGAATACAAGAAAGCCTTGGCACTTACCGAGAAGTTATGTGCCTTGAGCCGCGAAGTTTTGGGGCAAACACATCCAGACACACTTACATACTTAAATAACCTGGCAGGTGTTCATGGCAAACTGGGAAATTATAAGGAACAAGCGAAGTTAGCTGGACTAGTGTATGCGTATCGGGTTGAGGTTTCAGGAGAAAAGCATCCATATACGCTTGGCGCTCTTAATAATTTGGCATCTGTCTATGCTGCGGCTGGTGATCGAAAAACAGCATTGTCGATAAATGAAAAGGTGTATACAAGACGTTGCGAAATTTTAGGAGAAAAGCATCCAGATACGTTGGCTTCGTTGAGTGTTTTGGCCAGCACCTTTGGAGATTTGGGTAACTATCCCAAAGCCTTGGAGCTTGGTGAGCAAGCATATATACTTCGTTGTGAAGTGCTGGGTAATAAGCATCCTGCCACGCTTGATTCACTGAGCCGTTTGGCTATCATCTATTGTGAACTTGGTAACTATCCCAAAGCCTTGGAGTTGGGGGAGCAAGCATATAAACTTCGCTGTGAAGTGCTGGGTGACAAGCACCCAAAGGCATTAGGCTCACTAAACGATTTGGCAATTATCTACAGCAGATTAGGGAATCATCGCAAAGCTTTAGAGTTAACGGAAAGAGAATACACTCTCTGCTATGAAACATTGGGTGAAAATCATCCGGGTACGCTGATTTCTATGGGCAATCTGGCATTGGGCTACACTGAAGTTGGTGATTATACCAAAGCGCTAGCACTAGCTGAAAGAGTATATAATCTACGCTGCGAAATCTACGGCGATACGCATCTAGATACATTGACCTCACTAAACAATCTGGCAGGTACCTACGGCGAACTGGGCGATTACAAGAAAGCTTTGGACTTGAATATAAAAGCATATGCCCTGATCTGCGATGCTCTAGGAGAAACACACCCGGATACACTCACCGCTTTGAGCAACTTGGCACACGCCTATGGCAATCTAGGCGATCATCAAAGAAAAGCGGAATTATTGGAAAAGCTATACTCTTTGCGGAGTGAAGTCTTGGGTGAAAACCACCCAGATACATTGACTGCTTTAAGCAATTTAGCAGACTCCTATGACGCGCTCGGAAACCATGAAAAGGAGGTTTTTTTACGCAAAAAACTTTATACCCTTCGTTGCGAAGTTTCGGGTGATAAAGACCTAAAAACGCTAACATCCCTTCACAATTTAGCGATTACCTATGGTGATTTACATAACTATCAATCGCAAAAAGGAAATCAGCTTACGTGAAGAGCTTTATATTCTTCGTTGCGAGGTCTTGGACGAAAGAAATCCTAAAATGCTAACCGCTCTACGTGACTTGGCAACTTCCTATGGCGATTTAGGCGATTATCAAAGAAAGGCGGAATTGCTGGAAAAACTGTATGTGCTGAAGTGTGAAATTCTTGGCGAATCACATTCAAGCGTGATTAGCTTGCTCAATGATTTAGCACTTGCTTACGGCATGTTCGACTGCAAGAAAAAAGCTGAATTAGAAGAAAAGGGATTCCTCCTGGGTCGAAAGTATCTGGGCGAAAAGCACTCAACAACCCTCATGTTCTTGAATAATTTGGCTGTTGCTTATAGAGAGTTGGGGGAACACCAGAAAGAAGTTGAGTATTTAGAAAGACTTTACACCTTGCGTTGTGAGATGCGGGGCGAAAAAGATCTAGACACTTTGATGTCATTGCGAAGTTTGGCTTGCGCCTACGATCATTTGGATAATTCTGAGAAGGGGGCTGAATTGCGAGATAAGTTCTATGCTTTGCGCCATGATTATCTAGAGGAAGTACGCTCAGATCCGCAAAGCTCCGATGGCTGGTATGCTGCGTTGTATAAGATACTGCACGGCGGAGAATAATCAGACTCGGAGAAGGTCTCGAAATCAAAGTAATCCGCAAACAGAGGCTCGATCTGAACTAGGGAATCCCTGATTTAATCAATACTATCCTCAGCATAGCAAAGGTAATGAGTGGAAATTTGGGATGAAATGCCACATTGGAGTGGACGCAGGCAGTGGACTGATGCATACCATTACGGTCACTGCGGCCAACAAACATGACATTACAGAAGCAGCGAACCTGATCCGGGAAGATGACGAGGTGGTATACGGAGATTCTGGCTATCTGGGGATTCAGAAACGCCCTGAAATCAGGCGGAATGAGCACTTTTCCAATATCGACTTCCGCGTCAGTCGTCGTCCTAAGAGCTTACCGCAAATAAGCGACAACGCACTCAACTGGGAACGCTACAACGGAAATCGCAAATCTTCTGTTCGCTGCAAGGTAGAACACGCATTTCGAATCATAAAGTGTCAGTTTGGCTACAGGAAAACGGAATATCGCGGGCTGAAGAAGAATGAGTATCGCCTATATGCCATATTCGCTTGTACAAATCTATATTCGCTTGCGATTGCCGACCGAAAACTTTCCGCAACCTGATATAAGGGCAGTCTATCCTATATCAGGAAATCGGGGTTAAAAAGCCGTGAAATAACCGTATTTGAATAAAATTAAGCCTTGTATTCTGCACAATTCACCTAAACAGCATGTTCTGTCAGAATACAAGGCTATTTATTCAGAGGTTCCCTAGGAAAAATCAACAATTTTCTTCTATGACTTGAGTTCAAGTGAGATCATTGAACCGCCGATAATTCCAACTTTTTCGGGTGATTTCTCGACCTTGGGCATATCGTTTGGCTTTATTGACGAGAAAGTAGTACCTTCTATTTCAGGACATGCCCTACTACCTGGAAGCCTGCCTGTGGGGAAATGACCCTTGGTGCATATTTCTGATTATAGGAAATCATCACCGGCTGCATATACATGGTGCCGTAGCTGTCAGAAAACGCTTCCCGCTGTTCTTCGTCCGGCTCCTGCTCATCGTACACTTTGATATAGCCCTCGCCGTCATAAATGAAGATGCCTACCTCGCCAACATTCACCCGGTCACAGCGTTTCACCCAGACGATCTGCCCATCATGGTAGACAGGCTCCATACTGTCGCCGGATACTCTTACACCAAAGTCCGCTCCATCAGGTACGGATGAAACAGGGAAGCTCACCATTTCAAAGCTGCCCTCATCCAGGAACGCACCGGTGCCAGCAGAAACGGACAGGTTACTCACCGGCATTTCCACAAACTGAATAATCCGGCTCTCCGGCTTGTATCGCCCGGAGGCGATCAGATCGGCCTTGTATTCCGCGACCTTGCGCATCCCTTCATCGTTTAGCTCAGGTGCCGGCCCCGAACTCATGAAAAGAGAGAGGTCGCAATCCATTTGTAATGCCTGTACGATAGCAACAAGCTGATATGGATTTGGGGTGGTGCTGCCGTTCTCCCACTTCTGAATTGCAGATGCGGTAGCAGATACACCGTAGTCCTTTAATACCGTGCTGAACTTCACTAAGCTCAGACCTGATTTATTTCTTGCCTGGGCAATCTGTTTGCCGATATAATTCATGCTCTTTTCCAAAGCAGCATTATAGTTTTTCATATTCTTGGGGGTATACACCGCTATGCTCGGCGTTGCGGACTTGTTAGCCATACAAGCACCATCCTTCCTATGGCTCCATTATAAACCGACAGTATGCGATTGTCAACGACAATTTATCTAAAAAATATGCATAATAATCATTGGCAAATCCGTTTCGGATATGTTATCATTTGGCCACATCAAGTGTGAGGTGCCGTTATGAGCCAGCCGTACTTATCCAGAAACGACATTGAGCAGATTGCAAGGCGTGTCAGTGACCAATACAAATCCGCAGCGGTTCCGCAGAAGCACCTGTGCTATGTGGTTGATCCTATGGAGCTTGCGGATGTATTGGGGCTTCAGGTGGACTTTCAATACCTTACCAGAGACGGAAGCGTATTGGGGCTGACAACCCCAGAAGAAGCCCTGATCCCGGTTCTGGACATGGACAGCAATCCCGTTCTGTATCATCTGGATGGTCAGACTGTTCTTATCGAACAGCGGCTGAATAACCTTCCCCGGTTCCTGGGGAGAAGGAATTTTACCATTGCCCATGAAATTGCCCATCAGATTCTCTACAGACTGTACCCCGATGCTTATGGGATACAGCGTAGAACCCTGTGCGATTACCGCCGCTCCAGCAAGCCGCGCAGACAGATCACGAATTGGACGGAGTGGCAGGCAGATACTCTGGGCGCGGCAATCCTCCTGCCGGAAGATGCCGTACAGGAGGGAATGTTCATCTTCGGCCTAGGTGAACACATGACGGTACTGAGCAAAAAAACTCGCCAAACAAATTTGAATCGTTTTGCCGCATGGCAGATTTCCTCGGCGTATCCAGAACGACAGAAAGTCAAGCAAGTGCAACATTTTTGTCAAAGAAGACCTCAACAGGGGATCTCCAACCAAGGCATTTTCCGGGCCGGGCGTTGATCAGCGCTACAATCGAGTCTACGTGCTCCTGCGAGACGGATCGGAGATCACAGCCCTTGGGGAAGAAAAAGCGCAGGATGCCATTAGTGTTCTCGTTCGTCCCACACTGCCACGGCTTGTGCGGCTCAGCGAAGTAGACCACGGTGTGCAGCTCCTTCTCCAGTTCCCGGAACTGGGAGAATTCAGAGCCATTGTCCAGACTGATGCTGTGAACCGGAAAGCCCTTGAGCATCCGGCAGATCACCGTCTTCGTCAGCGCCGCCTCGCGCCGTTCCAATAGAGCAGCTCTCAAGAAACGGCTCTTCCTGTCCACCTGCGTCACGAGAAGCCCCTTTCCCGGAGAGCCATACACCGTGTCGCCCTCCCAGTCGCCAATCCTCGTGCGCTGGCGGATTTCCTCCGGCCACTGGGGGATGATGCAATCCGGCTGGATGCTGTTATAGTTGGAACTCTTAGGTAAAATGCGCTTTCCACGGCGTCTCAGATGCGTTTTTGTTTGGATTCCGGGGAACAGCTTTGCCCGGACATAGCGGTAGATGGTCGAGGCACAGAGCGGTTTTCTGTCGGGAAACTCCAGATGCCAGCGGCCCGCAACCGTCTCCGGCGACCAGTAACGGTTCAGACCGGCAACGATGAAATCCCATGCTTCCGTGCCGGGGTGCAGCGCCGTGCGGCGATGATCTCTGCGGCGCTGGATGGAGAGGGTCTGTGCCCGCCAGTGATTGTACCAATAGGGGTTATCCGGCTTCTTGTGCGGTTCCCACGTCGCTTTGTTTCGCTTGACCTCACGGCTGACCGAAGAGGGACTGCGTTCCAGAATGGCCGCGATCTTTCTCAGACTGTGGCCTTCATGCAAAAGTTGTTGTAGATATTTCCGTTCTTCTAGTGTAAAATGTGTGTAGGACAATACGCTCACCTCTGTGTTGATGTTTGTGTGGTAACTACATTCTACACCATGGTCTGCGTATTGTCTTCTTATTTTTCCGGGTGTTGCACTTCGGATGATAACCTATCGCACTCCCTTCATAATGGCACGTTCAACGAAGATCTTCATCAATATCTGCTGATACATATTGCACTCAACATTAACAAATTCCCCCTATAAATCACGACCCCGGAGAATTACTCTCCGGGGTTCCCCCATCTCTGCACGAAATTCCCTGAGAATTTCTGGAAGTTTATAAGAAATGCAAGTTCCCAACGGCTCCTTTATAGTTATGGGCATCCCCATGCCATGCACCTTGAAAACTGCACACGTACCAGTTCGGTACATCCCTTTGTTTG
>ERZ773235.2419-NODE-2419-length-15753-cov-3.671487_pt1 | contig 15753 bp, 7 predicted proteins | sample MGYA00580522_ERZ773235 | MGnify/ENA primary metagenome ERZ773235 (study PRJEB29015, sample SAMEA2737797) | human gut metagenome | biome: human gut; feature: human-associated habitat; material: faeces | place: China | collected 2012 ...
AATAACCCTAGCATTACTATTAATACTCCCCAAAATGACTCTTTCATATTATCACTCCTTTATTTTTATGTTCTTTGTACTATTTGATAATTTTCAATAAATATGCTTTTTTGTTCTCCATTAAAGTTAAATGTATCATATGGATAACTTGCATTATATTCTCTTATTACTCTTATCTTACTATTATTTAAATTTATAACAAATTTTGACATATTATTTATGTTATCCCTTGTTGAAATTAATATATTTTCTTTATTTACCCAGTTAGCATTAGGTTCTCTATCTGGGAATGGATTATATAAATTAACTACTCTATACATGTATGCAAAATTACCATACTCATCATAATTTTCATCTTTTCTTACTGTAGTTCCACCTTGTGGATTTGATAAATTCTTTACTTTATATGAACAATTAACTTTTAAATTCCATCTATCTCCAGTAGTTATTATATTATTACCTATATTACTTGCAGTTAAAGTTAATTTATAACCATTATCTTCTTTATCTGTTGCTTCTGGTTTAGTATACTCATTAAAATCAACGAAATATCTATCTCCTGCATTACATGTTCCATATTTTGTTGATGATGTAGCAGAATTATATATATTTCCAGTATATTTTTCAACATACGAATTTGGCATTGTATATTTGCCATATACTTTTGCTATTTCAGTCCATGACTCAACTGATTTATTTGTACTGTTGCACTTCTTTGTATCTTCATTATAATTACATGATGGATATATTGTTTTACTTTCCATAACTTTTGATGAATAATCTGATATGTCTTTATATGTATAATTAATAGTTTTTTCTACACTTGATGTTTCTAATTTTAATGAAACAGTACCTTTTAATGAATACTTATTCTCATATTCACTACCATCTTTAGTAAATTCATCACAAGCTTTTCTTTTTTGATAATAATTAGTTATTTCATTTGCTTTTGTAGCTTTTTGTGTCCCTGTTAATTTTTCATATTCACTAACTAACTTAGTCATTTTATCTTCATATGTCTTATAGTTATATTTTGCAGTACATCTTCTTTCAGCACTTACATATAATGGATATTTAAAACTTGTTCCTGCTAAAACTTTTTTAACTGGATCAATTAAAAATATTACATCTTCAGTACATGTAATTGTACATACTTCATTTTCAAATGCTTTTTCTGCTTTAGTTGTTTTATATTCTGTTGATATTTTATTATTTTTATCACAAGATATTTCTCTATTAAGAGTAGTACTTGTATCTTTCTTTATTACTGAACATTTTTCATCTGCAAATGCAATTACAGGAAACAACATAAATAATACAATTAAAACTTTTTTCATAATATACCTCTTTTCTTTTTAGATATTTTTATATCTAACACTATATATATAATAAGTAATACTACACCAGTTATACTTATCGCTTTGTTATACTTAATTATAAAATCAAATATACTAAAACCAGTTTTATCTTCAACCACATCATCTTTTTTATCAGGCATTTGTTCATTATTATTGTTATTATTCTCTTTTTCTTTTATATATGCATTTATTCTAGTTTCAAATTCTTTTTGACTCATATTTAATAATACATTTTCTCTACACAAATAATAATCTTCATTCCCTACACACAATTTATTTTTTGAGTAAGGATTATAATATGGAATATTTATATTTAACACATTAATCTTATATCCATTACAATAAGTAGTATTATTTGCATTTACATTTAAAACTACATTTGTACCAGGTTTTATATTTGATATAACATTACTTTTTATAGTATAAACCTTATTATCAGATGAATTAATTACATTAACATCCTCAGTAATATTAAATAAAGTTATACTATAAGTTACATTCCCTTTTTTATCTTCATTCCTAGTTAATTTATAATTAATATCCCGTGCATTTTCTCTTAGACTCATTTTAATATCTAGCGTACATCTTGCATCTATTACTTCGTGTTCTGCTTTAACAAAAGTTGGAACAACTAAAAATAATATTAATATGCATAATAGTCTAGTCTTCATAATAACCTCCTATTTATACTTATCAATATTATTATATCATATAGAATTTAATTTTCTAAATAATTTTCTCCTTTAAATGGTTCAGTTTTTAACAAATTATTAAAATTTTGTTGTCTTAATACCTCATAAACCATAATTGCTACTGAATTTGATACATTAAGTGCTCTTACTTTATCAGTCATAGGTATTCTCATACAATGATCTAAATCACTTTTTAATATTTCTTTTGGTATACCTGTACTCTCTTTTCCAAATATTAAATAAATATTTTCATCTGTATTATAATTAAAACTAGTATGATCTTTTTTACCATAGCGAGTTAAATAATAATAAACGCCTTTATTCTTACTTTTAAAATCTTCAAAATTTTCATATACTTCATAATTTAAATTTTCCAAATAATTAACCGCACATCTTTTCATATGTTTATCATCTAATTTAAAACCAAGAGGTTTTATTAAATGTAATTTAGAATTAGTTGCAACACATGTTCTCATTATATTACCGGTATTCTGAGGTATTTCTGGTTCATATAATACTACATTTATCATTTTCATCACCCAGTTAATTATACAACAAAAAGCACTTTTTTTCAAAATGTGATATTTAATATTACTTAATATTTAAACTCATTAACAAGTTCCTGTATTTTGAGATATTTTAATAACTAGTCATAATTTTCGACATATTTTGACATTTTGATATAAAAAAATATAGAGACATAACTCTATATTTTATTTTTCATCTTTTTTAAATACTAAGTACATTCCCATAATGAATATTACTACCAATACTATTGAAATAACTATTGTAAAAGTTTTTCCTTGTATTTGTTCATATTTATCCATTGCTACTTTAGCATCTTCATATTTTGCTAATAAATCTTTATCAAGTAATTCTTCTACTTCACTATTGTTTTCTAATGCATCATTTATTTCATTTAATAATTCTTTATTTTCTTCATAGTTTTTCTTTGTTAAATTTGTATCTAACTTATTAATTGCTTCTTTTACTTCTTTAGTTACTCTTTCTATTGTAGTATTTTTTGCCTCTACTTTAAGTGTTGTTTCACTTACTACTTTATCATCTTGTTTAGCAATTAGTTTTAATGTAACTTCTTCATCTAAAGAGTTCTTTAAATTTATTTTAATTGTTCCTTCTTCTTTAGTTGTTTCTGTGTTAGTTTCAAATTCTGCACTTATTCCATTTTTAAGTCCTGATACACTCCATACTAATTTAGTATTTGATGCATCTAGTGGATTAATTTTATAATCAATTCTTAATTTTTCATTGTAACCAATGTTTTCTTTTAATGTTACTTTTATATCTTCTATTTTAATATATGTAACATTCTCTGCTGTTGATGCATTAACAGTAACTGCCATAAATAAGGCAATAATTCCTAATAAAATTTTTTTCATATACCCTCCCTGAATAATTAGTACTTATATTATAATTATGGAAAAAAAATAGTCAATAAAAAATAGGAAATAAATTCCTATTTTATAACAATATTAACTAATTTATTAGGTACACAGATTGTTTTTATTATTTCGTGTCCGTCAGTAAACTTTAATACATTAGGTAGTTTTGTTGCTAATGCTTCCATTTCTTCTTTAGTAATATTACTATTTACTATTACTTTATCTCTTAATTTACCATTAACTTGCACAATCATTTCAAATGTATCATTTTTAGTTTTTTCTTCTTCATACTCTGGCCATTTTGAATATACTAATGAATCATTATTTAATACTTCTTTATTTAATTCTTCTGTAATATGTGGAGCGAAAGGATATAATAATTTTATTAATACTTCATAATCTTTTGTACTAATATTTACATTTTCATAGTATAAATTTAATAATTTCATAAGTTCTGCAATAGCAGTATTAAATTTCATATCTTCTATATCGCTTGAAACTTTTTTAATAGTTTTATGAATACTTACTTCAAGTTCTTTTGTATAAGGCCCTTCTGTCACCCTATCTTTTAAATTATAAACTCTATCTAAGAATCTTGATACTCCTTTTATAGCATCTTCATTCCATGGGCATTCTATACTATAGTCTCCCATAAATAATACATAACATCTTAATGTATCTGCACCATATTCTTCTATTACATCAAGTGGATCTATTACATTTCCTCTTGATTTACTCATTTTTTCTCCATCTGGTCCAAGTATTAGTCCTTGTGCAGTTCTTTTTTTGAATGGTTCACTTGTTGGTACTAAACCTAAATCATATAAGAATTTATGCCAAAATCTTGAGTATATTAAGTGTCTTGTAACGTGTTCCATTCCACCATTATACCAATCAACTTCTAACCAATATTTTAATTTTTCATAATTTGCGAATTCATGGTCATTATTTGGATCAGTATATCTTAAGAAATACCAAGATGAACCTGCCCATTGTGGCATAGTATCTGTTTCTCTTTTTGCAGGTAATCCACATTTTGGACATTTACAATTTACAAATGAAGGAATTTTTGCAAGTGGACTTTCTCCATCTGTTCCTGGTTCAAAATTAGATATTTCAGGTAATTTAAGTGGAAGTTCATCATAAGGAACTGCTACTGCACCACACTTATTACAATGTATTATTGGTATTGGTTCTCCCCAATATCTTTGTCTATTAAATGCCCAATCTTTCATTTTATATTGAACACCTTTTTCTCCTATATTATTATCTTTTAAATACTTAAGCATCTTATTAATAGCATCCATCTTATTATCTATTCCATTTAAGAAGTCTGAATTAATCATTTCCCCAGATTCTGTATATGCACTTGTGTTATCTCCACCTTTAATAACTGGTATTATTTCTATATTAAATTTCTTAGCAAATTCAAAATCTCTACTATCATGTGCCGGAACTGCCATAATTGCACCTGTACCATAATTCATCATTACATAATCTGATATATATATAGGTATTTCTTTATTATTTACTGGGTTAATAGCACTTATTCCTTCTATTTTTACTCCTGTTTTTTCTTTTACTAATTGAGTCCTTTCAAATTCAGTTTTCTTACTTGCTAAATTTCTATATTCTAATATCTCATCCATATTAGATATTTTATATTTATATTTATCTATTAATGGATGTTCTGGTGCGATAACCATAAATGTAACGCCAAATAATGTATCACATCTTGTTGTATATATCCTTAATTTTTCCTCTATATTTGATAGTTTAAAATCAACAAATGCTCCTTCACTTCTTCCTATCCAGTTTTCTTGTTGTAATTTAATATTAGGCAAGTAATCAACATCTTTTAATCCTTCAAGTAATTTATCTGCATATTCTGTAATTCTTAAATACCAAACCGTTTTTTCTTTTTGAATTACTTCATTATGACATACATCACATTTACCACCTTGACTATCTTCATTTGAAAGTACTACTTTACAACTTGGACAATAATTTACATATGCTTTATCTCTAAATACAAGGTTATTTTCAAACATCTTTAAAAATATCCATTGTGTCCATTTATAATAAGATTCTTCTGTTGTATCTACTTGTCTATCAAAGTCAAATGAAAAACCAACTTTTTTTAATTGTTCAGTAAATCTTTTAATGTTATTATTTGTAACAATCCTTGGATGTGTATTAGTTTTTATAGCATAATTTTCTGTAGGAAGCCCAAAAGCATCAAATCCAATTGGAAACAATACATTATATCCTTCCATTCTTCTTTTTCTTGAAACAACTTCAAGTCCACTATATGCTTTTATATGCCCAACATGCATACCTGCACCTGATGGATATGGAAACTCAACTAAAGAATAATATTTCTTTTTACTAAAATCATCACTTGCTTTAAAGCTTTTATTAACTTCCCAATAGTTTTGCCATTTTTTTTCAATTTCTTTAAAGTTATACATAAATCCTCCTTAAAATAAAAAATCTATAAATCTAAGGGTTCATAAGAACGGTACCACCTTAGTTCATAGATTCTATGCACTTATATCTTAACGCGATTAACGTTTTTGCTCCAAGTCTAATTCATAAGCTATTATTATTAGTTTTCACCTAACACTAACTCTCTTTAAATAAATTACTTATTACTACTTCTTTTCATTGCAAAATATACACTGATTATAATACACTTCTTTTATTTTTTCAATACTTAATATTATTCAAAGTTAATATTTTGCATTTCTAAATATACTTCTATATCTTTTAAAGACAAGTTTGACATTTTAATATTTTCATAATTAATTAAAGTTAAAATATCATTCATAGTATTTTCTAGTGTATTTATATCTAAATCTTCTTTTGTTAGTTTTATAGATTCTAAATTATATTTATCAGTTATAATCATATCTATATTTTGTTCATCTAAAAGAGCAATATTATCTATAAATACAAAATTATTTTTATTAAGAATATTTTGTAGTTCTATAAATTCATCATTTAAATTATTTATATTTAAATTTTCATCTTCTTTTTTTCTTTCACTTACAAAGTATAAAAAATTACTTGATATATACTTAAATACTTCTTTAATGCTACTATCTTTAGTTAAATTATTATATATTCTGTCATTAAAGTTTTCAGTATCCAAATTGTCATATAATGTAGATAATTTATCTAATGTTTCATTATATTTAAATAATAATTTATCATCTCTTTTTTTATTTTTAAATATTCCAGTTTTTTTCTCATTTTTTTCTATATTTAATTTAATTAAACTACGTTCTACTTTTTCTATTTCTTTTAATGTATTATTCCTTTTTCCTTTATATGTTTCTTTTTCATTTAGTCTTACTTTCATATCTTCTAAAATTCCAGAATATTTTAATATTAAATTGTATTCTAATAAAGTTTGATAAAGTTTTTGTATTAATGTTTTATCAACACTTCCATTTGGGAAAAATTTCTCTATCTTTTTGTTTATATTATTAGTTTTATAATCATTAATACTCCACTTTTTACCAGTAAAATTTTTAATTATATAATATGGATCTGTTTCATACATAATAGATCTATTTGAAATTAGTTTGGTAAATAGTCCAATAATCTCTTCATCTTTATGATTACGCATAAATTCTTCGTGTCTTGATTCATAGTAACGAATTATTTTCTTTTCGTTTTTTAAATAGATACTTTTAATATTTAATTCAATAGTTTTTAAAATTAATGGATACTTCCAATATAAATCATCAAATTTTTGTTTTATTAAATTTTTATCTTCTATAGTAAGTAAAACTTCTATATAATTTTTTGCAAATGTATTGTAATTAAACTGTTCTTTAGTTATTTCTATTCCTACTTGTTTAAATGCTAAAAACATTTTTAAAATCCAAGAATTAACTGATTCTAAATCCTCTTTATAATAATAATGTAAAAAGTATAAATAGTAATCCAAGTGAAGTTTTTCATATGGAGTATTATAAATATTCCATTCGTTTTGTATTTTGCACTTTTCTATTTCATCATCAAGTATTTTTATTTTAGGATTTGGTATTAATGAATCAAATTTATTTTTAAAATTTAATAGTTGCGTTTTTATTTCATTTCTTTTTTCTTTGATATTAGTTAATTCATCATTTATTATTTTAATCTTGTTTTGTCTATTTTTAATATTATTAGTTGGAAGAGTATCTAAAACTTGTTTAAATTTTTCGATTGATTCGTCTAATTGTTCTTTCATTCTTTCTCCTCCACTTTAGATAATTCATTTAAAAGATATTCAATATATGCTTCCATCGTTTTATAAACTTCCAATAACTGTTCTATATTATCATTTTTATTCATTATGTACCTCACTTTATTATTATATAATTTTTTACTGTACCTATTAAAGTATCATTATCATATAATTTAAATTCTAATCGATAAGTACCTGTTAATATATTATTTTTTAATAATATGCTAAATTCATTTATTGCTTCTGGATTAGAAGTTAGAATATATTCATTAGGTGTATTTGTAGCAAATAGTAACTGATCAACGTAATCGTTTAGATCTACTTGTTCATAATTAGTATCATAAACATTATCATACTTTCTTCTATATAATGTCATACGAAGAGATGGATTTGATAAACCTGAATCATATAATAATACAAATTTCATGTTTTTATCTCCCACTTGATCTTTTGTATTTATTATAACATCTTTCTCATCTAATATAGATTTTAATCCATAAATACTATTTATTAAAGTAACTGGTATATTTATTTGTGATGATGTTTTATCACCATAATAAATTCCGTCTGGTGAACCAAATGTTTCAATCGCAATTGTATAATCTCCTGTTGCAATACTAGCATTTTCTGTATTAAATATAATCCATTTTTCTACATTACCTACTTTATCTGCAATCTTAATTCTTGTTGTACCATCAACATTAGGATAATACTTTTTACCATCTACACTAAAATATGCTCCCATTAATCCATTTCCACTAACTTTATTACCGCTTTTATCATAAAATGTTATCTTTAATCCTAATTTTGAATCAAAGTATTGAGTATCATATATAGTGGTTGAACTAACTGATAAATTTTGATAATTTGTACTAACTGTTATTACCCCATTATTCCCTATATATAATGGATTTTTATCTATAGTTGCCTCTGCTTCAATAACTGATTCACTATTTTTATATAAGCTATAACGCATTTTTTCATGTTGTATACCTAGTACGCTTACAATTGTTTGATTATCATTATTTCTAAGTTCTACTAAAAGTGAATTATTTAATTTATTAGTTGGTATATTAGCTTCACTAAAATCTACAATAAATATAAATTCTTCATCTGAAGAGCCATTGTGATAATATATTTGATTCATTTCAGTATCACTATAGTTTTTGCTAGAGCCTATACTTCCCATTGTAGTAAATAATGAGAAATCATATGATGTTTCATTATGTGCCCTTATATCATTTATTGCATTTTCCTCTTCTTCTTTTGTAATAATATGATAGTAATATCTTGGACTTCCTTCTATTATATCTAACATAGTTATTTTTGTTTTTTCTGGAAATGCATATGAAGAAACTAATGCTCTATGATAACCTTCTTTATATAAATTAGTATTTCGCCCATATAATGCATAATATACACTAAATTTACTATTTGTTGTTATATTAGTTGTTGTTGATGTAAATAAATTATATTTGTCTCCTGGCGCCATTGCTGCTTCATATTCATTTGTTTGATATAATGCTGTGGATAAGTCTATATTAATAACTAAACGTCTTGTTTCATTAGTTAAAGGATCTATTGCAGTTATTGCCATAACTGTAATACTTACTGTTCCTAAATCTCTAGATTCTGTTATATTTTTACTATGATATAAATAGAACAATAATGAAGGTACTATTGAAGTACTATCACCCATGTAGTATGTATCTCCAACTATATTAGGGCTACTTGTTTTAAATGTAGTTGATCCTCTTGTTAACCACCCTTGATTAGATGGTTCTAAAACTAACGCATAATTATTATTTGCTTCTTGTTCTGTACTTGCTTGTTTAGATATTTGATTTTTTTCTTTTAAATTAACTCCATCTAATAATAATGAGTAATCAAATCCTAGTATTTGAAAAGATGTATTTGGTTTAGAAAACTCTAAGAATGTTAATTCTTCTGCACCCAAAGTAGAATACTTAGATGCAACTAAATTTATATTGTATTCAATTACTGCTTCACCTATAATCCACATATAGAAGTTTGAATCTTTAGGTGTAGGTTCTACATATTTAACAATATTTGTACTCGTTTCATCATCCATAAAGTTACTGTAAAAGCCATCTTTTTCTATATCGTGATTAGCCTTATGTAATCCTAAAGCATAACTACCTTTAATAGGCATATCTCCCCATGATAATGTATCACCATAATTATATGTAGGCTTATATATTCCCATATTTGGATTATTATTTCTATCATATGTAAACATTCCTAAGAAGGTCATTCCATAAACTTCACCATAACTAGTAACTGATTCATTAGTAGCTATATTTAAATTCCTACCTTCTAGTAAATAGATTCTGTTATCTACATTTTTATCTACTGTTTTATTTTCATCATTTATATTTACTTTTGCTATTTCTCCATCTTTTGTTAAACTTTCAACTTTTTTTAAAAGATTTGCACCATTTTCTAAGAAAAGTGCCGAATTATTTTTAAGCCTTAATACATCAATTATACTTAGTGAAAATAATACATCACTATATTCATTTGTACGGTCTTTAGCACCACTTAATGCTATATTAGAATTATCTATTATTAAATCATTTGTTCTTTGAATTGATATATTTTTATGAGGATTATTAATATTTCCATAATTTTTTATTTCTATTTTACTTTCTCCACTTGTACTTGATGCATTACCACTTCCAAATATTGAACCATATGTATCAAAGTTATCATATCTATTTGCATCTATTAAAATATTAATTCCTTTTGTAACACTAATAAATGAATAATCATAATTTTCTGAACCAGAAGCATTTGCTTCTCCTCCACCAAAAATTGTTCCTTTTATATATATATCAGCCTTTTTATATTTTGATGATTCATTATACATATCACTTTTATCGCTATAATATTCTTTAACATATATTTTACTTGGATCTGTTAAATCCCAACTTCCATTTAATGCATAACTTTCATTTGCATTAATGGTTGTTTGTCCTTCCCAATTAATAATAGGAGTTATATATGTATAATCACCTTCTATAGTAAAGTTGCAATTATAACATTGTGTTAACTTATTACTTCCTGTATAAAGTACGAGTGAATAATCTTGAATTCCAACGTTTAATTTATTAGTTAGTGTTAAAAATGTGTCCCAATATCCACCGGTAGTATTCATAAATGTTTCATTAAACAATACTTCTACTTCATCTGTTGAATATACTTTTGTATCTGGATTATAGTTAACAGGATTAGCATTACTACTATTAATTGCATCTATTCCTATATTAACTATAGAATTCCCATATAAAACTGAAGTATTTGCACCACCATATACATTTCCATATATTTTTCCACCAGCAATATTTACAGTTCCAACTGAATTATTATTACTTCCTAATCCTGTAGCAGCAGCATTTCCACCACCAAATACACTACCTTGTAAAGGTGATACTGTATTTTCATTACCAATAATTGTATTTCCATCTATTTCTATTGTAGTATTTCCCTCTACTATAGCAGTTTGACCATTACCTCCTGCATACGCACTTCCTGTTATATTAGCATCACTTATAGTAACAAGTGCATTTTTACTTACTCTACCATAGTTTCCACCACCATATATGTTGCCATTAAATGTTCCACCGTTTATATCTACTTTAGTATCACCCAATACACTAGCTTCATTACCACCACCATATATATTTTGTATAGTACCATTATTAACTGTTATTAAGGTTTTATCTACAGGTGCTAAATTACCACCACCATATATATTTCCTATATTTCCATTTGTTATTAAAATAATAGGATTATTAGTTGTACCACCCTTGTTATTTCCACCATATATATTTTCAATGTTTCCATTTTCTATATTAATAGTTGTATCATTGACAGTACCATTTTCATTTGAACCACCATATATATTAGTTATATCTCCATTACTTACATTAATGGTTGTATTTGTAATTCCTGCTTTATTTCCTCCACCATATATACTTCCTATAGTACCTTTAGTAATATTAATAATTGCAGTATCACTATTTGTTTTATTACCACCACCATATATATTAGCACTTACTCCATTTATATAGTTAATTGTAGTTTTTAATGTGTTTCCACCCTCGTTATTTCCGCCATATATATTTTGTGTATTTCCACTATTATGTATTATTGTAGTTTCAAGTACACTACCAGATGTATTAGAGCCACCAAATAAGTTTTCTACATCAGCACCATTTTGTGAAATATTTACAGTTGTTGCATCTGCAGCATTTCCTCCTCCATATACATTTGGGATAGTACCATCTACTCCGTTTAATATAACATTTGTTTTTATGGTAGATACTTTATTTCCACCGCCATATACACTATTAGTTATAGTTCCTTTATTTATTGTTACATTTGTAGTTCCTACTGTGCCACCCAAGTTGTTACCACCAAATACATTTCCTGATACTCCACCTGTTACAAGTACATTTGTAGTTTCTACATCCCCTATAACATTTGAACCACCATAAATAAAGTTAACATTACTGCCTTCTTGATAAACATTAGTTACACTTACGCTTGATTTATTACCTCCACCGTAAGTTTCACCAATTGTTCCGCCTTTTAAAAATACTTCTACAGTTTTATTTAAACTTCCAGATTTATCATGACCACCATAAACAGAAGATATATTGCCACCATTTATTATTACTTTTACATTTCCTAGTACATATGGTGTGTATGTATTATTACCTTCTCCTCCTCCAAAAACACTACCCTGGATTATACCATTATTTACTATTACAGTAGTATTACTTGAAGATGCATTTGTAGTAGATTCTCCATTAACAACACCAAATGCACTTCCTCCATATACATTACCTAATATATTTAAAGTAGAATTATCACTTCCAATAGTTACGTTACTAGCATCTCTTACAAAGGTTTGATTACCTTTGCCTCCTCCATATACATTGGTATTTACTGTACCACCAATTATATTTATATTAGTATTTCCATAAACAGTTCCTGAAATATTAGATCCACCATATATACTTCCTAAAACTACTCCATCAGTCATATTAATTGTTACATCAGCATCTTTTGATGATGTACCAGATCCATTTTGGTTTCCACCACCATATACATCTTTTTTTATAGTTCCACCAGTTATATTTATTTTAGTATAGCTAGAATTATTATTACTACTTACACCAGTAGCACCATAATTCCCTCCTCCATATACACTATTATTAATAACTGATGATCCTGTTATTAATATATTTGCATTATCACTTGATCCAATTGAAGAATATCCAGAACGTCCATTGCCTATTCCAAAAACACTACCTGCCTCTGAACCATATAACTTAGTTCCATTATTTACTAAATCTTCATCTCCAATAACTGCAGAACCACCAATATATATAAATCCCGTTCCATTTAAAGTTCCATCAGAACCACTTCCAGTAGAACCATTACTACCTGCAAAAACACTATAATTTACTTTACCACCAGTTAATGCAATAATACGATTTCCATATGTAGCAGTTTGCCCTGCACCACCTGTAATCATATCTATTTCTCCACCAGTTTGGTATATATATGTATCATTTACATTAGATCTACTACTAGCTGTTAGTGGCCCTCCAATTAGATTATAAACTGAGCCACCTTCTACTTTTATAGTACGTGCAGTATAGTGAGTTCCTCCATATCTACCACCTACATAAATACCTGTAGTTAAATCATATTTACTACTTCCAAATGTACCACTTTTAACAATAGTGTTTATTCCAGATTCACTAGATGAATATATTCTTCCACCCCATGAACCTCCTACACAATAATTAAAGTCTAAGTTTGAATTATTTCCTGTAACTCTATCATAATCATTACCTAAAGTAAGTGTTGCATTCGTACGAATCGTTCCACCATTTCCAGAAGTCGCATAATATGTTAAAGAAGCAGAATTATAAATACCTGATTCAATAATTATATTGTATTTTACATCATTACTACCACTTGTAGAAGAACTTCCACCTATTATTCCACTGACACTAACATAATTACCATTTGCAGTAATTCCTCTTCCAAGTTTTAGATTATTATAATTTGCATTAATAGAGTTATCAGTTAATGGATTTTCTATGCCTTTTCTTGTGGTACTATAAATTTTCATATTTTCAATTGTCGTATCTTCATATATTGTTTGAGTATAACTATTCCAACCAGATGAACTTATTGCTTTCCAATATGCACTTGTTTGCACCCCGTTATATAATCCTGTAAATGTAAAGGGTTTATTATTAGTTCTTGACCAATTACCAGAAAAAGAACCATTTAAAACTGCTATATTGATATCTCTTGTAACTAAATAATAATATGTTTCATTTGAATCATATATTTCATTATCACCCGTTTGTAATAATTCATAATATGTACAACTTGAACTATTGCATGTTCCGGTTACTTTTTGACCAGTATTATTATAATATCCTGTATAACTAGCATTATAACTAAAATTACGTTTTATATAATATCCAGCCATATTTCTATTTATATAACCTTCATCAATTATTGTTTCACAATTTAAATTTAAATCACTCGGATCAACAACACGCATTCTTCCAGATACTAATTCATAATACGTCTTACTAGAGTCATAATTTTCATTATTAATTAATGTATAATACGTACAAGTTGTTGACCAGCACCAAGTATTTTGATAGTTACCACGATTATCATATCCCTGATATTGTTCAAAGTATCCAGCAGTTTGTTCAAAATAATATCCACTCATATCATAATCATCACAAATGACTTTTTCTATATTTAGTTTATTCATTTGCTTATTATCAAATTTATCAAACACTGAATTCCAATTATTTGATGATATATAAGCAACATTTGCATCAACCCAAGAAGCGTTAAAATATACACTTATATCTTCATATTTATTATTTACTTTTGTAACTGGTATAGTAGCATATCTTTCATATAATGTTTCATCAAAATCAATAACAACATTATCATCGCGACTTACCCAGTTATTAAATCCTTTATTATTCGGTCTATTTGTAAATGGATTTTCTATTAATTTAATTCTAACTGAATTATTAATTACTGGTACCCATTTATAATAAACCATCTTATTTTCTGTCTCATTAAGCGAAATACTTGCTGTATTATTCCCGTCACTCGCATCATACGTAATCATTACTCTTACCATATTTGAAGTATTATATTTATTTAAACTAGTAAAAGTAGGAAGAGTACCTCCTGTTTCTGTATAATTAAGTGCATCATAATAGTTAAAATCTGCTTCTAAATCATTTATATATACTGTATTATTTTCTATTCCACTTTCATGTAGTTCGAAAGTAGTGTTTTCTACTGCTACATTTGACTGAGATTTTAATGGTTTTTTTACTGATTTATCAACAAATATAAACTCGTCTTTGTTTATATTTACAGCATATTCTTTTGTAATAAATTTAGAAATAGATTCTTCATCGTTAAGTTTTATCTTGCTTCCAACTATTTTGTAATTATAACTATTATTAATGGTAACATTTTCTCCATTGTTATAATTTTCATACTTATCTTCTTTATTCAAAATTGTATCAATACTTGTATTGTTAAGAGAATAGGCAATTAATTTATTATCTGAAGTAGATGAAGTAAATGTTTGATTAATTAATATTTTTTGAAAGTTTGAAGATTCATCATTAAAAACTAAGCCTGCTGCTTTACTATTATCGTTTGTGTTAATTTCTTCTTCTATAGCTAAAAATGAAATATTACATTCTTTTGCATTTAATGCCAAAAATGCTCCTTCATCATTTACATTCAATTTAATTTTTTGAAAATTAATATTTTCTATTGTTGAAGATTCAATGTTTTTAAATAATGAATTTGTTATAACTGCATTTGAAATAATATTACCTTTACCATTTACTGTCCCTGTAAATGCTATATCATTATTAATACTTATATCATATCCGCCATAATTAAAACTATTAGTTATTACATATTCCTTTGTAGAATATAATGTTGCATCTTCACTT
>ERZ773235.2429-NODE-2429-length-15710-cov-3.999489_pt1 | contig 15710 bp, 18 predicted proteins | sample MGYA00580522_ERZ773235 | MGnify/ENA primary metagenome ERZ773235 (study PRJEB29015, sample SAMEA2737797) | human gut metagenome | biome: human gut; feature: human-associated habitat; material: faeces | place: China | collected 2012 ...
TTGCGCCGGCATATGTGACGGGATGAGCTTGGGAGATAATGCGAAAGCGGCATTGATGACCAGAGGATTGGCAGAAATCGCGCGGCTTGGCACAGCAATGGGCGCAAAAGAAGAAACCTTTGCGGGACTTGCTGGTGTAGGAGATTTGATCGTGACCTGCACCAGTATGCACAGCAGAAATCGGCGCGCAGGTATTTTAATCGGGCAAGGGTTGACGGCAGAAGAAGCAGCCGATCGGGTCGGCATGGTTGTTGAGGGAATCAATGCCACCAAAGCGGCTTACCTGTTGGCAAGAAAGATGGAGATAGAGATGCCGATAGTGGAGCAACTACACGCCGTGCTGTGCGAAGGCGCAGATATCCGGCAGGCGCTAAAAAAGTTAATGAGCAGACCGCAGCGCCATGAAAATGAATCAGTATGGTTGGAACAATGACATACGAAAACAGAGGCAAACGATTTTAATCGTTTGCCTCTGTTTGTATAAAAACAAAAACAGTCCATGAAGGACTGTTTCGCCAGCTATATTCCGTTATATAGCACGGGTTACTTTATCAGAGCGTAAGCAACGAGTGCAGGCATAGATATGACAGGGTTTGCCATTAACAACTGCTTTAACACGTTTTACATTAGGTTTCCAAGTTCTGTTAGATCTTCTGTGAGAGTGAGAAACCTTAATTCCGAAAGTGACACCTTTTCCACAGATATCGCATTTAGCCATGGTCTGCACCTCCTTTATAGGGGCTATCGAAAGTTAACATTAATATATTATCACCTTTTCCTCATAAAAGCAAGTGTTTTTAGAAAGAAAAATAATAAATAATGAAATTAAAATAAATAAACGTGTTTCAGACTTGTATTTTATGGAAAAAAACATTATAATAATAAAAGTTATCTGTTTACATTCGGAGGATAGCGTAAAAGTATTATTTTGCTGCGTGGAATCTTCATTTGCCCGTATGTGGGGCGAAACATTGCGCTGTGTACTGCATCGAAGCAATTTTGAAAAAGGAATGAGATGAATATGCCGATTATAAATAGTTTGTTGAGTTTGTCACCGGAAGCAATTGCGGCTCGTATTTTGATTGCCGCTTTTATTCTGCCGTTTCATGAGCTTGCACATGGTTGGATGGCAAATAAATTAGGAGATTCAACTGCCAAATGGATGGGACGTTTGACCTTAAATCCGATTAAGCACTTAGATCCAATCGGTTCGGTGCTGTTGATTTTTACCGGATACGGTTGGGCAAAACCGGTTCCGATTAATCCGCGTAACTTTAAAAATCAAAAGCAGGGAATGGCGATTACCGCGGCGGCAGGACCGATAGCAAATTTGCTGATTGCTCTTGTTTTTATGATTTTATGGAAAATTGCAGCATACATGTCTTACTCTATGGATTTAACGTTTTTAAATGTTTTGAGCACTTTGCTGTTTTATATTGTTTCAATCAATGTCGGATTGGCAGTCTTTAATTTGTTGCCGATACCGCCTCTTGACGGCTCCCGCATAGTCGGATTGTTTCTGCCGGAAAAGATATATTTTCAGATTATGCAATATGAGCGTTATATCATGATTGCTTTTTTTGCCGTTATCATGTTTACGAATGTGCTGGATACGCCGCTGAGCTGGCTGACGAATAAAGTATTCTATCTGCTGGATTTCCTGACCGGCTTTATTGATATTATCGGTAAACTGCTGATACAATAACGCAGACTGTCAGAATAATTTCAAGTGGAAAGATTGGATCTGACAAAAGCGGAAAGGATTTATCATAAAAATGCAACTTAATTTCAAATTGGATGTGTTTGAAGGTCCGTTGGATTTGCTGCTTCATTTGATATCCAAGCATAAGTTAAACATTAATGATATTGAAATATCAAAACTTTTGGAGCAGTATCTGGATGTTATTGCAGAGATGAAAATGGCGGATTTAGAGGTCGCAAGCGAATTTTTAGAGATGGCTGCGAGACTGGTTTATATCAAGACGGTATCGCTTTTGCCACGCCATGAGGAAGCAGAGGATCTGAAAAAAGAATTGACCGGACAATTGCTTGAATATCAGGCTTGTAAGGCCGCCGCCGCCAGATTAGCGCTTCAAAATAACGGCTATAATATTTTTGTCCGTCAACCCGAAAAGCTTCCGATTGATAAAACATATATGCGGGAACATCTATCAGACGAATTGCTCTTTGCTTATTTAGATGTAATCGGGAAAGCAAAGCGCAAGCTGCCGCCGCCGGCATCCGCTTTTTCCGGAATCGTTACAAAACGGATGGTTTCGGTCACCTCACGTATTATTTTTGTATTGCGGAAGCTTTATAATAGCGGTAAAGTAGAATATAATCAGTTTTTTGCGACCGGTGACCGTTCCGAGATGGTTGCCACATTTTTGGCGATGCTGGAGCTGATAAAATCTAAGCGGATTACGGTTAGTGATGATAATACTTATGTGTATTTTGATCGGACAAAACGCGCCGGTCAAAGCCAATAAACAAAATAGGACAGGTTGGAATAATAAATGATGAACATCAAACAAACGGAGGCGGCGATAGAAGCAATTTTATTCGCGAGCGGTGAACCGATTTCAGTGAAGCGTTTGGCAGATACCGTTGAAGTAGAAGAAGAAACGGTATATAAAATTTGTAAAACATTGCAGGATAGGAAAAAAACTGATGAGAGTGGTATTTGTATCGTGGAGCTAAATGACAGCTTTCAAATGTGTACCAATCCGGATTTTGCGGATTATATAAAAAAAGCATTGGAAATCAAGAAAAACATTCCGCTTTCACAGGCTGCGATGGAAGTTTTGGCTATCATTGCCTACAATCAGCCGGTAACCAAAAGCTTTGTAGAGCAGGTCAGAGGCGTAGAAAGTTCTCAGATTGTGAATAATCTGGTAGAAAAAGGGCTGGTGGAAGAAGCCGGACGTCTGGATGTTCCTGGACGCCCGATTTCCTATAAAACTTCGATCAACTTTCTCCGGTGCTTCGGTCTGTCCGGTTTGGACAAGCTTCCTCCTCTGCCGGATGAGAACGGTCAGGTTATGCTGGACGAGGTTGTAGAGGATTATAAACTTGCCGAGGAACAATCGGTACAGGAAGAAAAAACAGCGCTTTGACCTGCTGAAAAGATTTGTTGAAAGGAGGCAGTATTGTTGACGGCGTTTATTGTAATAGGTTGTATTTTATTACTGTTGCTTTTCATTATGCTGTTGCCTTTAAAGTTGTTTTTTCAGGTAGAAAATGAAGAATTAAGTCTCCATTTCGGCGTTTTGATGTTTAAATTCAAGCTATATCCGAAAGAGATTGAAAAAGCAGGGGAAGAAGCGACAAAGGATGTCGAACAAGGAATAGAGAAAGAACAGCAATCGGTTCATTCGAAAACTGCAACTGCCAAATCTGATATCAAATCTGATAAAAAGAATAAAAGCGCGCAGTCAAGCCGGAAATTACAATCCGGCACAAAAAAGCCTTCGGAACCAAAGAAAGAAAAAACTGAAGAAAGAACTTGGAAAGAAACCTTCTTTTTAATCGTTGACATTATTCATTCGGTCGTTCGCCCTACTAAATTTATGCTGCGGCAGATACAAATTACCGACTTTTCTCTTCATGCTATTGTCGGCGGGGAAGAACCGGATGAAACTGCTATACGGTTTGGATATTGGAATGCAGCAGTATACGGAGGTTTAGCTACCTTAAGAAATTTTTTTAGGGTAAAGTGTAAAAAAATCAATATTGCTATTGATTTTACTGCACCAGAAACACAAGTTTGGGCAGAAGGAATTTTAAAGATTCGGGTGTTTGTGGTGGTTTTTGCAGCGGTTCGTATGTTTTTCAATATTTTGGTAAATACTTTTAAAAGAGCAAAAGCAAATGAGGAGCCTGCAAATCAGGTTAAAAGAAAAGCGGCAGCCTAGCTGCCCGTAAGATAGAATACAAAACAGGAGGTAATTACAATGAATGAAAATAAGCAGGAACATCCGATTCAGGGAATGATGGGAACGGCAATGCAGAAGATTCGGGAGATGATTGATGTCAATACCATTATCGGCGATCCGATCACTACGCCGGACGGTACCGTCATTATTCCGGTTTCCAAGGTTTCTTTCGGTTTTGGTTCGGGCGGTTCTGACTGGCCGAATAAAAACACAGCTAAAGATTTATTCGGCGGCGGTGCAGGAGCGGGAATTTCGATCAATCCGTTGGCTTTTTTAGTGATTTCGAATGGAGAGGTCAAATTGCTGCAAATGTCTTTCAGCTCAAATACAGCCGACAAAATGGTTAATATGGTACCGGATGTCATTGACAAAATTTCAGGTCTGGTATCCGGATCGTCTAAAAAAGATGCAAAAGAGAAAAAAGACAAGGACAAAGAATAATATAACAAATAAATACAAGCTTTGTTTGCATAAGTATTAATGGATATGGCAAAGCGGCATACCGGACATGAAATCTTGTTTTCGCGGTTTTGCTGGCTTTATCGGCGGATAATAGGTGAATCAAAATTCATATAAAGAATGTTGTTGCTTTGGCAGAACCATGTCAAATGCAGGCACGTGTTATATGAATTTTGATTCATGTGGATCTGCAGAAAGGAATGACCGTTTTTATGATGCAAAAAAAGCTTTTTCTTTGTTTTTTCGCAACACTGTTTATTTTTTTGATTCTGCCCTTTTCTTCAAACGCGGATGCCGAAGGATTATCTGTTTCAGCGAAAGCAGCCGTTTTAATAGAAGCAGATACGGGCAGAGTCCTGTTCTCAAAAAATAAAGATATGCAGCTGCCGATGGCAAGCACAACTAAAATTTTAACCGCCTTAATTACCTTGGAATCTGACGGTTTGGATGACCTTTTTGTCGTGGATGAAAAAGCAATTCAGGTGGAAGGCTCGTCAATGGGACTGCGTGCAGGAGACAGCGCATCACTGCGTACCTTGGCATGCGGTATGCTTCTTCCTTCCGGAAACGATGCTGCAAATGCGGCGGCAGTGCGGATCGGCGGCAGTATTGCAGAATTTGCCGCTATCATGAATCAGCGGGCAGCAGCAATCGGTATGAAAAATTCGCATTTTGTCACTCCTTCCGGGTTAGATAATGAACAGCATTATTCCACTGCATATGATATGGCAAAGCTTGCCAGAGTGGCGTTGAAAAATAATGCGTTTCAGGATATTTGTTCCCGCAATATTGCAAAAGTGGAATTTGGAAATCCGCCTTATGAACGATGGCTGAAAAATCACAATCGTTTATTGAATGAATATAAGGGTGCAATCGGTGTAAAAACCGGATTCACTAAAAAATCGGGACGTTGCCTGGTTTCAGCGGCGGAAAGAGACGGAGTGACTTTAATTGCAGTCACTTTAAATGCGCCGAACGACTGGCAGGATCACACGTTGATGTTTAATTACGGTTTTAATGATGTAAAACCACAGCAATATCATCTCCAATATGAAGATATCCAATTGGATATTGTCGGCGGAAAATCCGCCAAGGTCGGAGTGGTACCGCTCACTTCAACAATGGTCAATGTGGAAGAAAATAGACTGAAGGATATTACCCCAAAAGTGATTGCGGAACATTTTTATTATGCACCTGTTCACGCGGGTGATGTGATGGGAAAAATAGAACTTTATCTTGACGGGGAAGAAATCGGGACTACTGCGCTGATTGCTGCTGAGGACGTGCAGCGGGATGTTACCGAAATCAAATATTCTCTGTGGGATAAGATTAAGATGTGGTTTGTAAATCTGAAATATAAAATCATTCATTATATCAGCGGGTTATTACAATAAAGCTGTGTAACGATTAGCAATGTAAAAATTTTCTTGAATACAGATAAAACAATCTTTCAGTGATTTACGATAAAATAAAGGAATGGAAAAAGAATGGAAAAAATAAGAGTTCAGAAACTAATTGCAGACAGCGGTTATTGCTCCCGCAGAAAAGCGGAAGAATTAATTGAAAACAAGCAGGTTAAAGTCAACGGAAGGCTTGTTTCATTGGGAGATAAAGCGTTGCCGAAAGATGATATTATTGTTTCGGGAGAACATCTTTATATTAACCGAAAAAAACAGTATACTTATATTATGCTGCATAAACCGCGCGGATATGTTACAACAATGTCGGACGAAAAGGGAAGACGATGTGTTGCAGACTTGATTGCTGATATAGATGCGCGGGTTTTTCCGGTCGGACGTCTGGATGTTAATTCGGAGGGATTGTTGCTGTTTACCGATGACGGAAATTTTGCAAACGACCTAATGCACCCCAGCCGACACGTCTCAAAAACCTATCGGGTTACAGTGCGTCCCGATATTAATGATGAGCAGATTGTAAAGCTGTCAGAGGGCGTCGTGATTGACGGACGCCGTACCGCTCCGGCTGAGATACGGGTGTTGACCAAGGAGCCAAACAGGGTAGTCATGGAGATGATCATACGAGAAGGAAGAAACCGACAGATTCGCAAGATGTGCGAAACGGTCGGTTTAGAGGTGGCGCGTCTGAAACGAACGTCAATCGGACCGATTAAGCTCGGAATGTTGAAGCCCGGGGCATATCGGGAGTTGACCAAAGAAGAACTGAAAGCAATTCGCAATGCTATGGTCAAAACGGACAAGCGTGAAACCCGTGATGAATCGGAAAAATAAAATAAAGGAACGAAGAACATTATGTTAGAAATGAAACGCCTGCAGGACGGGAAGCAAAAATCGGCACTGCTGACAGAATTGGGAGTTGATACTTCCGAAGTATTTGTTTATGCCGCATATGAGGGGGGGAATCAAATCGGCTATGCCGTTTTTGAAAATTTAGAGGGGAAAGTCACCGTTACATATGCAGAATATCAGGATGAGGATTTGTTAGACGGATTAATCCGCTCCGGCATGGCATGGATGGATGACTGCGGTTTTTCGGAGTTGTATTTTTCGGATCAATTGGATGCAAATTTGTTAAAAAAATTGTATTTTATCAGCGATGAATCAAATTATGTAAATTCAATCGGCGATTTTTTAAAAACTTGTAAAAAATGTAGAATGTAGCGCTTTGCGCCTTGTTATTTAATTAACGATAGTGTATAATGTATTATGGTTTAATCTGGAGTATTGTTTTTGTCAACCAGATAAATAGATACGGGATTATAGAGGCTTTGATCACACATAATATGATAGAAAAGCACGGTAATCTTCTGATGGAATGATCATAAATAAAAATGGAGGAATAACAATGAGCCTGGAGAGCAAGAGACAGCAACTTGCAGATTTTAATTTAAAGGCAAGTTCTGACAATGATGCTAAAAAGCGCTTAACCGCTCTTTTCGATCCGGATACTTTTGTGGAAATGGATGCGTTTGCAATGGCAAATGATGTTTCCTGCGGGGTAATTACCGGATACGGATATGTAGACGGCAATCCTGTTTACGCTTTTGCGCAGGATAATTCGGTGGATGGCGGTGCTGTCGGACGCATTCATGCGGAAAAAATAAAAAAGGTATATGAAATGGCTTCCAAAACCGGTGCGCCTGTTGTAGCTATTTATGATTCTAAGGGTGCAAGATTGAACGAAGGCTTTGATGCGCTTGCCGGTTACGGCGATATGCTTGCGCTGTCCAATAATCTTTCCGGTGTTGTTCCTCAGATTGCAGTTGTACTGGGAACCTGTGCCGGAGTGAGCGCGATGCTTGCCTGCGGTGCTGATTTTGTGGTGATGTCCGAGAAGGCGGAGCTGTTTATGGCTGCACCTTTTGTGACAAAGGCAAACGGAGAGTCGGTTGAAGAAGCAGGTACCGCTGCCTATGCTGAAAAATGCGGAGTAGCCCACTTGGTTTGTAAAGATGACCAAGACGCGCTGACACAGACGAGAACCTTGCTTTCGCTGCTGCCGATCAATAATCTGTCGATGGTGCCTCAGTTTGAATATGAAGAGGATCCGGCCGGTGCAGATACCTTGTTGCAATATATGATGAAAGAAGAATCCTGCACTTGTAAAGCAGTAAAAGCCATTGCAGATGCATCCAGCGTTCTCCTGCTTCAGAAGGAATTCGGAAAAGGCGTAGTAACTGCGCTGGGAACTTTGGCGGGCAGTACGGTTGGTTTTGCGGCAACCAAAGGTAAGAAACTGACTTCTGATGACAGCGCAAAGCTTGCACGGTTTGTCAGAACCTGTGATGCTTTTTCTATTCCGGTTGTCACTTTGGTGAATACAGACGGTTTTGTGCCGTCCTCAAAAGCAGAGCTTGCAGGCAGCATCCGTGAGAGCGCAAAGCTTGCACACGCTTATGCAGAAGCTACTTGCCCCAAGATTGCGTTGATTACCGGAGATGCTGTCGGGTCTGCATATATTGCTTTGGCGGGAAAGGGCGCAAATGCCGATATGGTAATGGCATGGCCTTCCGCTATGATTTCCGCTTTAGCTCCGGATGCCGCAGTTGAAATTTTGTGGCATGAAAAGCTTGCCGGTCTGGATAAAGCCGGCAGAGAGCAGTTGACAGAAGAGTATAAGAACACTTTGGCATCTCCTTTGGAAGCTGCGAAAAACGGGTATATCGATCAGATTTTTGAGCCGGATCAAACGCGTGCTTACTTAATAGGAGCGTTAGATATGCTCAGCGGAAAACGCGTCAGCAAAATGCCGAAAAAACATGGAAATATGCCGCTTTAATGCGGATGATGTCATAAAATAAAATATGGAGGCTAATAAAATGAGAAGATTTAATATATCGGTAAACGGTAATTCCTATGATGTAGCAGTGGAAGAAGTGGGTGCTTCCGTTACTTCTGCGCCTGTCGCAGCTCCTGCTCCCGCTCCTGCAGCAGCTCCGGCTGCTGCGCCAAGCGCACCGGCAACAAAACCTGCTGCAAAACCGGTTGCTGCCACAGCTGGCACGAAGGTTGTTTCTCCGATGCCCGGTACGATTGTAAACGTAAACGTTGCAGTCGGCGATACCGTTAAAGAGGGTCAGGTTGTTATGATTTTAGAGGCAATGAAAATGGAAAATGACATTGTTGCCGCTTGTGACGGTACCGTTGGCTCCGTTGCGGTTAAGAAGGGCGACACGGTTGAGTCAAACGATTTACTGATGACAATTCAGTAAATATAGGTCATGTTGTTCGGAAAGAAATACTTGGAGAAAGGAATTGTGTTTCTGAATAACTTTTTAACAGAAATGCAGGGTTGTTATCATGGCAAAAGTAAAAATTACTGAAACTGTTTTGCGTGATGCTCATCAGTCTTTGATTGCCACGCGTATGACTTTAGATGAAATGTTGCCGATTCTCGGAGAAATGGATAAAGTGGGGTATTATTCTGCCGAAGTATGGGGCGGTGCTACCTTCGACTCCTGTCTTCGCTTTTTGGATGAAGACCCGTGGGAAAGATTACGGGTTATTCGCAGGGAAATGCCAAACACAAAATTGCAAATGCTGTTCCGCGGTCAGAATATGCTGGGATACCGGCATTATGCTGATGATGTGGTAGAGTACTTTGTACAGAAAAGCGTTGCGAACGGAATTGATATTCTGCGTATTTTTGACGCTTTAAATGATATTCGAAATTTGGAAACTGCCATTAAGGCAACCAAGAAAGAAAATGCACATTTGCAGGCAGCAATTTCTTATACTACCAGCCCGGTTCACAATAATGAGTATTTTGTAAATTACGCAAAACAATTGGAGGATGCCGGCGCTGATTCTATTTGTATTAAAGATATGGCTGGTTTGCTGACTCCGTATAATACCTACGAGCTGGTGAAAGAAATCAAATCAGCCGTTAAAGTTCCGATTCAGGTGCATACCCATTATACTTCCGGTCTGGCTTCTATGGTTTTGATGAAAGCAGTAGAGGCAGGTGCCGATATTATTGATACCGCCATGTCACCTCTGGCGATGGGTACTTCTCATCCGGCAACAGAATCTATGGTAGCCGCATTCCAGGGGACTGAGCAGGATACCGGTTTGGATTTAAAACAATTGAATATTGTACGGAAACATTTCGCGAAGCTGCGTGAAAAATATCTTGCAAATGGTTTGCTTAATCCGAAAATGCTTGGTGTTGATGCGAATACGTTGCTGTATCAGGTTCCGGGAGGTATGCTTTCCAACTTGGTATCTCAACTCAAGCAGGCGGGAAAAGAAGACAAGCTGGATGAAGTTTTAATGGAAGTGCCGAATGTTCGTAAGGACGCAGGCTATCCGCCTCTTGTTACTCCGTCTTCTCAGATTGTAGGAACACAGGCAGTGTTTAACGTCATCATGGGCGAACGCTATAAAATGGTTACCAAGGAATTTAAAGGATTGCTCCGCGGTGAATACGGTAAAACGCCGGTGCCGGTTGATCCGGAATTCCGTAAGCAAATCATCGGCGACGAAGAACCGATCGATTGCCGTCCCGCTGATTTGCTCAAGCCTGAGTTGGAAACCTTGAAAAAGGAATGCGCGGAATGGATCGAGCAGGATGAGGATGTTTTGAGCTATGCTCAGTTTGGTCAGGTTGCCACGAAGTTTTTTGAAAACAGAAGAAACAAAAAACTGGGAATTGATGCAGACCATGTAGATAAAGCCGGCAAGGTACATCCGGTTTAAAAAACAGAGGAGCCTTCGGAGAGGACAGAATACCGATAATGAAAAAGACAGCTATATTATTGTTGGCAGGATTAATGGTTTTGACCGTTGCTTCTTGCGGAAATAGCGATAAAAAGATCAGTACAAGTTCTTTGGAAAAAACAAACTCCGAAGTAACGGAATCTGTTGTCGTTTCTGAAAACCAGTCATCCGTTGCTGATGTAAGCAGTGAAAATGGTTCCGGCGTCAGTAAAAACTTGGATACATCCTCTGAAAAGTCAAATGTCACTTCTAGTAAAAATATTGTGTCCTCATCTAAACCTTCATCATCTGATATAACAACGGCAAAAAATGTTTTTCAGGGCGATGGTTTTACGATGAAAATGCCGGACGGATGGAAAACCATGAATCAATCCGGTGTTGCTATGTTGGTTCCGAGTGATTACCCGAATACAGCGGATAATATCAGTGTTGTTAAAACCGATAAGGATTCTAATTTCTCCGCTTATACAAAGGAAGTGTTTGAGAGCACTTACAAATCGTGGTTTGAAGAGCTGAATATTACCACTTTCGAAAAAACAACAGTGAATAGTTATGCTGCCTATCATATTGTGTATAACGTAACAGTAAGTGGGATTTCAATGAAACAAGAGCAATACCTGATAGATGGAGCGAATTGCTGTCTGACGCTTACTTTTACAAGTGTACAAAATGATATTTCCGCGCTTGCCAAAGAATGCGTGCAATCGGTTAAATTTTCATAAAATATGACACACTGCAACCTGCCAAATATTTGGCAGGTTGCTTTATTGCATAAACAGTAAAAAATTTCAAATAATAAAAGTGCACCTTGTTTTTTCATAAATCTTTATTAAAATATTTTTTCTGATAATGATTGGAATTTTTAACGATGATATTTTTATCATCGGAAAGGGGCACCAAGATGAAAAAAGGTCTCATTTTAGCAGCCGCGGTAATAGCGGTAATGTCCTTTGCAGCCGGATGTACAAAAACCGGCGAGGGAATCGCATCGGACGTTCAGTCAACCAAAAATACCGTTTCGGATGTAATCAGTAAAGCCGGAGGTGTTATTTCCGAAGCAGAGGACAAAACAGAAAGCTTCATTTCTGATATTGTGAGCGATATGAGATAAGTAAAACGGATATTCCGGTTGATGTCGGAATATCCGTTTTACTATTAGGAAATAAACTTTTTCAATGAATTTGATTTTTTATTTCAAAGTGGTATAATAACCTTGGAATACACGAAATCAAAGATTTCGAAGTTAACTGTAAATCGAGCGGGGCTTTGCACGGTTTCGGCTTTACCGAAATGCCGCCGATAATATATGGCGGCAAGGGGCGAAGCAAAATGCCGTCGGCTGACAAGCGGCGGCGTTAATAACCTTGGAACGTGACCGAAATCGAAGATTTCGAAGTTAACTGTAAACCGAGCGGGGATTTGCACGGTTTCGGCTTTGCCGAAATGCCGCCGATAATATATGGCGGCAAGGACGAAATAAAATGCAATCCGCTGATAAGCTGCGGCGTTAATAACCATTGGAATACACGAAATTATAGATTTCGATTCTTGCTGAAAATAAAAAATTATTTTACACAGATATGAGGTGGATCATTATGACTTTACAAAACATGATAGATTCCAGTAGCAACATTGTTTTTTTCGGAGGTGCCGGCGTTTCTACCGAAAGCGGCATACCGGATTTTCGAAGCGTAGACGGAATCTATCATCAGAAATATGCTTATCCGCCGGAAACGATTTTAAGTCATACTTTTTTTGAATCACATACGGAGGAATTTTATGAGTTTTACCGGGATAAAATGTTGTATTTAGAAGCAATGCCAAATCCTGCTCATATAAAACTGGCAGAATTGGAAAATGCCGGAAAATTGTCTGCTGTTATAACACAAAATATTGACGGACTGCATCAGAAGGCAGGCAGTGAAAAGGTATTTGAACTGCATGGGTCGGTGCATCGAAATTATTGTCAAAGCTGCGGAAAATGTTATGATGCAATCTATATGAAGAAAAGTCTTTCCGTTCCTCATTGCAGTTGCGGTGGAATTATTAAGCCGGATGTGGTTTTGTATGAAGAAGCATTAAATGACCGTGTTGTAGAAGGCGCGATTCACGCCATTGAAAATGCAGATATGATGATTGTTGGCGGAACCTCTTTGAATGTGTATCCGGCTGCGGGATTACTTCGATATTTTTGCGGAAAACACTTAGTAATTATCAATCGGGACAGTACGCCGGCGGACCGTTCGGCATCTTTGCTGATTTCGGAAAACATCGGTAAAGTGCTGTCTGAAATTAAAATATGATTTGTATTTTATTTTTCAGTGTGCTATAATAAACAATAAAAAAGCTGTTGTACATATGTACGCCGCGTGAAATGCGGCTTAACGGTGCAAGGCAATGGCGCTTTATTTCTTTATATGTCAATAGTGTGTAATTTTGAATAGGACAGTTCGCGACCATCCTGTCCGTTATCAAAAAAACTAGGGAAAATCGGTTGTTGCCTTTGAAGGTTACAACCGTTTGATGGGCGCGTTAAGCGCCTTTTTTATGCTCATTCGGAGGTTTGACCTTTCATGGAAGATGCTTTAAAAGATTGCAGATACTCGGTGATCACTGAGAAAAATCCGCGGGAAATTGTATTGCTGCGCGGAAACGGATGTAAGTGGAAACGTTGCAGATTTTGCGACTATCATATGGACTTTTCAAAAAACGAGCAGGATAATGCGATCTTGAATCGAAATGTTTTATCGCGGGTAACCGGCAGATATGGCTGTTTAGAAGTAATTAACTCCGGCAGTATTGTCGATTTAAACCGTCAGACGATAGAGGATATTATACAAGTCTGTAAAACCCAAAATATTACGCGGTTGCATTTTGAATCCCATTGGATGCATAGGCGGGATGTAGTTGCGTTGAAGGCGATTTTTAACTCTTTCGGAATTACTGCTAAGGCAAAAATTGGCGTTGAAACCTTTGAGCATACTTTTCGCGAATCGTATTTGAACAAAGGAATCCTCGAATCAGATCCAAAAATTATTGCAAAGTATTTTGATGAGGTTTGCTTGCTTCAGGGGCTTACCGGGCAGACGGAAGATACCATGCGGCGTGATATTGAAATCGGATTGCAGCTTTTTGATCGAGTATGTGTTAATATTATGATCGAAAATAAAACGCAGGTGCATCCGGATCAGAAAGTTATTGAAATATTTATGAAAGCAATTTACCCGAATTATCGGGACAATCCCAGAGTGGATATTTTATTGCACAATACAGACTTCGGAGTAGGAAAATAAAGAGGAGAGTATAAAATAACATGAGAAATGAAATTTTGCTTATCGCCAGTTTGTTTGTAATCTATGGAATGGTATTATTATGGTATTGCTTGTTTGGAAAAAAAGGATTGTATTGTTGGACGGTATTGGCAACGATAGCGGCAAATATAGAGGTAATGATTTTAGTCGATGCTTTTGGAATGGAACAGACACTGGGGAATATATTGTTTGCATCTACTTTTTTGACTACAGATATTTTGAGCGAGATTGAGGGGAAAAAATCGGCAAATACAGCAGTAAACGTCGGAATTTTGACTTCACTTTGTTTTATTGTCATTTCTCAATCTTGGCTATTGTATTTGCCAAATGCAAACGATCTGGCATTTAACGGCATAAAAACTGTTTTTTCCAACACGCCGCGCATCATGCTTGCAGGATTGATTGTATATGCAATCGTTCAAAAATTTGATGTTTGGATGTATCATGTTTGGTGGAAGATGACGGAAAATCGTTGCGGAGACAGCAAACGGTTTTTATGGTTTCGTAATAATGCCTCTACTTTATTATCCCAGTTTCTAAATGCCGTGTTATTTACAATAGGCGCTTTCGGTGGTGTTTATGATATTAAAACTTTAATTCAAATCATTACAGTCAGTTATTTGATCTTTATCGTAACCAGTCTTGCAGATACTCCGATTGTCTATTTGGCACGCTATATTTCGGAAAAAAGAAAAATGAAAGAAGCAGCTGTTGATTTATGATCAGCAGCTGCTTTTGTCTTGAACTGAAATAATCGTTTCATTAACCGGGGCTAAAATAGCCGCCCTCCATTAGAGAAACATAATCGGAAGGGGAAACGATTAAATGATCAAGGAGTCGGATTTCACAGGTTTTCAATGCTTTGTAAATATCGTTTGTGACACAGATATCGGCATGGGATGGAATTGCCAGTCCTTGAGGATGATTGTGTGCAACAATGACATTGGCACAATTGCAGGAAAGCGCGGTTTCTACGATTTTACGGACGCTGATCTGTGCCGATGTAATAGTGCCTTCAAATAATTTTTTGCAGGACATTACCTTGCAGGTGTTATCTAAACAGATGACATAAAATTCTTCGTTTATCTTACCTTTAAAGAAAGGCTTGATATATTGTCCGATATCGCGGGAATTTTTTAAAACCGCCGACTGATCCAGCTTGTCCAGTTCGTATCTTCGAAAGATCGCGGGCACCATCTTCATTAAAACGGCGGCATTTTCGGTCATTCCTTTTATTTTTAACAGCTCTTCAAACGGGGCATCAAAGGCAGCAGAGAGGCTTCCGAATATGTTTATTAATTCGTGAGCTATCGGATTGGTATCTTTTTGAGGAATCCCGAAGAAAAGTAAAATTTCAAGAACGTTGTGCGGCTCAAACTGATCCAGACCATCGGATAAAAAACGTTGCTTTAATCGCTGACGATGTCCTTTATGCAGTGCCGATTTTTCGTTCTGCGGCATAATAAAATCTCCTTTGATATGAGGTTGTGCGGAGTTGTTGCTTTGTGATGAAGGAGCAGAAAAACAAGGCATAATAAATCTCTTGCGGTAATTGTAATATATTTTAAATTATAACTCAAAATAATTTATTTGAAAAGTCCTATATTCAAAATTTTATATTTGTGGTATAATAACCTTGGAATACACGAAATCAAAGATTTCTAGTATTCTCAAGAACATTGTTATGCCGCTCCATTTCATTACGCGAGATGTATACATAATAATAACCTTGGAATACACGAAATCAAAGATTTCTAGTATTCTCAAGAACATTGTTATGCCGCTCCATTTCATTACGCGAGATGTAT